>ERZ1034920.2472-NODE-2472-length-10402-cov-6.507683_pt1 | contig 10402 bp, 8 predicted proteins | sample MGYA00520688_ERZ1034920 | MGnify/ENA primary metagenome ERZ1034920 (study PRJEB33766, sample SAMN09781785) | gut metagenome | biome: gut microbiome | host: Homo sapiens | place: Madagascar | study: EMG produced TPA metagenomics assembly of the PRJNA485056 data...
CCCTACAAGCTGCCGTAAAGCCGGTTTTGGCGGATAACCGCCAATGTCTCCGGCGGCAAAACCTCCGGCCATTGCGTTCTGGGAATCTGCCCGCTGCGAATATCGCTGGACGCACAGGGGTAGCTTTCGGCCCGGGCAAACAGCACCCTGCCGCCTGCTGCCTCCAGCTGTGCGGCGGCGGCGTGCAACACCTGCAAATCGGTGCCGGTGCGGCTTTCCACCACCAGCGAAGCCATGCGCAGCATATCCTGCCAGCGGTACCACTCGGCAAAGGTCAGCAGCATATCGCTGCCAATGCAGAGATACAGCTCTGCGCCGGGGTTTGTGCGGTGCAGCATTTCCAGCGTGTGCACGGTATAGCTGCGCCCGCCCTGCCGGATTTCCCAGTCGCTGACCTCCACCACCGGGGACAGCGCCGTAAAGCAGCCACACATGGCAAGGCGCAACGCTGCCGGGGTGGCGCTGGCGTGCTTGTGGGGCGGTGTGCCCGCGGGCATAACAATGGCGCGATCCGGCTGCACAAGGGCCAGCGCGGCCCGCAGGTTGTTCATATGGCCGTTGTGGGGCGGGTCAAAGGTACCGCCGTAAAGCAGTATCTTCATTTTGCAAGCACGGCGGTGTAGGCGCTTTCCTTTTTCTTCTGCTTGAAAAGAACGAACTTGCGGCCGATGACCTGCACGCACTCGCAGCCGATGGCCTCGCACAGGATGTCGGCGGCCTCGCGGGCGGAATACTCGCTGTTTTCCAGGACCTTGACCTTGATGAGCTCGCGGGCAGCGATGCAGTCGGCAATGCCCTGCTTGAGGGTATCGTCAATCTCGCCCTTGCCAATCTGGTAGACAGGGTCCATCGTATTTGCCGCGCTGCGCAGTGCAGCGCGCTGTTTGCTGGTTAAAGACATAGGGTTGCTCCTTTATAATTATAGTATATATCGTATCGCGGTAGGGGCCGGGCACGCCCGGCCCCTACAAAGCCCCTTTTAAATGGGTTGTAGGGGCGGATGCTTGCATCCGCCCGCAGGTCGACAGCCTCTTTGCGGGTCGATGCAAGCATCGACCCCTACAGGGTCAGCCCAAAAACGCGGGCAGCTTTTCTTCCAACTTCTCCATTGCCCGGCCTCTATGGCTGATGGCGTCCTTCTCGTCGGGGGTCAGCTGGGCATAGCTGCGGCCCTCGGCGTTGGGGCGCTTTCCGTCCGGGGTGCCGTATTCATCGGGGATGAACAGCGGATCATAGCCGAAACCGTAGTCGCCGTTCTGCAGCGCAAAGGCGATTTTGCCGGGGCACTCGCCCTCGACCTCCAGCGCACGGCCGTCCGGCAGCATAAAGCAGACCGCCGAAACAAATTTTGCGCCGCGCTTTTCTGCCGGTACATCGGCCATTTCCCGCAGCAGCTTTTCATTGTTGGCGGCATCGTCGCCGTGGTGCCCGGCATAGCGGGCGCTGTAGACGCCGGGCGCGCCGTGCAGGGCGTCGGCGCAAAGGCCGGAATCATCGGCCACGGTGGGCAGGCCGCTGGCCTTGCAGAACGCCTCGGCCTTGATGCGGGCGTTTTCGGCAAAGGTGGTGCCGGTCTCCTCGGGGTCAAGGGTTATGCCCAGCTCGCGCAGGCTTTTGACCTCGTGGCCCATACGCTCCAGAATACGGCGCAGCTCCTTGAGCTTGCCCGCGTTGTTGCTTGCGGCGCAGATAATCATGCTTCGTCCTCCTCCTGCTTTTCTTCCTCGGGCTTCTGCAGGGCGGATTCCGGCAGCAGGCTTTCCACAAAGGTCTGGGCGTCAAACTCCATCAGATCGTCAATTTTTTCGCCCACACCGATAAAGCGGATGGGCAGACCCAGGTTCTCCCACACAGAGACCGCGCAGCCGCCGCGGGGGGTGCCGTCCAGCTTGGTCAGCACAATGCCGGTGGCACCGGCGGCGCGGCAGAACTCCTCGGCCTGGCTGATGGCGTTCTGGCCGGTGATGGCGTCCAGCACCAGCAGCACCTCCAGACTGGCCTCGGGGCTGGCCTTTTTGACACTGCGGGAAATCTTGGACAGCTCGTCCATCAGGCCCTTCTTGTTGTGCAGGCGGCCTGCGGTGTCGGCAATGACCATATCATAGCCGCGGGCCGTGGCGCTCTTGACGGCGTCAAAGATGACCGCCGCCGGGTCTGCACCCATACCGGCCTGCACCAGCGGTACACCGGCGCGGTCGGCCCACAGCTCCAGCTGCTCGCTGGCGGCGGCGCGGAAGGTATCGCCTGCGGCCAGCATGACGCGGCGGCCCTGCTTTTTGTACAGCGCGGCCAGCTTGGCGATGGTTGTAGTCTTGCCCACGCCGTTGACGCCGATGACCAGAATCACGGCGGGCTTGCCGTTCAGATCCATCGGGTAGCGGGGGGTCAGCTCCTGGCAGATGATGCCGCGCAGGGCGTCCAGCGCCTCCTGCCCGGTTTTCAGGTGCTTTTCCTCGACCTCGTCATGCAGCTCGTCCACCAGGCGCACGGCGCAGGCAGGGCCGACATCGGCCAGAATGAGCTGCTCCTCCAGCTGGTCATAGAGGTCATCGTCAATCTGCGCATGGGTCAGCGTGTTGACAATGTTCTGGAAAAAGCCCGTGCGGGTCTTTTCCAGACCGCGCTTGACCTTTTGCTGCTCTTGAAATTCTTCCTCGGTAATATCGCGTTTGAAGAAGTTGAAAAAGCCCATGGTGGCCCTCCTTTTTTCAGCTTACTCTCTGTTTTCACAGCATATGTAGGGGCGGTATCAGGTAATCAGGTCCGCGCTGACCTTGTCAAGGTCAAGGCGCAGTATCTTGGAAACGCCGTCCTCCTGCATCGTGACGCCGTACAGGACGTCCGCCGCCTCCATCGTGCCGCGGCGGTGGGTGATGACGATGAACTGGGTGCGGTCGGTCATGCGGCGCAGATACTGTGCGTAGCGCGCCACGTTGACATCGTCCAGCGCAGCCTCGATCTCGTCCAGGAAGCAGAACGGCGCGGGGTTGACACTGAGGATGGCAAAATAAATCGAGATTGCCACCAGCGCCTGCTCACCGCCCGAAAGCGCCGACAGGTTCTTGATGACCTTGCCCGGGGGCGAGACCTCAATCTCAATGCCGGATTCCAGCACGTTCGACTCGTCCGACAGATACAGCCGCGCATGGCCGCCGCCGAACAGCTCCTTGAAAATCTGCTGGAAGTGGGTGTTGATCTGCTTGAAACTCGTTGTGAAGAGCTCCTCCATCTCACTGCAGAGCTCGGCAATCATCCGAGTCAGCTCGCTCTTGGCCTTCTCCACATCGGTGACCTGCGCCTTCAGGAAGTCATAGCGTTCCTTGACCTCCTTGTACTCGTCAATCGCGCCGACGTTGACATTGCCCAACCCGCGGATTTTGCCGCGAACCTCGGCCACGCTGCGGCGCAGCTCGGTCAGGCTCTCAAAGGGCACGCACTGGCTGCGGGCCTCGCTCTCGGTGAGCTGGTACTCCTCCCAGAGCTTGCTGTTCGTATCGTTCAGCTCGGTCTCGGCGGCGGTGCGGCGCTCGGCCAGGCGGGCCATTTCGCCGCTCATACGCTCGCGCTCATCGGTCAGAGCTCGGTTGTCCTGCCCCAGCTTGCTGATGGCGGCTTCCTTCTCCATGCGGGCCGCGTTGGCGGAACGGATGGTCTCCTCGGCGGCGGCAATCTTCTGCTTGTTCTCGCCGCGGGTGCGCTCCATCTCGGCAATCTTCAGCTCGTTGGCCTCAATTTTTGCCTTGGCGGCCTCGATGGCGGCGCGCAGCTCGCGGGTGCGGGCCTCGGCCTCGCCGGTGCGGCTCTGCAGGCCCCCCAGCGCGGCCTCGTGCAGGCCGATGTCCTTCTCGTCTGCCAGACGCTGCAGCTGCTTTTCAGACAGTTCGCCGGTGATTTTTTCACGCTCCGCCGTCAGGGTGCCGGTGCTCTCGCCCAGCTCCGCCAGCTCGGCGGTGTAGCTTGCCATTTCGGCCTCGGCGTCCGCCTGTGCCTTTTCGGCTTCGGCGCGGGCGCTCTCGTTCCGGGCCACGGCGGCCTGCTGGGCGGCGATTTCACTTTCCAGACTGCGGGCCGTCTCCTCATACTGGGCGGCGGCCTTGTTCAGGCGCTCCAGCTCCAGCCCGGCGCGGACGTGCTCGGTGGCGGCGTTCATGCCTTCGCCCTCGGCACCGGCCAGCTGGGCGGAAAGGTTATCCACCTCCGCCTTGCGGGCGGCCAGCTCCTTTTCGGCCTCGGCGCGGCGGGCTTCCAGCTTGGTCAGCCTGCTGCGCAGCTCGTCCAGCTCCTGCTTGCGGCTGAACACGCCGACACTGCGGGCCGTGGAACCGCCCGTGAAGGAGCCGCCCGCGTTGATGACCTGACCATCCAGCGTGACAATGCGGTTGCGGTAGCCGAGGTTCCGCGCCACGGCGGAGGCCTCGGTCAGATCTTCGACCACGATGATGCGGCCCAGCAGGTTATCAATGATATGCTGGTATTTCGGGTTGGTCTTTACAAGGTCAGCGGCCACCTCGGCCGTGCCGGTCAGCCGCCCGGTAAAGCGGGAGCCCTGCACAGTGTCCAGCGGCAGGAAGGTGGCGCGGCCTGCGCGCTCGTCCTTCAGAAAGCCGATGGCGGCGCGGGCACAGCCCTGGTCCTCGACCACGATGTTCTGCAAGGCAAAGCCGAGAGCTGTCTCGATGGCGGTCTCGTAGCCTCTTTCAACCGTGATGATGCCCGCCACCGGGCCGATGATGCCCCGCAGGCGTCCGCCGCCCGCGGCGCGCATAACGGCCTTGACGCTCTGCTGGTAGCCGTCCATATTGCGCTCCAGATCCTCAAGGATATGGATGCGCTGGGCGGCGGCAGATTTCTCGCGGTCAGCCTTCTGCAGGGTGTCCGCGGCGTCCGCCTGCTGGCGGCGGCGGCTGTCGAGCTTGAGCTTGAGGCCCGCCTTGATGTTATCGTTGCGGGTCACAGCCTCCTCGGCATCCTTGAAGCGGCGTTCGGCGCGGCGGCGTTCCTCCGCAGCAGCGGCGGCGTCGGTTTTCAGCGTTTCGGCTTGCACCTTGGCTTCGGCCAGACGGGCAGCGGCGGCCTCTCCCGCTGACTGCGCCGAGGCGGCGCGCACCTTGGCGGCAGTGGCGGTGTCCTGCAGGCGGGCCATGGCGGCGTCAATGACGTCCCGGCGCTCGCCGCTGGCGGCGGCCTTTTCCTCCAAGGCGTGCAGGGCCTCGCGCAGCTCAGCCACGCGGGCGTCCAGTGCGGCCATACCGTCCCGCAGGGCAGCGATGGCAGTGCGGTGCTCGGCGGCCTCGCGGTCGATGCTCTCCTGCCCCTGCCCGGCGCGCTCGAGCTCGGTGTTGGCCTCGTCGATGCGGAACCGGCTGTGCTCGCTCTCGTTTTTCAGAACGGCGATCTCGCTCTCACTGCCGGCGTTTTCCTCGGTGATGGTGCGGATGTCCGCGTTGGCCTGCTCGACCTTCAGCATCAGCTGCTGGGCTTCCTCACGCAGGGCCGCGCTTTTTGCGTCAAAATCATCCAGCTGGCGGCTCAGGCGGTCATAGTCAGCCTGCGCGGCCTCATACTTGCGCTGCTGGTCGCGCAGGGAATCATTGGCGCGGCGGATGGCGTCCACCCAGAGGGTGATTTCCAGCGTCTTGCGCTTCTCGCTCAATTCCAGAAACTGCTGTGCCTTCTCGCTGTCGCGCTTCAGGGGGCCGACCCGCTTTTCCAACTCGCCCAGAATGTCCCGCAGGCGCTCCAGATTGCCCTCGGCGGCGTCCAGACGGCGCTCGGCCTCGTTCTTGCGGTAGCGGTATTTGGCGATACCGGAGGCCTCCTCAAAAATTTCGCGGCGCTCGGCAGATTTTGCGCCCACGATTTCGGCAATGCGGCCCTGCCCGACAATGGCATAGCCGTCGCGGCCGATGCCGGTGTCCAGCAGCAGCTCATAGACGTCCTTCAGGCGGACGTTCTGGCCGTTGATGGAGTACTCACTCTCGCCGCTGCGGTAGTACCGGCGGCCGATGGTGACCTCGTCGGCGTCCATATCCAGACCGTGGTCGCTGTTGTCGATGGTCAGCGCAACCGAGGCAAAACCCATCGCCCCGCGGGACTGGGTGCCGCCAAAGATGACATCCTCCATCTTGCCGCTGCCGCGCAGCTGCTTGGAGCTGGTCTCGCCCAGCACCCAGCGGATGGAGTCCGATATATTCGACTTGCCCGACCCATTGGGCCCGACAACGCCGGTAATGCCCTCGCCGATGGTGATTTTGGTCTTATCGGGGAAGGATTTGAAGCCTTGGATTTCCAGTTCTTTCAGGCGCATGAAGTGGTGTTACCTTTCGATTCTGTTTGGACGTAGGGGCGTCATTATTGCAGCTTTTCCAGCGCCACCTTGGCGGCGTGCTGCTCGGCAGCCTTCTTGCTGCGGCCGCGGCCTTCGGCCAGCAACTGGCCGTTGCGCCAGACGCAGACCGTGAACTGCTTGTTGTGGTCGGGGCCACTCTCGCCGGTGACCTCATATTTCAACACGGCGGAGGGGTCCTGCTGGACAACCTCCTGCAGACGGGTCTTGTAGTCCTCCTCGGCGGTCTTGCCCTCGGTGATGAAGGGCAGGATGAAATTGCGGGCGACCTCCATGCCGCCGTCCAGATACAGCGCGGCGATGACGGCCTCAAAGGCATCCGACACAACGCTGGGACGGTTGCGGCCGCCGCCCAGGTCCTCGCCGTGGCCCAGACGCAGATACTCACCCAGATGGATCTCCTGCGCAAACTGGAACAGCGCGTCCTCGCTGACAAGGCTGGCGCGCATACGGGTCAGCTCACCCTCGGGCCGGCCGGACTGGTGGAACAGGTAATCCGCCACCACAACGCTCAGCACGCTGTCGCCCAGAAATTCCAGGCGCTCGTTGTGGGTGGTGGCCACCTTGCTCTCGTTCGCAAAGCTGGTATGGGTCAGCGCAATGCGCAGCAGCGCAGGATTTTTGAATGTATAATGCAGGACTTCCTGCAATTCTTCCGGTTTGTGAGCCATATTCTTTCACCTTTCCGGCTGGTCCGTAGGGGCCGGGCATGCCCGGCCCTCAACCTTATCTCGATTGCCCTTTTACGGGCGGTATTTTTTATGCCGCGGGCCGGACATGTCCGGCCCCTACAGGGCGGCTTTACTTTTAAGCTTCTGCTTCTTCTTTCTGCTTCGCAACTGCGGCCAAGGCATTCTCCATCGTCCCGCACAAATCGTTGGCAACACAGAGCTTTGCCTGACGGATGGCATTCTTGATGCCCTTGGCGTGGCTGGAGCCGTGCGCCTTGATAACCGGCTTGGCCGCGCCCAGCAGCGGCGCACCGCCGACCTCCTCGGAGTCCATCATCCGCTTCAGCTCACCCAGACCGCCTTTGATGCCCAGATAGCTGAGCTTGGTCAGCAGGTTCTTGAGGAAGATTTTCTTCAGCATACCCAGCAGCGTTTTGGCAACGCCCTCGGTCAGCTTGAGCACCACATTGCCGACAAAGCCGTCGCAGACCACGACATCGACCTCGCCATCCATGATGTAGCGCGGCTCAATATTGCCCGCAAACTGGATGCAGGGGTTGGTCTTCAGCAGCTTGTGTGCCTCGCGGTAGGTGGGCGTGCCCTTCGTCTCCTCAGCACCGTTGTTGACCAGCGCCACCTTCGGCGCGGTGCGGCCCATGACCTTCTCGGCGTAGACGCTGCCCATCGTGCCGAAGGCGTTCAGCATCTCGGGGCGGCACTCGACGTTGGCGCCGCAGTCCAGCAGCAGGAAGTTCTGCTTGGCACCGGGCATCGGGGTGGCCAGCGCCGGGCGCTTGACGCCCTTGACCGTGCGCACGATCAGGCTGGTGCCCACGTGCAGCGCACCGGTGGAGCCGGCACTGACGAAGGCATCGCCCTCGCCGTTTTTCAGCATCGTAAGGCCCTTGACCATGCTGGAATCGGTCTTGTGGCGCACCGCCTTGACCGGGTCATCGTGCATATCAATCGTCTCGGTGCAGTTCAGAACCGTGAACGGCGCAAGGTCGATTTTATTCTCGGCCGCGCAGTCGCGGATGGCCTTCTCCTCGCCCAGCAGCACCAGCTCCATGCCGTCGCCGAACTCAGCGGCAGCCTGAGCCGCACCCTGCAGCACGCACAGCGGGGCGTTGTCGCCGCCCATTGCATCAACTAAAATTTTCATGCTTCAAACTCCTTCACCCATGCGCGCATCGCGTCCTGGGCAGCCTGCGAAAGCGCCATATAGCGCTCGCGCTTGTCACGGATGGTGTTGATTTCCTCGGTGCGGGGCAGGATGCCCATATTCGCGCCCATCGGCTGGAAATCCTTGTTCGGCGTTGTGATATAGTCCAGCAGAGAGCCGCACATCGTGGCCGCCGGGGGCGGCGGCAGTTCGCGGCCCTGCAGCCGCACCAGGATCTGGTGCGCCGCCAGCAGGCCGCTGGCCGCGCTCTCCATATAGCCCTCAAAGCCGGTAATCTGCCCGGCAAAAAACACGTTGGGGTGCTCCTTCAAAAATTGCTGCTTGGTCAGCACCTTGGGGCTTTCCAAAAAGGTGTTGCGGTGCATGACGCCGTAGCGCACAAACTCCGCGTGCTCCAGACCCGGAATCATACTGAACACCCGCTTCTGCTCGCCCCACTTGAGGTTCGTCTGGAAGCCGACCAGATTGTACAGCGTGCGGGCCGTGTTCTCGGCACGCAGCTGCACCGCGGCCCATGGGCGGTGGCCGGTGCGCGGGTCACGCAGACCGACCGGGCGCAGCGGGCCGAAGCGGATGGTATCCGCGCCGCGGGCGGCCATGACCTCAATCGGCATGCAGCCCTCGTAAACCGTCAGGTCGCCGTCAAAATCGTGCAGCGGGGCGCGCTCGGCGGCAATCAGCGCCGCATGGAAGCTCTCGTATTCTTCCTTATTGAAGGGGCAGTTCAGGTAGTCCGCCTCGCCGCGGCCATAGCGGGACGCCGCAAAGACCTTCTCATAGTCAAGGCTCTCCGCCGTCACAATCGGCGCAACCGCGTCATAAAAGCTCAGCCGATGGTCACCGGTCAGCGCGGCCACGGCCTGCGCCAGTGCACCCTCGGTCAGCGGGCCGCTGGCCACCAGCACCGGTGCGCTCTCGTCCAGCGCGGTGACTTCCTCGCGGTGAATCGTAATGTCCGGGTGTTTTTCCACCATTTCGGTCACGGCTGTGGAAAACACATCCCGGTCCACCGCCAGTGCCCCGCCCGCCGCCACGCGGGCGGTTTCGGCGGCATCCAGCAGGTGGCTGCCCATCATCTTCATTTCCAGCTTCAGCAAGCCGGAGGCTGAATCCGGGCGCTCGGCCTTGAGCGAGTTGGAGCAAATCAGCTCCGCAAAGCCCGCGCTTTTGTGCGCGGGGGAAAACTTCTCCGGCTTCTGCTCATACAGCGCAACCTGTACGCCGTGGTCGGCCAGCCAGAGCGCAGCCTCGCAGCCCGCCAGACCGGCACCGATAACTTTTATCTGCATCATTTCTTCTCCACCGGCTTGATGAACCCGCAGCCCTCCTTGGCGCAGTACAACTGCCCCTTCTTCTTGAACAGGGTGCCGCCGCACTGGGGGCACTTTTCGGGCACAGGCTCATCCCATGTCATATAGTTGCACTTGGGGTAGTTGCTGCAGCCGTAGTACACGCGGCCTTTGGCGCTCTTGCGCACCAGCATATGGCCGCCGTCCAGCGGGCACAGGCCGCCGGTGTCCTTCACCAGCGGGTGGGCGTTGCGGCACTCCGGGAAGCCCGAGCACGCCACAAACTTGCCGTACCGGCCGGATTTAATCACCATCGGGCGGCCACACTTCTCGCAGATTTCATCCGTGGGGATGTCCTCCACCTTGATGCGCTTGCCCTCCATGTTCTTTTCGGCCTGCTCCAGGCTCTTGGCAAAGCCCTGATAAAATTCGTCGATAGTCTTGACCCAGTCGGCCTTGCCCGCCTCAACGATATCGAGCTTTTTCTCCATATCAGCGCTGAATTTCACATCGACGATGTTCGGGAACTGCTCCATCATAACGGTGTTCACAGCCTGACCCAGCGGGGTGGTTTTCAGCTTTTTCTGGTCCTTTTCCACATAACCGCGGTCCACAATCGTGGTGATGATGGGCGCGTAGGTGGATGGGCGGCCGATGCCGTTCTCCTCCAGCGCGTGGATGAGCGTAGCCTCGGTGTACAGCGGCGGCGGCTGGGTAAACTTCTGGTCAGCCGTCAGCTTTTTCAGCTGCAGCTTCTGGCCCTCCTCCAGCGGGGGCAGGGCGGTTTCCTTCTTCTTGGCGTCGTCGGTGGACTCCTCATACAGCGCGGTGAAGCCGTCAAACGCCACGCGGAAGCCCGAGGCGCGGAACAGGTAGTCCCCCGCCGTGATGGACGCCGACACGGTGTCCTGCA
>ERZ1034920.2474-NODE-2474-length-10393-cov-6.202263_pt1 | contig 10393 bp, 5 predicted proteins | sample MGYA00520688_ERZ1034920 | MGnify/ENA primary metagenome ERZ1034920 (study PRJEB33766, sample SAMN09781785) | gut metagenome | biome: gut microbiome | host: Homo sapiens | place: Madagascar | study: EMG produced TPA metagenomics assembly of the PRJNA485056 data...
AAGCCCGCCAAGACAGGATCCATTCCCTCCTCCTGCAGAAACGTCGGACTAAACGAGAGGAAGGAGATGAGCACGATGTTGAATGAAAGGAAACCCAGAAGAACCAAGACGACGTTGCGGGTGAAGAGCTTCCTACGGCCCGTGCCCGCCCCCGCATCAGCGCGCGAGACAGAAGCGGGCCCGTTCTCCCCCGCCGCCTTTTCGATCGACTCGAAGAAGCGCCCTCCCGAGAACGGCCTCAGGAAGAAGAGCAGCAACAATCCAGCGGCAAGGACGATCGCCGCGAACGCGATCCACGTCCCCCGGTAGTCAAGAGCCTCGAAAAACACCGGCGTCAACACACCGCCAAAGAAGGAGCCGAGCGAGAACCAGAGAGACCAGATACCGCTCGCGAAGCCAACCTTGTCGGGAGCGACGTATTTCCTCAGCACCAACGGCGCGCTCACACTGCAGAACACGAGAGCGACGCCCTCGACCGCACGCGACAGCACCAGTACGCTGCCCGACGTCGCGAGCATCCCGATCAACGTGCCCACAACCATGACGCCGACCGAAGCCATCACCATGTTCTTGGCGCCGAACCGCCGCGCAAGAAAACCCGTCGGCAGTGACAGAAAGATGCCGGCGAGCGTGAATACCGACATGAGCATCGAAGCGGATCCCAGATCCATGCTGAAACGCTCCATAATGGCGGGCATGATCGAGGGGATCTTGAACTGCCCCAGCGCCACAGCAATTCCAACGAGCGTCAGAATGACGGAAACCGCCACATAGTTTTGGTACTTGAATTGTTTGTTCACGAGGCAATCATCTCCCCACTTGAGTCAACACAGCGAACAGTTGCAGAACAGATCGGACTTTCCAGCCTGCTCCCGCAGACCGGAAAGCCCGATTGAATCAGTCCGATGCGACCGAGACGGCTAGATGCCCAGCACGCCTACGATGAACGGAACCCAGAGCACCATCGCGACGCAGAAGATGATCGCCGGGATGGTCCCCGACTTGGCCATATCGCCTGCAGTGAAGTAGCCTTCGCCGTAGGTGATGATGACCGTGGGGTTAACCGGCAGAATGAAGTTGCCAGCGACGATGAACGCAAGCAGGACCGTCGGAACCGCAGGAGAAATGCCGACCGACTGGCACACGCCAACCATGATGGGCAGGAACAGACTCAGGATGGCGGCACCCGCGGGAGCGACCGTATGGAGCAGGTACACCACGATGACGCACACGAGCAGGAACATCGTAAAGTCGAGTGAAGCAACACCTGTGCCAAGGAACAGGTCGGTGACGAACTGCGCGCCGCCCGTTGCGTTGACGATATCGCCGAGCGACATGACGGAGCCCATCATGAGGATGACCGTCCAAGGAACCTGCTTGACGAACTCGTCCCACTTCAGAAGGTCGAGACCCGGAATGAACATGATGCCCAGACCGATGATGGCGACCGTCGTGGTGTTGAGCACGGGGATGAAGCTGCCGAGAATCCACAGAACAGGAAGCGCAACGATCATGATGAGGGCGCGGATCTCAAAACCCGTGGGCTTGCCAGCGTCCTGACCCGCCTGGCGCAGGTTGTCGAAGCCGACCTTGGCGATAGGCTCGGGCTTGAGAATCTTGACAATCGAGAACCAGCACAGCGGCACGCACACGATAGCGACGGGCAGGCCGATGATGATCCAGTTCAGGAACGAGATGTTGTAGCCGACCATCTGCTCCATCATGCCGTTGGCGAGCACGTTGAACGTGCTGCCCGCGGGGGTCACGACGCCGCCGATGACCGCGCCGATGGGGATGGCGATCATGAGGGCCTTGCCGAAGTTGGAGCTGCCGGGCGTCGCGCCAACCGCACGAAGGATGACGAAGGCGATGCCGAGGAACAAAACCACAGCGGCCGTGTCAGACATGATCGTGGACACGAGAGCCGTGCAGGACATGAACACGAGGATGAGCTTCTCGGAGCTGTCACCCGTGAACTTGAGCAGCTTGTTGATCAGGCGAACGGGCCACTGAGTCTTCATGAGCAACGCAGGCAGCGAGAAGATCGCCACGATGAACCACACCGTCGAGCCGCCGAACGCGCCGAAAGCGGATTTCATATCTGCCGCGCCTGTCAGAACGGCGATGATCAGAGCCAAGATGCCCGACACGCCCAACGGCAGCGTGCCGCATACCCAGAACACCACTGCGAACAGCAGCGAAGCGATGCCCATGATGCCCTGGCGGGAGATCGCCTCCGACCCGGGGATGCACATGGCGACGATCAGAATCGCAGCACCCAGAACGAAGCCGACGCCGCGCTTATTGAGAAAGCCCTCCCTGCTGAAAAACTTGACCGACTGCTCCTTTGCAGTCGCGATTGCTTCTTGCACCATTGTTTCCTCCTAAAACTAACCGATGCAATTCCCTTACGTGAGACCCCTCACTTTGAGCTTCCGCGCATGCACCCCCTCACAAGCGGCTCCGATACATCTCCAAAGGACCCATGTTCCGATCCTCCTCCTTCGTACTCGACTCGAATACGCGCGTCATGAACCCGTCGGCCTCGACATACACGTGCCAATCGCTGGCGTCGACTTGGTTGAACCAGAAGTCGCCGAACTCGTCGGTCTCGGTGACGAGTACCTCGCCGGTCGAATCGTTCTGAGCCGTCACCTTCGCGCCGATGATCACCTCGTCTTCTTCGGGATCGATCACGATGCCCGCGAGAAAACGCTTGGGAAGATTGAGGTAGTAAACGCGCGGTCGGTCCTGATCGCCCCGCTCGGGCTTGAGATAGCCTGCGGCAGCCAGCTCGTCGGCGAACCCCTCTTCGTCGCCGAAGCGGATCGCGTCATGCGAGCACACGTCCACGCAGTGGGGAATCTCGCCCGCATCAACCAGATGCGCGCATCCCGTGCACTTCTGGGGAATGGCGAGCTCTTCGTTCCACCAGATCGCGCCATACGGGCACGCTTTGACAAGCTCCTCGTGACCCTGCGCCTTCTCGGGGTCGATGATCACCAGACCGTCATCGCGCTTGTAGACTGCCCCAGGAGCCGCCTTCATGCACGGCGCGTCATCGCAGTGCTGGCACATATGCAGTACGTAGGAGACCTTCACCTTCGGCACCTGCCCCCGCACGCGCTCCTCGATGCGCGTCCAGAACTGACCCGTATCGGGCTGCGGCTTCGCGTACGGAGACCAGTCATTGTCGACATGCTCGTCCTTGCAGGCGATCTGACAGTTGCGGCAGCCGCTGCATTTCAGGACGTCGAAAACAAACACCTTGCCCATGTCTACTCCTCCTCCGCAAGACGGGACGATGCGATCAGACCGCAGTCGGGGTCGTAGTCGCGCGCAAACGCCTCGGGATACTCTTCCGCCAGCTTGAACACGTCGACCTTCTCGATGTTCACGAGGAAGCCGCCCGTCACCTCGCCGGCAGCATGACTCGACGTGGTCGCCGTCGGCGCAATCAGGTTGTTGGCGCCGCCGCGGTCCAGACCGCCGCGTCCCAAAACGATGCCGTCGACGCGCGCGCCGTGATCCTGCGAGATCGCACCGGGCATGATGCGCTCGGTTACGCGAACGCCGCCGAGCACCGCGCCGCGCTCGTTGTAGATCTTCACGATGTCGCCCGTCTCAAGTCCGAGCTTGCCGGCATCGATCGGATTCACCCACACGGGTTCGTACTTGTAGCCGTCGGGACCCGTCACCTTCACGTACTCCTCCATCTCGCGGAACCAGGTGACGTCGTCATGGTTGGCGTGCACGCGCCAACGCGGATGGTTCGATACGAGCAGGAACGGGTACTTGCGGCCGCGCTCGAGGTACTGGCGCTCCTGATGCCCTGCGCCCTCGTCGACCCAATGGGGAATGGGGCCGCGCTCCTTGTCATCGGGGAAGTGCTGCGCGAGCGAAGTCGAGTAGTACTCGAGCTTGCCCGACGGCGTGGACAGCGGGTTCTTCACGGGATCGTCATGGAACCCAATCAACCCTGCGGGAAGCTCCTTCCAGTCCTCGCGCGTGGGGAACGCATAGTACTGACGCTCCTTGAACTCCTCGAACGTCATCTTCTCCGCTGCGCCCGTGTTATCGAAGCCGGCTCGGATGAAGTCGTCGCAGGTCTTGCCCTCCATGTAGCGCTCGTAGAGATTCTCGTAGATCCCGCCGTACTTCTCGAGCTTCTTGGCAACCTCGCCCACGGCCTCCATGTCCGACTTGGAGTCGAGCAGGGGCTGGATGGCCTGCTGCTCGTAGAACACGAGGGTCCACTGGCCGTTGTCGGCATCGGTGCCGATGTCCTCGGTTTCGAACTTAGTGTTGGTCGGCAGGATGATGTCGGCGAAGTAGCAGTCGTTCTCAAGCCAGGGATGCTGCACGATCACAAACTCGATCGACTCGTGGCGCAGCGCGTCCTGCATGGAGGCGCCGCCGTTCCAGCACGTCTCCCAGCAGGGCGTATCAGACCAGATCATGTGGATGCGCTCGTTGCCCTCCAACGGGAACGTGAACGGTCCGTTGAACTGATCCTCACGCGGCATGCCAGCCGACGGATGCCCATACCAGCTCACCGGCGGATTCATGATGGCTTCGGGAATGAGCGTCTTCGGGATGAAGCTGTCGGGGAATGAGCGGTACCATCCGCGGTATGCGGGGCTCGGATCGGGAATCTCAACCGAAGGCGGCAGCGGCGTTACCGTGGGGATGCCGTACAGCGTCCACTCCATGAACTTGAACTGATTGGCGCCGGGCTTGCCGAGACCCTGCATGCCGAGCAACGCCACTTCGAGGCGCGCAGGCTCGTGCGCGAAGCAGGAGCGGATGTAGGAGCCGCCGTTGCAGTGCGCAATCGATACCGCGTGCTTGGCCCAGTAGCGAGCAAGCGCCTTGATGGTGTAGCTCGGCACGCCGCAGATCTTCTCGGCCCACTTCGGCGTCTTCGGCACACCGTCCTCACCGCCGAGCACGTAGTACTTGAAGTTCTCGAAGCCCACCGCATGCGTTTCGAGGTACTCCTTGTCGTAGGAGTCCTCGACGATCCACGTGTAGGCGATGGCAAGCTGCAGCGCCGCGTCGGTATTGGGCAGCACGGGCACCCACTTGTCCGCATGAACCGCATTGGCGTAATTCACATCAGGCGCGATGTGAATCTGCTTCACGCCGATCTCGGTGAACCAGTAGCAAATGCGGCTCGCCATCATGCCGCCCCAGCCGAGCGGAGTAGTCTCGGGATCGCAGCCCCAGAACAGCACGGCATCGCCGTTTTCCGAGATGTCCTTAATGACGTTGTTCTGCAGGGAGTTCTGACCGAGGGGATCCATGCCCCAGATGTGCTTGGCACCCCAATACCAACCTTCCCAGCTGTCGGGCTGGCGCATCTGCAGCGTGTAGCGTCCGATGAGGTCGAACATGCGGCTCTGGCATCCGTGGGACGCGTGCACGCACTTCGTCTCGCCGTGGCCGTCAAGTTCGAGCAACACGGAAGCGGGGCCGTAAGTCTCCTGAACGCGCTTGATTTCCGCGGCGATGAGGTCGGTCGCCTCGTCCCAGCTGATGCGCACGTATCCGCTTGTGCCGCGATTCTGGGGGTTGCGCTCTCCTTGAGGATCCCAGTCGACGCGCTTCATGGGGTACGGAATGCGGTTCTTCGAGTAGACGCGTTTCTTGTAGCACAGCGAAAGCGGCGAGATCAGCGTCTTGAATCCCGGCTCGAAGGTCTTGCCGCGCGCCTCGATCTTCCAGGCGTTGAGCTCCTCGGGCGTCTGATGCTCGTCGAAGTGGAGCGGTCTGATTCGGATGATTTTGTCCTGCTCCCGGTCAACGTCGACCGTGCAGGCGTTGCTGCCGAGGCCGAAGCTGTCGAAGCCAAGGCCCTTTACGATCGGCGTGCCCTTTACGTTATTCCCCATCCTCTCTCCTCTCACGTAGCTTTCCGAAAACAGTACCCTTCCTTTATTGGGAGGGGTACATGATTTGAACGATTCCCCTTATTTCCCCGGAGGAGTGGGCACGCTCGGCCCCGAAGGCGGAACAGGAACTGCCGGCGTTCCAGGTGCGCCCGGCATCGGAGGGATCGGAGGGGCGCCCGCGGCCTTCGCTCCGCAATTCGGGCATTCGGTTGCCGTCGGGTCAACCTCGGCACCGCACTGGGGGCACTTGATGGGCGTGTTCGCGTCGATCGTGGGGGGTCTGAAGCACATGGCACATTCCTTTCCTCGTTGTCTTCCGGAATTGCCGAGGACCCACCGGGGCAAGACCTCAGCTTTTGCATCAGGCTACCGAGGTCCTTGCTTTTTCGCGTCGGATGGTAATATTGAAAAAAGGGGGACGCCCGTTTTCTTTGTCGGGGCAGCAGTATGACAAGGGGGATTGCATGCCATCTGACGAGGGGATTCTTGCGAGTACGCGCACCGCTGAATCAACCAACCTGCTCTACGCCTACATTCTCGCCGGCATAGGCTTTGGCTGCATGATCGGTTGGGACATCATCGGTCTGTTCGCGCCCGCTCTGCCGCTGCTCAGCTTCGGAGGGGTCTCCCACGCCCTTCTTCTCTGCACCGTGGGCATCGCATCGACCGCGATTTCCTACGCTGTAGGCTACCGCTTCGCCGACAAGATCTTCAGACACCGAGCAGTCCTCGCTCCCGTTGCCGGCGCATGCGGAATCGTCGTCGCGCTTTTCGGATTCGCCCACCAAGTTTGGAGCATCCCCACAGCGTTCGACATCGTCGGGTGGATCGCATTCGGCTTCGGCAAGGCGCTTCTCTGCCTCGTGTGGTGCGCCTACCTGAGCGCCATTCCCTCGAAGTGTACCGGCATAGCCGTCGGCTGCGGAGCGGTGTTCGGATCGGCGCTGTTCGGCGCTATCGGAACAGCTGCACCTGACAACATGTTCCTTCTGGGCGCCATCGCGCTTCCCATCGCATCGCTCGCCGTGCTCTCCCTGCTGTTCCGAACGATGCCCGCAGGCTTCTATCCTGCCCCCACCGAGGACTACCGCAAGCCCCCTTCGGCACTCGCCGCTCCAGCGGCGCTCTCCCTGGGCGCGCACGGCATCGTCTACGGCTTCATCACCTTCTTCGTCTGCAGCCTTGACGCGAAAGCGGCGGCTATCGTGGGAGCAAGCGGAATCGTCGGATGCGCGCTCGTCGCCATACTCGCCTACTTCGCCCCAAAGGCGAATTTCGACAACAGCATCGTGCAGCGCATATCGCTTCCCGTGATCGTCATCGGCCTCCTGCTCATCCCGCTCCTCAGCCAAGAGGGCAAGATCGCCTGCTGCTGCCTTATCAACAGCGCCCTTGCTTTCACCAACGTCATGGCGTGGAGCACGGTCTGCACCGAGAACTCCGAATTCCACCTCCAGCCCATCGCCCGGTTTGCATCGAGGCAAGGGCCGCTTTGGGCCGGATTGCTCGCCGGCGCCGTTCTGACGCTCACGCTCCAGCCCGTTCTGCTCACCAACACCACAACGCTCAGCTTTGTCGTCCTCGTGCTGGCGGGCTTCGTCGTCATCTCATTTTCGATCTACGGGGCCGACGACTCGAAGTCGCGCCATCAGCTCGAGGAGCTCATCACCATCGACGATCCAGAGCCCGAGAGCCTTGCGACCGACGAAGTCGACCAGGGTCATGAGGAGTCCTTCAAGGAGCGCTGCGATAAAGCGTGCGATCGGTATGGACTGTCCCCGCGCGAACGCGACGTGTTCTTCCTCTTGGCCAAGGGCAGGAACGCAAAGTTCATCCAGGAAGAGCTGTGCATCAGTGCCTCAACGGTCAAAACGCACATCTACCGCATCTATCGGAAAATGGGTATCAACTCCCAGCAGCTGTTGATCGATACGGTTGACGAGGAGCGCAGCGAGCAGTGAAACGGTGATCGGTTTTCCCGATCACCCATCGTATAAACCGCAAACAGGCTCTTCTTGCACCCTCCTATAATCGCCGTAACGGCGATAGTCATCGACCAGGAGGAGGAGCTATGTCTACACCGAAAACGGCAGACGGCGACGTGAAGCGTCCGTGGAGATGGCAGGAGGGCGAATACGAAGTCATTCGCAGCGCCGCCCGCTCGGGCCCGGGCTGCCATGACAACTGCGGCGTTCTGCTGTACGTCAAAGACGGCAAGCTCGAAAAAATCGAGGGCGATCCCGAAAATCCATACAATCAGGGCCGCCTGTGCCCGAGATGCCTGGCGCTCAAGGAGATGGTCTACAACCCCGATCGCGTCGTGTACCCCATGGTGCGCGACCGCAAGGACCGCGGCAAAAACACCTTCAAGCGCGTGAGCTGGGAGGAAGCGACCGACGTCATTTTGCGCGAGATGGGCAAGGTCATCGACACGTACGGCGCGGAGTCCATCTGGGTCACGCAGGGAACGGGCCGCGACATTAACGGCTACGGTCCGCTCATGGCGCGCTATCTGGGAACCCCCAACTACGGCACAGGCTTCCTCTCCGGCATCGCCTGTTACGCACCGCGTCGTTTCAGCACCTCGCTGAAGTCGGGCGGCCTGTTCATCGCCGACTACTCGCAGTACATGCCCGACCGCTACGACGACCCGCGCTGGCGTCGTCCTGACTACATCCTCATCTGGGGTAACAATCCCGTCGTCGCCAATTCCGACGGCACGCTCGGCCACTGGGTCGTCGAGTGCATGAAGCGCGGCTCCAAGCTCATCACCATCGACCCGAAGCTCACGTGGCTTGCAGGCAAGTCCGACGTGTTCCTGCAGCTGCGCCCCGGCACCGACACTGCCATCGCCCTGGCGATCTGCAATCACATCGTTGCGAACAACCTGCAGGATCAGGAATTCTGCGACTGCTGGTGCTACGGCTACAACGAATTCGCCGAACACCTCAAGCCCTACACACCCGAGTGGGCAGCCCCCATCTGCGGCGTCGACGTCGATCTCATCAAAGAAGCCGCCATCAAGATCGGCGAGGCAGAGAGCTGCTGCCTTCAGTGGGGCGTGGCCATGGACCACACCTCCGAGGGCTTCGTAACGGGCATGGCGGCCTACGATCTCATGGCGCTCACGGGCAATTTCGAGAAGCCAGGCACCATGGTGAACGCGCCCTTCGCGTTCGGCGTCAACATCCCCTGGTCGGCAGGCAACGACTGGGAGCTGTGCACGCGCGACCTGCCCAATCAGGACAAGAAGATCTGCGGCAATTGGCCCGCCAACAAAGCGATGCAGGCTATCAGCCCCGACGACCTCCTCGTCGCGATGGAGACGGGCGAGCCCTATCCCATCAAGGCCATGTGGATGATGCAGAACAACGCCCTCGCCTGCATGGGCGCCGCACCGCAGCGCATCATCAAGGCGCTGCAGGAGAACATGGACTTCAACGTCGTGGTCGACCTGTTCCTCACGCCGACGGCCTTGGCATGCGCCGACGTACTGCTGCCCGCCGCCTGCTTCCCCGAGCGCATCGGAATCTATGGCCATCAGCCCTACCTCATCGGCACTATCAACCAGGCCATCGAGCCGCAGGGCGAGGCGAAGCCCGACCAGGTCATCATGTACGAGATCGGCAAGAAGTTCGGTCGCGGCGAGGGCATGGACCAGTGGCAAACCGAAGAGGAGTTCTACGATTTCTGCCTGCGGAAGTCGGGCTTCACGTACGAAACCCTGCAGGAGCGCTGCTGGGCGTTCCCCAAGTTTGAGTATGACAAGCACAAGAAGGGCCTCCTGCGCCCCGACGGACAGCCCGGCTTCAATACGCCGACGGGTCGCTACAACTTCTACTCCATCGAGATGGTCCACTTCGGATTCCCGCCCTTCCCGACGTACGAAGAGCCACCCGAGAGCCCCATCTCGACGCCCGAGCTCGCCCAGAAGTACCCGCTTGTTCTCACCACGGGCGCGCGTCACTGGGGATTCTTCCACTCGGAGCATCGCCAGAGCCCCTCGATGAGACGTCTCCACCCCGAGCCCACCGTGCTAATCCATCCCGAGACCGCAGCGCAGTACGGCATTAAGGACGGCGACTGGGTGAAGATCGAAAACCAGTTCGGCTCGTGCAAGCAGAAGGCCGAGCTGTCGGTTCGCATCCGCAAGGACACCGTATCGGCCGACCACGCCTGGTGGTTCCCCGAGCGCGACCCAGACGACGGCACGCTGTTCGGCGTCATGGAGTGCAACATCAACAAGCTCATTCCCATGCGCCCTGGTAAATCTGGTCTCGGAGCTTCGTACAAATCGCAGCTCTGCGCCATTAGCAAGATCGAGGAGTAGCCATGCGTAAGTACCTCGCCATTGATTACGATTACTGCACAGGTTGCCACACCTGCGAGATCGCCTGTCAGCAGGAGCACGATCTCAAGCCCGACCAGTTCGGCATCAAGCTCAGCCAAATCGGCCCTGACCAGATCACCGAGCGTCATTGGCAGTTCGAGTTCGTGCC
>ERZ1034920.2475-NODE-2475-length-10392-cov-3.900938_pt1 | contig 10392 bp, 8 predicted proteins | sample MGYA00520688_ERZ1034920 | MGnify/ENA primary metagenome ERZ1034920 (study PRJEB33766, sample SAMN09781785) | gut metagenome | biome: gut microbiome | host: Homo sapiens | place: Madagascar | study: EMG produced TPA metagenomics assembly of the PRJNA485056 data...
TGATGTTTGGAAAAAAATTAAAAATACCATATTGGAATTCTATAAATAGAGAAATTTAATGGGATGAAAAAGCAAACGATATGAGGAGGATAATAGTGCCTAGACTACAACTACTTGTGGCGACAATGAATTTGACAGATATTATTGGCCTATGTGATAAGATGCATATTGCATCAGATGCATTGATTATAAATCAGTCTGATTGCGTGAAATATGAATGCTTATTTTATCATGGATATAAGATAGAATGTTATACTTTTGCAGAAAGAGGATTATCAAGAAGTAGGAATAATGCTCTTTTAAGATGCACAGGGGAGATTCTGTGTATCGCAGATGATGATATGGTATACACAGACACCTACAGAGAAGATATTATAAATGAGTTTCAAAAACATCCGGAAGCTGATGCGTTGGTTTTCAATGTAACAGCGCTTAATGACGAACGATCAGGAAAACCTATAGAAAAGTATGCACGCGTAGGGAAAAGAGAATCTCGTGAATATGGGTCGGTTCATATCGCCATAAGAAAGAGAGCACTTATAGGTAAAAATGTTTATTTTAACACCTTGTTTGGAAGTGGAGCAACATATTCATGCGGAGAGGATACATTATTTCTAAAGGAATTAATTGAAAAGGATTTAAAGCTCTATAAGACCCCCATCAGAATAGCAAGCGTTGATATGAGCGATTCAACTTGGTTTAAGGGATATAATGAAAAATATTTTAAGGACAAAGGAGCTCTTATCGAAGCAGCGTATCCGAGATGTTCATATCTCCTTGCAATATTACAATCAGTACGAAATAGCAAAAAATGTTTGGGAAGCTACAAAAAGGCAGCAAAACTTTTTTCGTATTATACTTCCGGAATAGCTGACTATCGAAAGGTAATTAGTGGAGGCAATGCTACCGAAGGAGAAAATATTAGAAAATGAAAATTAAAGAGAAAGATATCTTACCTTTTCTGGGATTCTTTCTGATTACAATCGGAAACGGAAAATATTTAGGTGCAAAATTTGGCGACTTAATTGAGTACTTAGGATTAGCGGCATTGTTGCTTTTATGCTATTGGCCAAGTAAGACCAACCATGTAAGCGTAACAGAAACAATCAAAGTACTCTTCTTGACATCATTACTGTCAATTGGTGCCTTTATAAAAGGGACACCGACAAAAGCCTGCTATATGATTGCTTTGACCTCATTTGCACTGATTTCGTTTGCATTGAAGTCGCAAAGCGTCCTGTCTACAAATAAGAGAATTAAAATTGCTGCGAATGCTATTTCTTCAGGAGCTGTTTTTTCTGCACTCATTGGCTTAGTCACTGGAACATTAGGGCTCACACTCGGATCGGACGAATCGATTGTAGGAATACTGTATGTGTCTGGATTTCAGGTAAAAAACTATTGTGGTGGAATATGGCTCCTTTTGTTTATTCTTGACTATATATACTATATGAGAAATGGAAAATTTGGCCATAAAGAAAGAACTCTTTTGGCAATCTTCCTTTTGTTGATTGTTCTTAGTGGCTCAAAAGGCGCACTCGTTCTTAGCATGATTTGGATTTTGTTGATAAATTTTGATAAAATCCTAAAGTTTAGAAGAAATCAAAAAAGAATATTTATTTTCTTTGCTGGAATCGTGGCCTGTTTAATAGGCATATATATATATAATAATATTTTAATCAATGTGTATACTTATGCGTACCGTATGCGTGGCTTGAGCAGTCTTGTGGATTATTTGTTGCAGGATTCAAAGAATCTGTTCTTTGGTATTTCAGACATTGCTTATGCAAATACAGGTTTCAGCTATACAACTAATATGAGACAATTCCTTGGGTGGCAATCTAGTGTAGAGATGGCCTATGTTAATATTCTAATAAAAAATGGATTGATTGGATATACTTCATATATTTTGATTTTTAAGGATTTCTTAAGCGGTTGCAAACGGTGTACTGCAACAGATCAAAGCATAGTCAAGTCTTTAGTTATCGTATTGCTGATATCCGGGCTGACGGAGACATATGCTGCTTCCATTCATTACGTTGTCGGACCGATAATGTACTGCTTGATTAGAGGGTTGATATATCAAGATAGACGGCGCTTATATGCGAGATAAGTTTTGACGCCAGCGTGTCGCTACATTGTTTTATTGTTTTTCTGATTGGAGTATTAAAAATAGATGAAGTTTTCAATAATAGTGCCGATATATAACGTAGAAAAATATCTTCCACAGTGTATAGATTCAATTCTGAATCAGGATTATGTAGATTTCGAGTTAATACTGGTTAATGATGGCTCCCCAGATGATTCACTTTCTATATGTCGCCATTATGCGGAAAAAGATAAAAGAGTACGTGTCATAAATAAACCGAACGGTGGATTAACCTCTTCTCGGAAGGCTGGAGCAAAGATTGCTAAAGGTGAATACGTTATTTGTGTAGATAGCGACGACTATGTTGAGCAGGGGTACTTTTCTTGTGTTGCAAGGTCGTTAGATGAATTCAACCCGGATATAGTGATACTTAGTCATTATTCGTTAGAGGACAACAAAAAGATTTTACACAAAGATTTTGTGGTGCAAGGTCTCTTGAAAGGCAAAGAATATGAAGAAGTCAGGGATAAATTCATCTACGATCCTATGGATAAAAATATTTCAAATCCAGGCATAATCTCATATTCTTTGTGGTGCAAGGTCGTCAGACGAGAAATATATGTAAAGGCACAAGAACTGCTAGATGATAAAATCGTTATTGGCGAGGATATGCTATGCTCTTTGTATTGCTTGCAATTTGCAAAATCAATGATCTGCCTAAATGACAGCTTCTATGTTTATAGAATACTAAACAACTCCATGATGCACTCGTATAATGTGAAGAAATTTGAACATTTTGAGAATACAGTTAAAGCATTGGTTGAGTCTGAGATAGTAGATGATCGTCGAATATATGCGTATTCCTTTCATGCGTTATGTAATGAGTATGCTGGAATTGCAGAATCAGCTAATTCGATATCCGAGTTTAGAGATAAAATAAAAGAAACTCAAAAATTCAAGCTCTTATATGATATGGCAAGCAGAGTGGATAAATCCAACTGCAATTTGGCAAGTAGATTTAAAATTTGGCTTGTTAATAATAAAAAATATGATTTGATGTTTTGGTTGCTAAAGTTGAAAAACAGATAACGAAAATAGAAGGTAGATATAATGAGAGAGTATTTATCAGATAAACAAGTAAAGAGCGAGTTGACAGCACTTCTGCAGGTGGTTCATGAATTTTTAGTTGAACATAATATTAAATATACTATTACTGCAGGAACTTTGTTAGGAGCTGTTCGACATAAGGGCTTTATACCTTGGGATGATGATATTGATATTGCTTTAACCAGAGAGCAATATGATAAATTGGTTTGCCTTTTAAGAGAACGGAATAATTCTGTCAATGAATACGTGTATGCTGAAGGTTTTGAACTTGGCAATGATGATATACCGTACATCAAAATTGTGAACAAGAATATTTTTGTTGAGGATCACACGGCATCCATTGATAGAAATGAATTTAGAGAGGACTTTTTATGGGTTGATGTTTTTTGCTGGGATAATGTCCCAATGCACTTTACAAAACTTCGCTATGCCTATTTCAACTCTTATATCAAACATGCTTGGGGAAGTAAAAGAGCGAAGAAGTACAATCTTAAATATGGATATAATAACCCGATTCACCACAAAGTCGTTGAGTTTATGTTTAGAAACTATTCTTTAGAGGAGCTTACATTTAAGTACATTGAATATTGGAAAAAATTAAATAGGTCGAAGTCTAAATTTATCAATAACAATACATGGGCATATGGCTTAAAAGCTCTGCCTAAAGAATTAATGACGGAGTTTAAATTGTATGATTTTGAAGACATTCAGGTTTATGGTATGAAAGATGCGGATACTTATTTGTCGATTGTCTATGGTGATTATATGAAATTGCCTCCGGAGGACCAAAGAGTCAATCATGGAATAAAAGCGTGGAGAGAATTACCGAATGAAAAGTAAAGTGACGCTGATCAATATATTATCAAGTTTAACACTTCAAGTTGTTACTGTGATAAGCGGATTTATAATTCCGAAGATTATTCTCACTAATTTTGGCTCTAGTGTTAATGGGCTTGTTTCGTCGCTGAATCAATTTCTGAGTTATATTACTTTGATTGAAGGCGGAATTACGGGAGTTGTTCTTGCCAATCTGTATAAACCACTTGTTGACAATGACGATAAAAAAATTAGTGCTGTTTTGGTAACAGCTAAGAAATTCTTTAACAAGATAGGCAATTTGTTTATTGTATACTCCATTGGAGTGGCAGCTGTTTATCCAATCTTATCAAAGGAAGGTTTTTCTTGGCCTTATGTTGCTTCATTAACGGTTGTGCTTTCATTGAATTTATTAATACAGTACCTTTTCTCTTTGAGCTTTAGGGTGCTGCTGCAAGCTGATAAAAAACTGTATATTATATCTTTCACTCAGATTGTAATTACTGTATGCAATATAGTTTGTGCCTTTTTGAGCGTAAAGATTTATCCAAGCATTCATTTACTAAAATTGATAACGGGACTTTTATATATCATACAGCCACTTGTATATGGATACTTTGTAAAGAAACATTATAGTATTGATTGGAATACTGAACCAGATGATAATCTTTTGAAAGAAAGATGGAATGGTTTTGCGATAAATTGTGCAGCATTTATCCACAATAGTACAGATATAACAATTTTAACTATTTTTACAAACCTCGCTACGGTTTCAATATATGGTGTATATACATTAGTGACTAATGGATTGAATGGTTTGTTTGCAGCTGTTTTTAGAGCTATTGCACCCACGGTTGGCCAAGCATATGCTAAAGGCGATGAATATGAATTAAATAAGAAACTGGACTTATTTGAGTTCATTACATTTATTTCGGTTTACTTTTGCTTTACTTTATCTGGATTGCTGATAACGCCATTTGTACAGCTTTACACAAAAGGTGTTACGGATGCTGACTATATTCAACCCTTATTTGGTGCGCTAATTGTTTTAGCCGAAGGGCTGTATCTTATAAAAGAGCCGCATGTAGATTTATCTTATACTGCAAATAAATTCAAGGAATTAGCGATGCCAGCATTTGTTGAGGCAGGTATTAATATATTGGTTTCTATAATTCTTGTGCATGAACTTGGATTGATTGGGGTTGCGATTGGAACTATTGCGGGCATGACTTATAGAATGGCATATCAAATATATTTCACAACCAAGATGGTAAAAAATAGAAAACAATGGATTTTTTACAAGAAACTTTTGGCGTTTTCTTTTGTTACTGTAATCGGAGTTGCTATTTGTCATTTTGTGCCGCTGACCGAAGTCACAGTTTGGAATTGGATTTTACATGCTTTTATTTATGCACTTGTTTTTGGAGTTCTATATATGATTTTGAGTTTGCTGTTGTTTAAAAAAGAAATTCAATACTTGAAAGAGTATGTACTTAAATGAATATTTGTATGCTATCAATATATAATGACAGGTTTTCTCATTTCAAATGCGACAGACGAATCAGGTAATTATTGCTGACTTGAAGGCAATTGATTACAACGGTTGCGATTAAATGAGAAAAAACAGATGTATCTTATGAAAGGAAATTCATACTAATATGGAAAGAATAGGAACGGTGTCATATAACATATACTGCAATTTCACGAATTATGGTTCAGCACTTCAAACATGGGCGCTCCATCAGGCAATAAAAAAAGTTGCAGGGAATATGATTGAACCTGTCCTTGTTGATTATTGCCCTGAGATTTTAGCAGATAAAGACCCATTGAATCCATTTGCGAATATGTGGGATAAAGATGAGGAGTCACGCAGAATGTGTGAGCTTACAACGCCTGCAATTCGAGAAAATTATTACAAATTCGATCGGTTTTATCACGAAAGATTTACCCGGACAGGCAAGAAGTATACAGCTCAAAATTTTAATGATATTCCTATGGATGAAAACATTACAGGCTTCGTATGTGGAAGCGATACGATCTTTTGCCCGGATGAGTTCGGAATTGATGATGGCTACTATGCAAATTATGAGTGCATGAAAAAACGCTCGGTCGCTTATGCAGCAAGTTTTGGTGATCCTCATTTCACGGATGAAACGTATAAGGTGTTAAATGACAGACTTCAAAACTTTAATGCTTTTGGACTTCGAGAAAAATTGATGGTTCCGTATGTAACAAAGCATACAAATGTTCCGGTGAAAAAGGTAGTCGATCCGACCCTACTGCTGATGAGCAGTGACTATGACAAGATTGCAAAGGAACGGTTAGAACAGGGCAAATATTTGCTGCTTTATGCACGACGCTATAATCCTAAAATGGAAGCATATGCAGAAAAAATTGCGACAGAAAATGGCTGGAAGATTGTCGAAATCAGCTTGCGCGCAACAAATGCAGAAAAGCCTAATCGTCGGATGTTTTATGAAGCTGGAGTTGAGGAATTTCTGTCGCTTGTGAAGTATGCGGAATGTGTGATTACGAATTCATTCCATGGAATGATTTTTGCAGTGCAATATTATAGGCCATTTTATGTGTTCTCTCGTGAACAGTGTGATACGAAGATTACAGAACTTCTTGATTTATTTGGCCTATCAGATCATATGGTAGTGACAGAAGCAGCAAAAGAAATTCTGTCTGAAATCAATTATGAAGAAGTTCATAGTCGTATTGCAGAAGCAAGAAAAGAATCCTTGGAATTCTTGTGTACGGAATTGACTTCTTGCGTCTAAGAACGGAGATAGATATGGAAGGATACTTAGTCGATAGGGAAAAAGAAAAATGTTATGGCTGTGAAGCCTGTGTCCAGATCTGCCCTAAAGATGCACTTGTCATGAAAGAAGATGACGAAGGATTTCGGTATCCTCTTTTAGATAAAGAGCGTTGTATTGAATGTAACCTGTGCCGTCAAGTATGCCCATATGAGAATATGCCGAAAAGGTACAGCTCCAATAAATATACTTTTGGCGGTTATATAAAAGATGAACAAATTAAGTTTGAAAGCACAAGCGGCGGTGCATTTTCAGCTATTGTCGATACTTTTTGCGATGAAAACTATGTGATATTTGGTGCAGAAAGTAAGGGCCTTTTAGTTTGGCACAGTTATATTACCGATAAGAAAGATTTGGCTAAGTTCAGAAAATCGAAATATTCTCAAAGTAAAATGGGTAACTCATATCAGCAGGCTAAAGATTTTTTGAATTCTGGAAAAAAAGTGCTTTTTTCTGGAACTCCATGTCAAATTTCCGGATTAAAGGCATTTTTACGTAATACGAATCAGGATAGCTTATTAACCGTAGAGGTTATTTGTGAAGGCGTTCCGAGTCCCCTTTATATTCGGAAATATGAGCAATCAATAAAGAAAAAATTTGATGCTTTAATCGAAAGCATTGACTACAGGTATAAGGGATACACTTTTCTCGGAAATCATAAATGGGATTTCCAAATAATGAGAGCTTTGGCGAAAAATATTCGAGGGGGGGCAAGATGGGACTTTGAGATAATGAGGACCACAGTTATGATGAAAGATGAGAAAAAAGTAATTGAAAAAGACCGTTGGTTTAATCCATTTTGGTCTATTTGGTTGAAGCATCTAATGAGTCGTCCTTCTTGCTATAAGTGTCCATTTGCAACGACGGAGAGAGTAGCGGATATTTCGCTCGGCGATTTGTGGGGAGTCCATCTTTATTGCCCAGAACTGTATGGAAAAAACGGTGGGGCTTCCTTGGCTGTTGCTAATACGGATAAAGGCAGGACGGTGTTGCAGGCAGCGGAAGCGGAGATGTATGGGCATGAATTGAAATTTGAGGAAGCACTTAAATATCAATCGCCGATGCGAAAACACATTGATAGCAACCCAGATAGAGAACAATTCATGCAGGATTTAAAAGGATCGATGACATATGAGGAAATCAACCAGAAATGGGCAGATAAGCCATCCGTAAGGCTTTTGTGGCAAAAGTATATTTGGGGTAATCGGCAGAAAGTATGGTTATGGAACTTAACTCATCGAAATCAAAAGTGAGAGGATAGATAAAATGCTTAACTTTACAGTTGGCCCGGTAATGTCGGATGGCGCAGTGCGTGCTATTGGAGCAGAGCAGGTTCCATATTTTAGAACGCCTGAGTTTTCTGCTGTCATGCTTGAAAATGAGATGCTGATGAAAAAGTTTGCGAAAGCTGGCGATGAAGCTAGAGTGGTGTTTATCACTGGTTCTGGCACGGCAGCGATGGAAGCAACCGTTATGAATGTCTTTGATAAGACGGATAAGGTTTTGGTCGTAAATGGTGGCAGCTTTGGACAGCGGTTTGTTGAGTTGTGCCAGATTCACGAGATTCCATACGAGGAGATCAAGCTGGAGAAAGGTAAAGCACTCAAAAAAGAGCAGTTGGATATGTACGACGGTAAAGGCTTTACAGGGTTCCTCGTTAATGTACATGAAACCTCAACAGGTGTTCACTATGACATTGAGATGATCAGTGAGTTTTGTAAGAAAAACGGAATTTTTTTGGTCGTGGATGCCATTAGCTCCTTCCTTGCAGACGATTTTGATATGAACAAATTGGGTGTGCAGGTAATGATTACTGGTTCTCAGAAAGCATTGGCTTGTCCTCCGGGCGTATCAGTTGTTGTCTTGTCCGATGAAGCAGTCAAACGTGTAGAGGCCCGCGATGTGAAGTGTATGTATCTAAATCTGAAGTCTGCTCTTAAAAATGGCGAGCGGGGACAAACACCCTTTACACCAGCAGTTGGTACTTTACGCCAGATCAATGCTCGTCTGAAAGAAATAGAAGCCGCTGGCGGTGTTGAGAGTGAAACAAAGAAAATTGCGGAACTTGCTCAAGATTTTAGAGATAAGATTAAGGGACTGCCTCTTGAAATCGTTTCTGAGTCGATGTCCAATGCAGTTACACCGTTACATCCACTAAATGTATCGGCCTACGATGTTTTTATGACGCTCAAAGACGAGTATGGTATTTGGATTTGTCCCAATGGTGGGGAGATGAAAGAAACCATCTTCCGTGTGGGTCATATTGGTGCATTGACAAAAGAGGACAACACCACGCTTGTGAATGCTTTTAAGGATTTACAAAAGCGTGGACTTTTGTAAAAAGTGAGGAGAAGCAAGAAATGGTAAAAGTAATTACATACGGAACGTATGACTTGCTTCACTATGGTCATATCAAACTGCTGGAACGTGCAAAAGCACTGGGAGATTATTTGATTGTTGGCGTTACAGCAGATGATTTTGATAAAACCCGTGGTAAAATCAATGTACAGCAGTCCTTGATGGAACGAATTGAAGCTCTTCGCGCGACAGGGCTTGCAGATAAAATTATTGTAGAAGAGTACGAAGGTCAAAAAATAGACGATATTCGTAGATATAATGTTGATATCTTTACAGTCGGTTCAGATTGGAAGGGTAAATTTGATTATCTGAATGAATACTGTAAGGTAGTGTATCTTCCGAGAACGGAGGGAATCTCTAGTTCTGATGTGCGGAGTGAACAATGTAAACTCCGTATGGGAATTGTTGGAAAGGCTGCTTTCAGAACAAAATTTGTTGCAGAATCCAAATATGTGAACGGGGTAGATGTTGTAGGTGTTTGCGCCTCCACAAAAAGCGATGAGCCGGAATTTGATGGAATGTATTTTACAGATGACTATGATTGTCTCTTAAATAAAGTGGATGCGGTCTATATCGTATCGAAACCCGAAAAACATTATGCGGATACAAAGAAGGCTCTCTTGGCAGGGAAACATGTGCTGTGCGAATCTCCCATAGCTTTAAAAAAAGCAGAATGTGAAGAACTATATGCGCTTGCAAAAGAGAGAGGGCTAGTTCTTATAGATGCGATTAAGACCGCATATTCTACTGCATATGAACGTCTCGTTCTGCTTGCAAAGTCTGGCAAAATCGGGAAAGTCGTTTCAGTTGATTCGGTCTGCACAAGTCTAAGAGACGGCATATCAATAGCAGGAACAGATTTGACACAAAAATGGAATAGTATGTGCGGATGGGCACCAGCAGCATTACTTCCGGTCTTTCAAATTCTAGGAACAGATTATAAGAGAAAAATAATTACAACAAAGTTTCTGGATAAGACTGCTAATATGGATGCTTTCACAAAAATTGACTTCACCTACGCGGATGCTGTAGCCTCTGTCAAAGTTGCAAAGGCTGCGAAATCGGAGGGAGAACTCATTGTTACTGGCACGAAAGGATACATTTATGTTCCTGCACCGTGGTGGAAAACAGATTATTTTGAGATACGCTATGAGAATCAAGAAGATAATCAGCGTTTCTTTTACCAGCTTGATGGAGAAG
>ERZ1034920.2479-NODE-2479-length-10381-cov-5.707825_pt1 | contig 10381 bp, 8 predicted proteins | sample MGYA00520688_ERZ1034920 | MGnify/ENA primary metagenome ERZ1034920 (study PRJEB33766, sample SAMN09781785) | gut metagenome | biome: gut microbiome | host: Homo sapiens | place: Madagascar | study: EMG produced TPA metagenomics assembly of the PRJNA485056 data...
CTGGTCTTATTTTACCTGTCGGCTTTGCCTATAGAACGATTGAAGATTAGTATGAAAAGGAAAGGAAGATCATATGAGCGGGAATGAGATCGCCGTAAAATGCAGCGGGATAACCAAGACCTTCGGCGGCGTTGTGGCAAACGACGACATAAATCTCGAAGTAAAATACGGCGAGATACTGGCTCTTCTGGGCGAGAACGGCTCGGGCAAAACAACTCTTATGAATATGCTCTCGGGCATCTATCACCCCGACAAGGGCACCATAGCCATTTCGGGCAAAACTGTTGCCATAAATTCACCCAAGGACTCCATTGCACTTGGAATAGGCATGATACATCAGCACTTCAAGCTTGTTGAGGTGTTCACCGCAGCGGACAACATCGTTGCAGGCACAAAGGGCAGCCTTAAAGGCAAGGGAGCTGTAAGGGACGAGATAAACAAGATATCCGAACAGCTGGGGCTGGAAGTTGACCCCGACAAAAAGGTATATAATATGTCCGTCAGCGAAAAGCAGACGGTGGAGATACTTAAAGTCCTTTACAGAGGCGCAAAAATACTTATCCTTGACGAGCCTACCGCCGTGCTTACCCCTCAGGAAACGGAAAAGCTCTTTGCTATCCTTAAAAAGATGAAAGCTCAGGGCTGTGCCATTATCATCATCACCCACAAGCTGGACGAGGTAATGGAAATATCCGACAGAGTTACCATTCTCCGCAAGGGAAAGAGCGTTGAAACGGTGCAGACCGCCGAAAGCAGTGAGAAAAAGCTCACCGAGCTTATGGTGGGCAAGCCAGTTGACCTTTCCATCGAGCGTCCCGAGCCTGAGAATGTAACACCCATACTCAATGTAGTTGACCTGACTGTAAAGAACTCCGAGGGAAGCATCGCCCTCAACGACGTAAGCTTTGTCATCAACAAGGGCGAGATACTGGGCGTTGCAGGCATCGCAGGCAGCGGTCAGAAGGAGCTTTGCGAGACTATCGCAGGTCTCCGGAAGATAGAAAAGGGCGCTGTGCTTTATAACAAGGAAAACATCATCGGCAAAACTCCCAAGCAGATAATAGAGCTGGGCATAAGCATGAGCTTTATCCCCGAAGACCGTCTGGGAATGGGTCTGGTGGCTTCCGCAGGAATGACGGACAATATGCTGCTGAAAACCTACAAAAAGGGCAAATTCTGCTTTGTGGACAGAAAGCCTGCAAGAGCGCTCTCCAAGGAGCTTATCGACAGCCTTGAGATAAAGACAGCCTCCACCGAGCAGCCCGTAAGAATGCTTTCGGGCGGAAATGTTCAGAAAGTCCTGCTGGGTCGTGAGATACAAAGCCAGCCTGACCTGCTCATAACCGCATATCCCGTAAGAGGTCTGGACATCAACTCCTCTTATATGATATACTCCCTGCTCAACGAGCAGAAAAAGAAAAACACTGCCGTGCTGTTCATCGGCGAGAGCCTTGATGTTCTTCTGGAGCTGTGCGACAGGATAATGGTGCTGTGCCACGGAAAGATAACGGGCATATGCGACGCAAAGAAGCTTACAAAGGAAAAAATAGGTCTTATGATGACAGGCTCAACTATGGAGGAGGTAATGGGCGATGAGTGAGGCTAAAGCCATAAAAAAAGAACCCCTTATCAGAATTGCCAAAAGAGCCGAGCGCTCCAACAGGGAAAAGCTGGTTTTAAGGCTCCTCTCCGTGCTTCTTGCCATATGCGCAGGCGGAATTTTCATTCTGATACTGGGCAAAAATCCGTTTCTTTACTACAGCAAGATGGCTGCGGGAGCATTCATAGGCAAGAATCCCAAAAATCCCATGATGCCTTTCCGTGAGACAATAAAGATAATGATACCCCTGCTCATATCCTCTCTGGGCATAACGCTGGCGTTCAAGATGAAATTCTGGAACATTGGCGCAGAGGGTCAGATAATCATGGGCGGCATATTCGCTTCATACTTTGCACTTTTCCACTATGACCTGCCCCATTATCTGCTGTTCATACTCATGTTTATAGCGGCAATGATAGGCGGCGGACTTTACGGCATGATACCCGCATTCTTCAAAGCAAAGTTTGACACAAACGAAACTCTGCTGACGCTGATGTTAAACTACATCGCCCTGTACATTATCGACTGGCTCACAAAGGGCGCTTGGCAGGATCCCGAATCAAAGGGCTACCCCAAGATAGCGACCTTTGACAAAAACGCTTGGCTTGACTCGCTGGGCGGCATTCAGATAGGCTGGGTAATAGGTCTTGTGCTGGCGGCAGTTATATTCGTATATCTCCGATACACCAAACAGGGCTATGAGATAACAGTAGTTTCCGACAGCCACGCCACTGCAAGATACGCCGGCATGAACCCCGGAAAGATAACTATTAGAACAATGTTTCTCAGCGGCGCTGTCTGCGGAATCGCAGGCATGGTGCAGGCGTGCGGAACAGAACATACCCTTTCCAGATCGGTCGCAGGCGGCGTGGGCTTCACAGCAATCATCGTTGCATGGCTTGCAAACCTCAGCCCCGTGGGCATCGTGATAGTTTCCTTCCTCTTTGCGGTGCTCCAGAAGGGAAGCACGGTAGTTTCCTCCGAATTTAATCTGTCGCCCTACTGCTCACCCGTATTGCAGGGAATAATCCTGTTCTTTGTGCTGGGCTGCGAGTTCTTCATCAGATATAAATTCATCTTCCGTCATAAGGAGGAAAAGTGATATGGAAAGACTTATTGCATTTCTTGCTCATGCGGTATATATGGGCACTCCCCTGCTTTTCGGCACTGTGGGTGAGATACAGAACGAGAAGTCGGGCCACCTTAACCTTGGCGTTGAGGGCATTATGGCTATGGGAGCCTGCGCAGGCTTTATGACCGCCTACAAAACAGGCAGCCTTGTGCTGGCGCTGATAATGGCTTTTATTGTCGGAATGGCAGTTTCGCTCATCTACGCTTTTCTTACCATTACAATGATGGCAAACCAGAACGTTACGGGTCTTACCCTTACCATTTTCGGCACAGGCCTTTCAAACTTCATCGGCGAGCAGATGATAACCGCTTCGGAAACAGGAAACCTGAAGCTGCCCGAAAATGTATCGGCAGCGCTGAAAAACATCAAGATACCTCTGCTGGGCGATATCCCCGTGCTGGGCGATGTGCTTTTCAATCAGAATGTATTCACATACCTCAGCATCGTCATTGCGATAATTATGTTCATCTATCTGAACAAGACAAAAACAGGTCTTAACCTGAGGACTATCGGCGAAAATCCTGCCGTTGCGGACGCTGTGGGAATCAACGTTGTGAAGTACAAGTACATCAACGTGCTTATCGGCGGCGGAATATGCGGCATCGGCGGAGCGTTCTGCTCAATGGTAATAAACGGCGGCGTTTGGATGGCAAACAGCGTAAACGGCCTGGGCTGGATAGCCGTTGCACTGGTAATATTCGCAGTATGGAACCCCGCAAAGGCAATATACGGCGCATACATTTTCGGCGCATTCATGGTGCTGAAATATTACTTTCCCAAAGACCTGGGATTTACCGTTCCCGAATCATTCTTTGATATGCTCCCCTACCTTGTAACGGCGCTGGTGCTTATCATCACCTCCGTAAAGAAGTCCAAGGAGCGTTCACAGCCTGCTTCCTGCGGCGTGAACTATTTCCGTGAGGAAAGATAAATATAAACAGCAAACCGCCGTATCGGAAAGATCCGATACGGCGGCATTTTTATTTATCCAAGCCCTTCTGCACATAAGGCGTTTTAAGAAATCTGTGGTAAAAGATAAATCCGACTGTGGTTGTGATGATCTCCGTAACAGGGAATGTGAGCCAGAACCTTTCCAGTCCGAACCGTGAGAAAATATATCCCAGCGGAACGAACAGAATGACCGTCCTTATAACTGTCAGCAGCGAGCTTTTCACGCTGCTTCCCACCGCCTGAAAGAACACGGGGAAAATAAGCGACGTTACCATGGGGATAAAGCTTATGCCGATTATCCTGAACCCGAATGTTCCTATCGCAACCACCTGCTCGTCCGAGCTGAACACCCTCAGCATCTGCTCAGGGATAACTGCAAAACATAACGTTCCCAGCGACATAAGCGCTATGCCGAATATGACCGAGGCGGACAATGTCTTTTTGCAGCGCCCGATATTGTGCGCCGCATAGTTGAAGCTTATGACAGGCACTATGCAGGTCTGCATTGCTCCCAGGGGGATAAAGAAGAAGGTCTGCCACTTGTAGTAAAGTCCCAGCGCTGTGACTGCCTGATCCGAAAAGCCCGAAAGTATAAGATTAAGTCCAAGAATATAGAACGTGTATGCGGACTGCATAAGGATATTCGGCGTGCCAAGAGCGAATATGCGCTTTATGTATGCAGGGTATTTTCTCCTGTCGGGAGACCTGCGGAAGCCCTTTTTCATGACCACCAGCGCAGCAGCTATCTGACCCGCAACTGTGGCGGCAGCCGCTCCCGATATGCCCATTTTGGGAAGCCCGAACATTCCGAAAATAAGCAGAGGGTCAAGGATAATGTTGGTGATCGCACCTATTATCTGCGCCGCCATAGGCGTTTTCATATCACCGTGAGCCTGCAGGATCTTTGTCCACACGCTTTCAAGGAAAAGCCCGAAGCTGAACACGCACACTATCCTGCCGTATGCGATAACATCGGCAATGACCGCAGGCGAGTCGGTGGACATTTTTGCATATGCGGGCATTATTGCATAGCACACAGCGGCAAACAGCAGCCACATCACCACTGCCAGCGGAGTTCCCACTCCCGCATACTCGTCGGCTTCCTTTGTTCCGCCCGTGCCAAGCTTTGCAGCCATGGCGGTGTTAATGCCCACGCCCGTTCCCACGGCAAAGGCTATCATCAGCAGCTGTATGGGGTAAATTATTGAAAGGGCGGTAAGTCCCGAATCGAAAGCCCTGCCCACGAAAAAGCTGTCAACTATGTTATAAAGCGCCTGAATAAGCTGCGCCAGCATTACAGGCGGAGCAAGCTTCAGCAGAACTTTGCTTATCTTCTCCTTGCCAAACAGTTCGTTTGTATCCATTTTATGACCATTCCTTTCGGAAATAATATGCAGCTTTACTATAATATCACATCAGCATAAATATTTCAAGCTGTGCAAATGCCGCTTGCTGTGAACTTTATTCAATTAAAATTTCTGCAAATTATTGACATCAATGTTACAATAGTGTTATAATCATAAAAAGACGTTTTAGGGGGTAATTATGGCTATCATAGGAATTGATCTGGGAACTACAAACAGCCTTGCCGTATGCTACAGAAACGAAAAGGCTGAGATCATAAAAAACAGTCTGGGAGATAACTATCTTCCCTCTGTGGTCAGCATTGACGACAATGGCGAGATACTTGTGGGCAGGGTGGCAAAAGAGCGGCTCATATCCCACCCAAACGCAACAGCGGCTGAGTTCAAGCGGATAATGGGTCTTCGCCAGACTGTCACTCTCAGCGGACGGAGCTTCTCTCCCGAGGAGCTGTCCTCCCTTGTGCTGCGCAGAATAAAGGAAGATGCGGAAGCCTATCTGGGCGAGCCTGTGACCGAGGCTGTCATCAGCGTGCCCGCATATTTTGACGATAACTGCCGAACTGCTGCCAAGCTTGCCGCAAAGCTTTCGGGCATTTATGTGGAAAGACTGGTAAACGAGCCGTCAGCCGCAGCGCTTGCCTATCAGGCACGCCACGGCTTCGGGGACGGCACATATATGATAGTGGATTTCGGCGGAGGAACTCTTGATATCTCCATAGTCGATTCCTTTGACAGCGTTATGGAGATACTTGCCGTTGCAGGCGACAATCACCTGGGCGGCAAGGACTTTAACGAAGCCATTGCCTACTACTTCTGCAAGGAAAACGGCATTGATATGAACTCCCTCTCCCCCGATGACAAGGCGATAGTATATAGGCTGGCAGAGGAATGTAAAATATCCCTCACCACCCAGCCCATGGCAATGATGATAGCAAACATCGGCGGCAAGCAGCTTTCACTGACCCTTGACAACAACAAGCTCATAGAGGTCTGCTCCGCAGTGTTCGAGAGAGTGGCATCTCCCGTGAGGAAAGCGCTTCACGACAGCCGCCTCAGCATTGATGATATCGACGACATAATACTTGTGGGCGGCTCATGCAAAATGCCCACAGTCAGGGCATTCATCGAAAAGATAACAGGCAAGCGCCCCTGCACTGATATCGACCCCGACACTGCCATTGCTCAGGGAGCAGGCATTTTTGCAGGCATAAAGGACAGAAACGACAAGCTGAAGGACATTATCCTCACCGATATCTGCCCCTTTTCCCTGGGAACGGACGTTCTTGACATACAGAGCCGTGAATCGGTAATGGACTTCATCATCGACCGCAATTCTCCCCTGCCCACCAGCCGTGAGCATATCTACAGTGCCGTGAACGATGGTCAGACCGTGTCAAAGTTCAAGTTCTATCAGGGCGAGAGCCGTGTGCCCTCACGCAACCTGTACATAGGCGAGCTTTGCGTAAAGCACCCGCCTGCACGAAAGCATCAGCCTACCTGCACCGCCCGCATGACCTATGACATCAACGGGATACTTGTGGTCGATGTCACCACTTTAGCGGATAACAAGCACTACAGCCACGTAATGCTCAGCAGTTCAAACAATATGAGCGATGAGGAGATAAACGCCGCCCTCAAGAAAATGGAAACTCTAAAGATAAGCCCTGCGGACAAGGAAGAGAACCGTCTGCTCATTGCCCGTGCCGAGCGCATTTATGAGGAAGCTCTGCCCGAGGAGCGCTATATGATTGACAATGCTCTGGGCGGCTTCAAGGCAGCCCTTAATATGCAGAACAACCGCCGCATTCACGAAGCTGCGGAGGATCTGACCGCTCTTCTGGACAATCTGGAATACTGATATGTGGGAGATACTTGGAATTGAGCCAACAACGGACATAAGGGAGATAAAGCGTGCCTATGCCCGCTTGGCAAAGCAGTACAATCCCGAAGAACACCCCGAGGAGTTCAAGCGGATATTTGACGCTTACAAGTGCGCCTCTGCCCTGGCAAGATCGGTAAATGAGCGCCGCAGCGATCCGATCGTTACGATCTCAACAGCCGTGAAAGAGCAAGAACAGCTGCAGCCCGAGCAGCATGAGCAGTCAGATCAGACTGAGTTCAACTTCACCTCCGTGGATATTTTCCCTGATTTTGAGATAACTCCACAGCTGGCTCAGGAGAAATTTTTGCAGAACATGGCTCTCATACTTTCCGACAAAAACAAGCGTGACGATATCTCCTGCTGGAAATGGCTGCTGGGTAAGCCCACATTTCTGTCCGTATGCGATGACAAGAGCTTCAGAAAAAAGGCTCAGAAGCTGCTTGACAAGGAGCTTCTTGCACCGAATGTATCGTCATACATTGCAAGCAGGTTCAGCCGTGGCTCACGGGCACTGCCGCAGAAAAAGGGCGACAAATGGGCAGTTTATATCTCCCACAGCGGCAAAAAGCCTCCCGAAAGCTACAAGGTGCCAAGCTATATGGGCGGCCCAAGCTCGCTTCAGCGTTTTGCTCCGCAGATGATGGTCATGACATTCATAGCTTTGTTATTCTTTGTTCTTGTACTGGCAGGCAGCCTGATACAGCAGTATTTTTCATAAGGCAGATCTTATACTAATCACCAATAAAACTATAGACAAAAAATCATCGCATAATCCATATACGCAAGATTATGCTCAATTTTTTGTATAGTTTTTAATTGGTGCTTAGTATTAAGCCTGAACGCATTGATAATGTGCAATAAAATCCCGTCGTATTATTGTACAGAATGACTATTGATTTAAGACGTCAAATCACATATAATATAAGTGTAAAGTTATTTAAATATTAAATAGCTTAAATGTTTGTCGCTGCCGGATATGCGACTGATAAGTAGTCCGGTTCAAATGTTTGTCGCTGCCGGATATGCGACTAATAAAAAGTCTGGATCAAATTGTGCCCCGCTTTTACAGTGGGGCTTTTTTATTATTTTGGGAGTGTATTTCTTTGAAAGTCGGTCATTTCTATTTCCTTGAAAATCAGTATTTTATTGATTTTAACGATGATAAGCTGATGAGCAACCACGAGGCGGTCAACAACGTTACTCATGACAGACCATGTTACTGCTGCCTGAAGCTGTCGGATACTGATATTTATTGGGGTATTCCCATATCTTCTCAGGTGGAAAAATATAAGGATATATACAATAAAAAAGTTGCAAGATACGGCGTTTGCGATACCATTGAATTTGGAAATGTTCTCGGCAGAGAAAAGGCTTTTTTAATTCAAAATATGTGCCCGATAACCGACAAATACATAAAAAACGAATATCTTCACGAAGGCGCTCCCGTAGCTATTGACCGTGAAACTCACGCAAGAATACAGAAAAAAGCTTCCAAAGTGTTAGCCTTGCTGCATCACAGCAAAGTAAACCTGATATTTCCGAATGTTCGTGAAATTGAGGAGGCACTCAAAAAACTATAAACTCAATAACTAACGAAAGGCATTTACATATAAATGTGGAATATACTTGGAATTGAACCTACAAAGGACATAAAAGCCATAAAAGCGGCTTACGCAAAGCTTGCAAAGCAGTACAATCCCGAAGAACACCCCGAGGAGTTCAAGCGGATATTTGACGCTTACAAGTCCGCCTGCGCATATGCACGTTCGAAGAACACATCAGAGCCGCAGAAGCCCGACACCACCCAAGAGGGGCTGAACCTTTCCTTTGCGCCAAAGCAGGAGCAGTCTCAGTCAGAGGAAAACGGGCAGGAAAATGCCTTTGATTTCTCCAATGTAAATGAGAACGCAAAACCCAAGCCGCAAATGGAGGATAAAAAAGAGGATAATGCCCTTGACTTTTCATCTGTAGATGAAGCACCAACGCCTGACACCGATGATGAAGATATCGACGGGTTTGATTTCAGCTCCCTTGACCCCGAAAAGCTCAATCAGACAGATGAAGAGCGCATGGAAACTATGCGGAAGTTCTATCTTGAAAAGATACGCCGCATGGTAATGAAAAAATCCACTGCCGACAATTATCAGCTGTGGTACGAGCTGCTGAACAGCCACGACTTTTCCCGTCTGGCGGCAGATGAGGACTTCCGCCTGGAAGCCACCTCGCTGCTTTACCGCACCACTTACACCAAGGAAGTGGCAAATCTTATCGCCTACTGCTTCGGTCACGGCGCTGCATACATCTGCGTCAACTCCATTTCCAACGAGTGGCAGGTTCGGCTGATAACACCTAAGGGCTCACGCCGCCGCACACGCTTTATATCCGAAAGCCCCTCAACTATGCCCAAATGGGTGGGTGCTGCAGTCGTCATCATAGCGATCATGCTGTTTATCGTCTGGCCCATGTCTATACTCGCCTCGGACAACACATCTAACAGAATGCCTGAATACACTCCGCAGGAGCAGGCGCATGACCCTGACGAATATCTTATCGACGCATTTGTAGATGCCGCCAATGACCATTCCTATGACCTGGACACCCTTTACCCCATGTGCGTGGGCAAGTGGGAAAATGAGCAGGGATATATCATCATTGACGAAAGCTACGGCTATGCGCTGTATTTTAACGGCGACACTGCCGCAGGCTCCGTTTCCGCAGTTCCCGCCGAAAAGGGCACAACGGTTTATGCCACTCTTACATCGGATAATCCAAAATATGACGGCACTCTGCTCGGCATAGTTTTAATTTCAAAGGACGGCAAAAGTCTTTCCGTCATATTCCCCGACAAAACCACCACCGTTATGTACAAGGCTGATGAAGCGGAGACTGAAGTGACCACCGCACAGACCGAAGAGACGCAGGCGGAAACATCACAGACGGAAGACGAGGGAATATCCGAAAGCTATGATATCGACGGCTTTACAGTAACAGTCACTGCCTACAAGGATAAGCCCTACACCGATATCGACATGACAAACACAAGCGATAAACCCAGTCTCAGCGCTCCAAAGGTGCTTTATGAAAATCGCTTCTTTGAGGGCTGCACCGAAGCAATGCTCTACTACCCCAGCGGAATGTGCGAAAGGGTGCCGATAAACGACGGCATACCCGACACCCAGAACAACGAGGTCTATCTCCCCGTGCTGTGGGAGGACACTGACAAGTACAGGCAGGACGACATCACAGGTCGAACCGGGCGAAACCATGAGCGCCCGCTGCATTTTTGAGAAGTAATATCAAACAGGGCTGCTGCGGATATACCGTAACAGCCCTGTTTTTTTTGCATTATTATTCTTTTTCAATGAGATACTTTTGTTGATTTTATACTAATCACCAATAATACTAATCTTCAATCGCTCTATAGGCAAAGCCGACAGATGAAATAAGACCAG
>ERZ1034920.2481-NODE-2481-length-10371-cov-11.713164_pt1 | contig 10371 bp, 9 predicted proteins | sample MGYA00520688_ERZ1034920 | MGnify/ENA primary metagenome ERZ1034920 (study PRJEB33766, sample SAMN09781785) | gut metagenome | biome: gut microbiome | host: Homo sapiens | place: Madagascar | study: EMG produced TPA metagenomics assembly of the PRJNA485056 data...
ATTTTTTGTTACTTTGCAGCACTAATAATTATTTTTGATCGGGACAGAAGACACAAGACCAGAAACCATGATAAGTCCCCCTACAGTTTACCTAAACAAAATCCAACGGGACTATAAATATATCATCACTGCTCAAAGAAATCACTGTTGCCGATCTATTAATATTTAAAACATATAAACTATGCAGAAGAAAGTAAACTTAGCAATGTTAGCGCTCTTCTCGTGTTCATTGGCTATGGCTCAGAACGAAAAGACTGACCAGAACATAGCCCAGGGACTCGACGAGAATGCTTTCACCTTCTCCGAGGCACAGTTGGGCGAGGACGATGACATGTCATCCAATGTCACCATCCTCAATTCTACCAGCAACGTATACGCGAGCCAGGCAGGTTATCTGTTCTCGCCTGCACGTTTCCGCTACCGTGCCTTCAACCAGAAGTACAACGATGTCTATATCAACGGTGCTTCCATGAACGATATGGAGACCGGACAGTTCCGTTTCTCCAACATCGGCGGTTTGAACCGATTCTCCAGAAACGTAGACTTCGCCCTGCCTTTCGAAGCCAACGGCTATTCGATGACGGGCATGGCAGGCTCCAACAACTATGATTTCCGTGCCGGAAGCATGCAGGAAGGACAGTATGCCAGCGTAGGTGTTGCCAACCGCAACTATACCCTGCGCGGACTCTACTCCTACTCCAGCGGATTCAACGAAAAGGGATGGGCAATAACAGCCGGTCTCACCTACCGCTGGGCTAACCAGGGATACGTAGAGGGAACCATCTACAACGCCCTCTCCTATTTCTTCGGTGTACAGAAGAAGTGGATGAACGGCCACTCGCTGAGCTTCTCCACATGGGGTAACCCGACAGAAAGAAGCACCCAGGGAGCATCTACCGACGAGGCTTACTGGCTGGCGAACGACTACCAGTATAACCCATACTGGGGATACCAGAACGGACACAAGAGAAACTCACGCGTAGTGAACGACTTTGCCCCTTCGGCTATCGCTACATGGGACTGGGAAATCAACGACCAGATGAAGCTCACCACATCGGTGTTCGGAAAATACTCTATGTACAAGAGCACCAAGCTCAACTACAACAACGCTGAGAATCCACAGCCAGACTACTGGAAGAACATGCCATCTGCCAACTACTATGTATGGGGCGACTACAAGAACGGCAACAACATGTATACCTGGGAAAACTGGAACAACGCCGTAAATTACTGGCAGGCAAGCAAGCAGAACCGACAGATTAACTGGGACCGCCTGTACTATGCTAACCAGCAGGCAGCCAAGAACGGACAGGATCTGCTCTACTATGTTCAGGCTAAGCACAACGACAACCTGACCCTGACCCTCTCGTCCGTGCTGAACACCAAACTGACCAAGAAATCGAACCTGGCTACAGGCATCATGCTCGGAAAGAGTACCAACCAGCACTATCAGACACTGGAAGACATGCTGGGCGGAGCCATCTTCCACAACATCAATACCTATGCCCTGGGCGATTATCCTAAGACCGACCCACGTGTGCAGTACGACCTGAACACAGCCGGCCCTAACAACACAGGCAAGCTGGTTTACGAGGGTGACAAGTTCGGTTACGACTATCGCATCGACGTGAACAAGGCAAACGCATGGAGCACCTATACAGCCGAATTCTACAATATGAAGGCGATGCTGAGCGGACGTATCGGATATACCGGCATGAACCGCCGCGGCTATATGCGCAACGGTATGGCACCGAACAACAGTCAGGGCAAGAGCGGCACAGCCAACTTCCTGGACGGTGGCGTAAAGGGAAGCCTGAACGTGGATATGGGCAGAGGCCATGCCTTTAGCATCGGAGCCGGATATGAGCTGCGTGCGCCGATGGCAAGCACAGCCTTCATCTCGCCTGAAATCAGCAACGACTTCGTGACTAACCTCAAGAACGAGCGCATCTTCAGCTCTGAATTCAGCTACCTGTATCGCAACGCATGGCTGAGTGCCAACGTGAGCGGTTACTACAGCCGACTGGAGAACGTTACGGAATGGCAGAACTTCTACAACGATGATGAGAACTCATTCACCTACGTGAGCATGACCGGACTGAAGAAGGAATACTATGGTGTAGAGGTGGGCGCTAAGTTCAAACTTACATCATGGCTCGACCTGAAGACTCTGGGCGCTATGAGCGAGGCGAAGAACATCAACAATGTAAACGCCGTATACATGCTCTCAAAGAGTGCTGAGGTTTACCAGGACAAGGCTTACGTGATGAATATGCGCGAGAGTGGCACACCGCTCACAGTGGGAAGCATCGGTCTCGATGCCCACGTAAACGGATGGTTCGTCAACCTCAATGCCAACTACTACGACCGCATCTACCTCTCTTATTCTCCAAGCTACAGATATGAGAAGGTGCTGACCAACCGCCAGGCTGCCTACAAGGCATTCCCTGAAATCTTTGCTCCTACTACGCTCGACGGTATGAGCTGGACAGAGGATGCTGTAGCCCAGGAGAAGGGTCACGGAGGATGGATGGTTGACCTGAGCATAGGCAAGAGTGTGAGACTGAAGAAGGGTTCTCTCAACTTCAACCTCATGATTACCAACCTGCTGAACAACCAGACCATCGTGACTGGCGGATATGAGCAGAACTCACGTTCAAGCTATACACTGGATGCTAACGGCAACGTGAAGAATCCACGCCTCTACCAGTTCTCTAAGAATCCTAAGAAGTATTACACCTGGGGTACCAACGGCATGTTCCAGGTATCTTACAGATTCTAAGGAAGAGTTTCTCTTTAACATAAAGAACAGGGAGCAATCCCGTTTCTCTATAACAATAAAAAGAAAGAACAATGAAAAAGATAAAATTCATAGCATTGGCATTCCTGGCACTGACCCTGGGGTCGTGTATGGGCGACGGTTATGCTGACCCAGACCTGACCGAGAAGGTGCCTGCAGCTCCATATGGCAACAACAGCCTGAGGGAGAAGAATGTGATCAGCATAGCAGATTTGAAGACCCAGTTTGCTACGGTTATCAACAGCGACAATGGCTACAAGCTGATTGAGAAGGACATGATGATCAAGGCGGTAGTGACGGGCAATGATGTCAGTGGCAATATCTACAACCAGGTGAGCGTACAGGATGCATCCGGCGCTATCATCATTGCCATCAACGGAAGTGGTCTGTCGGGTTATCTTCCTGTTGGTCAGGAGATTCTCGTAAACCTGAAGGGTCTCTATATCGGAAGTTACAAGAAGTTGCCTCAGATTGGCGGTGTGAATACCAAGCTCTCAGATGGAAGTCTGGGTATGGGCAAGATAGAGCGTGCCATCTGGAACGAGCACTTCAAGATTCTGAATCCTGGCGAGGCTGATGCAAGCACGGTAGTGCCAGAGGAGTTTGACCTGACAAAGCTTACTGATGCAGCCTATATGAATGCTAACGTGGGCAAGCTGATGACCCTGAAGAAGGTGAAGTTTGCCTCTGCCAACGGTACTAACGTATGGGCGCCAGATGATACCAATACGAGTCTGGAACTGATTGATGCAGAAACAGGCAAGAAGATCAGCAGCAGCAATCTGGTAGTGCGCAACTCGGGTTATTCTAAGTTTGCCAACGAGGTGGTTCCACAGGGCGTATTCGATATCACCGGTATCTTCACCCGTTACAATAACACCTGGCAGATTGTACTTCGCAACACGGATGATTTGAAATCGGTAGTTCTTGCCTATCTCAGCGAGCCGTTTGATGCCAGCCAGGGCAATTTCACCATCGACAACATCAAACTGGCTGATGGTGTAGAATTTGTCTGGAAATGGGCATCTGCAGCTTACGGAATGAAGGCTTCAGGCTATGTGAACGGTTCAAAACAAGAACTCCAGTCACGTCTCAAATCGCCTGCCATCGACCTGAAATCAGCCAAGAGCGCTAAACTCATGTTCGATCAGGCTATCAATTTTGCTTCTGACATGAAGCAGGAATGCAAGGTTCAGATTTCTACAGATGGAAAGACATGGACCGACTTGGACGTACAGGGTTATCCTACAGAAAACAGCTGGGACTTTGTTTCATCTACTGCAGATTTGACGAAGTATTGTGGCAAGACCATCTACATCGGTTTCCTCTACAGCAGTACTCCAACGGGTGCTCCAACCTGGGAGGTTAAGAATTTTGCAGTGAAATAACCGGATTCACTTCTATAGATATAAATAGTAACAATATTTAAAAAGACAATAATATGAAAAAGTATATATTTTCAGTTTTGATGGCGGCAATGGCTGCCTTCACATTCAGCAGCTGCGAGGACGTGCCAGAACCTTATACACTGCCTACTCAGCCTGCTGGTCCAGGAAACACAGATCCTAACCAAAAGGGTTCTGAAAGCAATCCATATACTGTAACAGAAGCCATCGCCCTCATCAAGGCAGGTACAGCACCTTCTACAGCTGTATGCGTAAAGGGTAAGATTACAGCCGTAACTTTCTTCAACGCAACCTATAGCAGTTTGTCATATAACATCGCAGACGAGGGTTCTTCAGATGTTATCGAAGTATACTCTGGCAAAGGCAAGGATGGTGCAAACTTCTCTTCCAAGGATGACTTGAAAGTTGGTCAGACCGTAGTAGTAAAAGGAATCGTCAAGGCATTCACGAAGAATGATGGCACTATTGTCAATGAAATCGACAAGAACAGCACCATCATCTCTATCGAGAATACAGGAACTACATCTCCTGATACTCCAGCAACTGGTAAGGGTTCTCTCAGTGACCCATACAACGTGGCAGAAGCTATCGCAGCCATCAAGGCTGGCACAGCGCCTACTACACAGGTTTACCTGACAGGTATCATCTCAGATGTTGCTTTCTATAATGACAAATACAAGAGCATTACTTATTACATCTCAGACGATGGAAAGAGCAAGGACATGCAGGTTTACTCTGGTAAGGGACTTAACGGCGCAGACTTCGCTTCTAAGGAAGATTTGAAGGTGGGCCAGAAGGTTACTATTCTGGGTAAGATCATGAAGTTCGTTGATAATAATAATAATGAAATCATGGAGGTTGACAAGACCAGTTCAATCATTAAGATTGAGGATGGTGGCAGCACAACTCCTGACACACCTTCTGCAAACGACGGAACAGAAGCCAAACCTTTCAGTGTTACAGAAGTCATTGCAAAAGGATTTGACCCAGTGACTAAAGGAGTATATATCAAAGCATACATCATCGGAAGTGCTCCAGGCAAAGATTTTAAAACTTTGACATTTACTACAGAAAGTGCATCTGGAACAAATATAGGAATAGCCGCAAGTGCAACAGAAAGCAATGCATCAAATTGCATACCTGTACAGTTACCTAAGGGTGCCGTACGTGATGGTGTCAACCTTAGTGCAAACCCTGGTAATTTCAAGCAAGAGATTATCTTATATGGAGACATCGACAAGTACTTTGGCATGGTAGGTATCAAGAACGTCACCTATGCAAAGATTGGCGACAAGATATATGGTACAAAACCTTAAGCATCACATAAAGAGTTTTATTTCCCCATCTCCCTTCATCGGGCGATGGGGATTTTTATGTCCATAACCCTCTAATTCTAAAATATTTCTTAAAAAGAAGAAGAAATATTTGGTTGTTTCAGGAAAAAAGCGTAACTTTGCAGCCTGAAATTGATAACAGGCTATAATGGGCATGCCCCGATAAGGGACACGAAATGATGCAACGAGCATCCCCATGACGTCTAATTTTAATAACCCAATAAAAAAAGGTATTCATCCAGAGAACTATCGTCCTGTAGTATTCAAGGATATGTCTAACGGCGATATGTTCCTCTCTCAGTCTACATGCAAGACTAACGACACTGTTGAGTTCGAAGGCGAGACTTATCCAGTTGTTAAGATTGAAATCTCTAGCACATCTCACCCATTCTACACAGGTAAGAGCAAGCTCGTTGATACAGCGGGTCGCGTAGACCGCTTCATGAACCGTTACGGCAAATTGAAGAAGTAATAATATACCTTTTTTATAAGGATATATTTATTATCGCAAAGATACAGAGTGCATTCCAGCGTAGTTGCATATACGTAGGAATGCACTTTTTTTCTCTCACTACTATTTCTCATACAATCGATTTTCTACATATCTCTATATATAGAAAGCACTAAATCTTTAACTTCAAAACATTATCGAGAATTATGAAGCATACTAAGTTTTTTATCTTCGCGCTCGTTGCTGCGATGACGTTCTCTGCTTGCGGCACTGACGATACCCTGCAGTTCTATTATCCTGAAAACGGTGGTACAACCGGTGGCGGTAATACGGGTGGTGGAAGCACAGGTGGCAATACCGGTGGTGAATCAACCGATAAGAACAATACAAACAAGAATGTGGCTACTGCCAACATGCCACAAGTGGTAAGAAACGCTATCGGCGGTCTGGAGTTCCCAAAGCTCAAGAACAATGGTACCAGCTATGCCATCGTTCACATGGATAATACAACAGATTCAGTGAACTATTCTACAGAATGGGATGATAACATGAAGAGCCAGAGATGGACTTGCTATACTTTCAATACAACTAATAAGATTGAAACTAAAGGTGTAGATAGATGGAAACCTGCTAAGGGAGAACGCCAGTACCCATGGGATACCGATCTGCAAGAACAGTGGGGAATCACAGATTTCACAGATGACCCAACTCCTACAGCCCAAGGCTTTGATCATGGTCATATCTGCCCTTCTGCTGACCGCAAGCTCAATCTGACACAGCAGAAACAGACATTCTTCATGACCAACATGCAACCACAATATGCCAATTTCAACCAGCGCGGAACATGGTATAATATGGAGGGTGAACTGCGTAAACTGGCTCCAAAAATTGATTCTGATACCCTGTTTATCGTAAAGGGTGGAACAATTGACCCGGTAGGCAGCGAGAGTAATCTCCTGGGCTGGAAGAAGAATGGAGCTTCTAGCGAAACAAAGAAGCCAGGCTATATCCCAATACCAAAGTATTTCTTCGTTGCCGTGCTGAAGAAAGAGTATAACCAGAAGACCAAGCAGTATACCTACAGTGCCTTCGGCTTTTGGTTTCCTCATGAGGACAAGGTATTTGATAAGAAGAACGATAAGCTCGGCAACTATGTGGTAAACATCAAGACGCTGGAAGACAAAACCGGCATCGACTTCTTCTGTAATCTCCCTGATGAAATAGAGAAAGAAGTGGAAAACCAAGATGCAGAAGCTCTCAAGAAACTTTGGGGCTTTAAATAAAAGGCTATATACAAACAAAGAATCCGCTCTCTCAAATCAATGAGAGAGCGGATTTCTTGGTTTATATCATCATCTTCTTGGCAACTTCTTGATAGCATGTGGCATGAATGCCCTGCCGGTAGCCTTACCGAAGCCAGGAGCTACGGAATCGGTTGCAGCAGAACGGGTCTTCTTACGAGCTCCACTCGGATCGTAACGCTCCAGATCGATTTGCATCACATCACCCTTAGCTGCTCCTGTTCCTATCATATAACCATAGAACACATCACGGCCCTTTTCATCACCCAGATAGAAACCATACTGCTTAGCACCTGCATCCATCACATAGGTAGCACCAGAATCATTATAACGGATATAAATATCACCATTCTTATCGATGTACCAGGTAAACTTCAGAGTCTGGGTTTCACCCGTTTCTTCAATATAATCCTGTTCTATACCATCACCACTGAGCGAGTTAACCTTATCACCCGCCTGATAGAACGTCATCTTGGCATTGAAACTGTAGTTATTGCGAGACTGGCCGTCCTCAGCAAGTTCAGAGAGCATCACAGAGCCTCTCCAGTCGCCTGTAAGAGTCTGAGCCTCCGACAGCAGGTAATCATCCTGAGAGCCGTTAGAACCGTTGTTCCAGTCGCCCTGGTTCCATCCCCAGCCACCATGATTATAGTCATCATACCAGTAATAATCATCATGCCAATAATAATCATCATCACATGAGGTGAATGAGAAAGATGCTGCAGCTATCGCCATCCACATCCATATCCGATTAAACTTTTTCATATCTTGTTTCCTTTCTTCAAACTAAATTCCTTATTGCCTTACTTCACTACAAAACGGCGAACAGGCTTCTGATTATCATCTGCTACCTTAACATACTCTACAGAATCCTTAGCTCCGCGAGAAACAATCTGGGTGTTATCCAAGCCCGAATGCTGCTTGCTATAGCCCCAGCCATCATCGTAGCCCCAGTCATAATCATCGCGCCAGTTGTAAGAATCACGATAAAGCTCGAAATAAGCACGGTTGCCGTTATCAGCCTCTACATATCCAGAGAACTTGCGGTCGCCCAGAGCATAGTCGTAAATCACAACATCACTATTCTCATCAAGAAGAGTGATATAGATGTTTCTGTTGCGTACTGTCCAGGTAATACGGTTTGCTATATAATTGTTGCCATGCCAGTAATTTCTATCAAAGTAATCGATCCAATAGCCTGTACCGGAATAGAAACCATCATTCTGGTCGAAGCGGATTACCGAGTAGAGGGCCTTCTGATTACCATATTCTACCAACATATTACCCTTCCATGTACCATCGAGGGTGTATGCAATATCAGAATCATCATCACATGAGGTGAATGAGATACTCATCAAAGCTATGAAAGCCATTGTGAGAAGAGTAGTAAACTTTTTCATATCAATTTATCAGTTAAGTTATTTATATTCTTATATCTTCTATACTTTTGAGTTCTCGAAGAACAGCATTCTTTCTTGAACCCGATGCAAAGGTAGTGGATTTTTCGTCTGCATCAAAGGGGAAAAGGATACAAACTGAGGGGGAAATCCCTATTCTTTCAAAAGCAACAGTTTTTTTGATGATATTTCTCTTTGCCCAGAGTGGTATTTCTTTCGGTTTTGATGGTCTTTCTTTCTCTGTATCAAAGATTTAACACCTTCTTAACACATCGTATCGATATTTTTCGTATCTTTGCATCATAAATAAGTAATAATTCTAAGAACATGCTTTTAGCACATAGTAAATTCTAAGAATCAACTCAACAAAATGAGTTTCAACAGTTTATTAATTATACGTTAAACCTTTAAAATTATTAAGTTATGAACAAATTTTTACGCTATTCATTATCATTGGTTCTGGCGTTCGTAGCTAGCGTTACGTTTGCAGGAACAACTCCTTACAAAGTGTTGACTTTCCCTGACGAAGGTACTGAAGGCTAGGAAATAAATGGTTATGACCAAACCTGGAAAGCAACAATCGGAGAAGATGTTTGGACTATTGAGAATTTCAATACATACCAGTGGAATGGTTGGAAATACATCAAATGCGGAAGAAAGAAAGTCGCATCTGTAGCTTCCATCACTTCACCTGCTATTGATCAGCCAATTAGCAATATTGTCTTGACCATCGACAATATTACTAAAGATAAGATCAATTCTATCAAGTTGCAGGTAGCAACTGATGCTGACTGTAACAATGTAACTGAAGAAATCTCTGCCAAGATTGAAGATGGAGACTTGATCTTCAAGCCAACTAAGTCTGCTGCAAACAATTACTATAAGTTTATCTTTGACTGCCAGGCAGGAAGGAATGGTTTGATTCAAATTTCTAAGATTGCATATTATAAGGTAGGCGATGCTCCTGAAATCGTGGACATCACAAATACAGCAGAAACCGCTTATACCATTGCTAAGGCAAAGGAACTGATTGATGCAGGTGAAGGTCTGAGCGAAAGTGTATATGTTAAGGGTACTGTATCTAAGGCTAGTAAAGAGTTAAATGCTACATACGGTAGCCTTTCTTACTACATTTCTGACGATGGTACAACAGGAAATGAATTGCAGGTTTATGGTGGTCTTTCTTTCGAGAGTCAGAAATTCACTTCTGTAGAGGACATCAAGGTGGGTGACGTAGTTGTTGTTTATGGTAAGCTTAAGAAGTTTGGTACTACTTATGAACTTGATAAAAACAACATTCTCATCTCTCTGAATGGTAAAACTACCGGCATCACTAACATTACAGCAGACGAAGCTGCAAAGAACGCTCCTGTTTACAACCTCGCAGGCCAGAAGGTAACCAAGGCTTACAAGGGTGTAGTCATCAAGAACGGAAAGAAGATGATTCAGAAGTAATCAAATTCAAAACAACATATCCCTACTGCTCCTCCGATATTCATTTATCGGGGGAGTTTTTTGTTAGGCATAACATAAGAAGGAACCACCAGCAAATCAACCAAATATTACCCCTATAACATGAAAAGTGGAATATTTTAATGCAAAAACATAAAAAAATACACCTGATAAATACGTATTCTCAATAATTTTCACTACCTTTGTTGCGATTAATAAACGTATACGAA
>ERZ1034920.2485-NODE-2485-length-10349-cov-4.644453_pt1 | contig 10349 bp, 15 predicted proteins | sample MGYA00520688_ERZ1034920 | MGnify/ENA primary metagenome ERZ1034920 (study PRJEB33766, sample SAMN09781785) | gut metagenome | biome: gut microbiome | host: Homo sapiens | place: Madagascar | study: EMG produced TPA metagenomics assembly of the PRJNA485056 data...
TCTGCAGACGCTGCAACAGGAGGCTGCGGCGCTGCTGCCGGACTTGAATGTGCAGCGTGTTATTCGTCCTTTGCAGCGGTACGGCCAAACCCATATTACGTTGGTGATGCGAAAAAAAGCGCGCATGATTTTGTGATTGCCCGCCCGGCTCCAGGGTTTGTCAGCCTTATTGGCGTGAAAACACCGGGGCTGACCTGCGCCAACAGCCTGGGCGAAACAGTGGCGGCCGAGCTGGCATCGTATCTCCAGGCGCCGCCAAATCCGCGCTTTAATCCCAAGCGCAACGTGGTGCCGGTGAAGGATGAGGAAATTCTTTGCCTGTGTAGCCAGCTTTCAAAGGGCGCTGTTCTTGAAGCAATCCGACAAGGGGCAGCAACGGTCGATGGAGTCAAACATCGTGTGGGCACCGGTATGGGGCCTTGCCAGGGCGGCCGCTGTCGGCTGCAGATTGAGAAACTATTGGAGGCTCATGCCCATGGAAAACTGTGATGTTCTTGTCGTCGGCGCAGGAGCCGCTGGCCTCAGCGCTGCCAAAACGGCGTATCGCTGTGGCTGCCCCAGCGTCTGGCTGGTGGATACGAAGCCTGATCCTGGCGGTGTGCTGCGGCAATGCGCTCACCACGGATTTGCTCATGGGCAAACCGGACCAGATATGATCCAGCAGCTGCTGGCCGATTTTCCCAGCGGCATTCGCTATTTGCCGCGAACGACGGTGCTGTCCATCCATCCTCAGCGCGAGGCAGAGCTCTGTGGCCCTGGTCATGATCATGCGAGGATTGGGTTTCAGCAGCTGGTTCTTGCTGCGGGCTGTTACGAAATTGCTCCCGGCGAGCTGCTTTTGGGCGGCACGCGTCCGCAAGGGGTTTATATGGCCGGACAAATGCAGGAAATGATGAACTTGGAGCAGCGGCTGCCACCTGGACCGGTTGTGATTCTTGGCAGCGGGGACTTGGGGCTGATTATGGCGGCACATCTGGCAGCACATCGCATTCCGGTGACCTTGGTTGAAAAGCGCGAGGTCTGCGGAGGCTTGAAGCGCAACCAAACCTGTCTCAATAATCCATGGGTCACTCTTTACTGCCAGAGCAGCATTCAAGAACTGTGCGGAGATCCGCTGCTGACCGGCGTTGTGCTGACGGATGGACGGCATTTGCCGTGCCGCACGCTGCTGATTGCCGTTGGCTTGCGCCCGGAACGAAGTTTGATTGAATCAATGGCTTGTCCTTCGTGGCTGCATCTGGCCGGAAATTGCCGCGCAGTGCAAAGCATGGTTGAAGCGGTGATGGCGGATGGAGAAAAAACAGGGTTGGAGTCTTATAGGAGGTGGAAAGCGGATCATGATGGATCAGCATGGGAGAGCGATTACTTACTTAAGGGTTTCGGTGACGGAACTGTGTAATTTACGTTGTCGGTATTGCATGCCTGAAGAGGGTGTTTTGAAAAAGCGCCACGAGGACATGCTGACGGAAAACGAATTGATTATGGCCATTCGGGCGGCGGCATCGCTGGGCATCAAAAAATTGCGGATCACAGGCGGTGAGCCGTTGACAAAGCCGAACATTGTTTCCATTTGCCAGCGGGCCGCTGAGGTGGAGGGCATAGAGGAAGTGTGCATGACCACCAATGGGATCAAATTGCCGGCTTTGGCCAAGCCGCTGCGAGAAGCTGGCGTCAGCCGTTTGAATATTAGTGTGGATACATTGGATGCCAAAAAATACGCTGCCATCACCCGCTTGGGCCAGTTATCGGATTTTTGGCAAGGGTTCGAGGCAGCGTTGGCCGCTGGGTTCAAAAAAATAAAATTGAATGCGGTATTGATTGGCGGATTTAACGACGATGAAATTCGCCCGCTGGCGGAACTGACGCGCCGCTATCCGGTGGATATGCGGTTTATTGAATTAATGCCGATGGTCAACCATCCTGATTTTGATGAGAGCGCGTTTATTCCGTATACCCGAGTGCTGGACGCGCTGCCGGAGGCAACACCGGTTGAGGCCGACGGAGGCGTGGCGAAGTTGTACCGCCTGCCCGACGCGCAGGGAAACATTGGCTTGATCAGCCCGGTCAGTGCGCATTTTTGCAACAGCTGCAACCGCATTCGCTTGACGGCAGACGGCAAGATAAAGCCTTGCCTGCACTCTTCCGAAGAGGTGTCGCTGAAAGGGCTGAGCGAAGACGCCATGCGTGATCGCTTGCAGCAAGCCATTTGGAACAAGCCTTCCTGGCATGGGGATCTGGACGCTCAACATCCTTCCCATGCAGGACGGCACATGAATCAGATAGGAGGATAATCTTGAACGATTTTACGCATTTTAACGATCAAGGGCGGGCCAAAATGGTGAACGTCGGCGAAAAACCTGTTTCGCAGCGCGTGGCCGTCGCAGCTGGCCGCGTGCTCGTTAATCAAGAAACGTTTGAACGCATTCAAAGCGGCGGCATGAAAAAAGGAGACGTATTGACCGTTGCTCAGATCGCAGGCGTCATGGGGGCGAAACATACGCCCGACATCATTCCAATGTGCCACCCCATCATGATCGAAGGCATTGATCTGTCCTTATCGCTGGATGCCGAACGCTGTTCTGTGGAAATTGTGGCGACCGTGTCCTGTGACGGGCGCACCGGTGTGGAAATGGAAGCGCTGACCGCCGTCACCACTGCAGCGCTGACGGTGTATGATATGTGCAAGGCCGTTCAAAAAGACATGGTCATTGACGACATCCGCCTGCTCAGCAAAACCGGCGGCGTTCATGGCGATTATAGACGGGAGGAATAACAACATGACCTACTCTGCAGCAGTTATTACAGTGAGCGATAAAGGAGCGCGCGGTGAACGTGAGGACACCAGCGGCCCAAATCTGTGTGCGCTCTTAAAAGAACAGGGCGTGGATGTTGTGTTCACAACCATTGTCCCGGATGAATTCGAGACGATTAAACAAGTGTTGCAGACCTGCTGCGACGACAAACAGGTGGCGCTGGTGCTTACCACCGGTGGCACAGGTTTTTCACCAAGGGACATCACACCGGAAGCCACCTTGGCCGTCGTCGAACGGCTGACACCAGGGCTTCCAGAAGCCATGCGTGCCGAATCCATGCGAATCACGTCACGAGGCTGTCTCTCGCGGTCGGTTGCAGGCATCAGAGGGCGAACCTTGATCATCAATTTGCCTGGCAGCAAAAAAGCCGCCGAAGAAAACATCCGCGCCATTCTTGATCCGGTGATGCATGGCCTGGATATGCTTTATTCCGAAGGCTCTGCCGATTGCGCACGATAAAAAGAGCACCTTCCTTTTTGAAGGCCCCGCAGATGCGGGAACCGTTCAATGAAGAAGGTGCTCTTTTTTAATAGCGCTCAATTTCCTGAACGCACTCGTCTTTAATGCGCCCGACCAGATACTGCAGCGCATCGACCACATGTGGCCGAATGTCGCCGCCGATCAATACTTTCATGATGTCGTCACCGACAGCCAGCTCGCCTTCGTTGAGCCAGACGCGCACGTAATAAATGCCTGGCAGTGCGTAAGTTTCGGTAATGATGCGATCCACTTTTTCTGCATCGTAAGCAAACGTCATGCCTGTCACAGGCTGGGTGTCCTGCTTGCCCTGCCGCACCTGAGCTTTTGCGCTCTCGCGCACGATGCCGTTGTGGCAGAGATACATGCCAATCTTTGTGGCATTCTTATCTTTCTTTGCGTCGTTCAACCAGTCGTCAAATGAAGGAACCGCTTGATGGGTCATAAAACAATCTCCTCTCGTTGTAAAGGCAGCATCGCCGACAGGCAATCAGCCGCCAGCGGATAAAAATTGCAGGAAAAAACGGTGGTAAATGTGTTCGGCTTCCGCATCCGGGCCGTTGATATGGAGCTGTGTACGTGGCAAACGCACAGGCCCTTGCTGTTCAAGGGGCACTTCCGTAAGGGTAATCTGGCAATCTTTGTAGCGATAGCCGTCGTCAATGGCCTGAACATCCGGTTGGCTGTCAAAAAATTCTCGAACCCTCGTTATGGAAACGGCCCAGTTTTTATCGACAATCACCTGCGTCACCTCCAATTGCTGCACCAGCTCCCAATGTCCTGGCGCGTTTAATACTTTTGTACAACCATCGGCAACCAAAGTCAAATACATTTTTATGATTAGAGCCATTTAGCCGCGTGCTGGCAGCAGCCTGAGTTGCTTCGTTGAAAAAGGTGGAGAAGAGTCGTTTGCAGGGTTTTTTACGAAAGGCAACCGCTGGTTGCCAAATGGCGCACCGAAAATGGTGGCTTGCTACCGGTGATTTTGTTATGATTTGAGTAACAAACACAGAGGGGATGATCACATGAACCTGGCAGAACGCATTCAACAGCTGCGCAAAGCCCGTGGCTTGTCGCAGGAAAAACTGGCGGAACAGCTTGGCGTGTCGCGGCAGGCGGTGACGAAATGGGAAAATGGGCAGAGCACGCCGGACGTGGATAAAATCATCTTGATGAGCGATTTTTTTGAGGTCACCACCGATTATCTGCTCAAAGGCATTGAGCGCGAGGAGACAGTCTCAGTACCAAGCGACCGCAGCCTTGCCAGCCGAGTGCTTTATATTGCCTCGACAGCGCTGATCGCCATTGGCTTGCTCTGTGCCTTTGCTGGCTGGTACGAGCTGCAGCGCATGGAAACCATTGCGGGCGCCATGGTCATACAGGCGGTCGGCGTGGCGCTTTATTTCATTGGCAACATCCTGTCGGACGCGAAAGCCTCGTTTTACGTCATGTGGCTGAACGTGCTCGGCATTACCTTCATGCCGGTGTCCATGCTCACCGGCTGGCTTTCCATTCTTGTCCTTCATCAGGGCTGGGTGGCGCCTTATCCGGTTCGCTCAGGCCCGGCGCACATCGTGCTCTTTTGCTGCGCTTATGCTGTGGTTGCCGTCATCAGCCGCCGAGGGTTGAAGAGCCGCGGCTGAGGGCTTATCGATCTTCATAACGAGATTTTATTGCCAACGAGGAACAATTTTCCTTTGCAATTTTTGCATGAAATCCGCTATACTATAAGTACAACGAGTAGCGTGTTCGCGTAATTCCAGTTGCGCGCCCACGCTGCTCGTTTTTTATTTTGTGAAAGAGAGGTGGCTTTATGCCAAAAACAAAAATGCAAGGAATCATCTTCGGGGTCATCATGTCCTACGCCATGACCTTCGGCATGGAAATGTACAACAATGCGTTTAATATGGGCGGTGTTTCCGCTATGAGCGGCGCTGTTTTGGTGAATGCGCTCAAAGAAACAACCTTCATGGGCTTGCTCGTTATCATTATCTCCAGCCTTTGGGGCAACAAAGCCGGTGCGCGTTTTGCCGCCAAACACTGCGACCCGACGCGTGACAACCCTTATTTTTGCCGCCTTATGCGTCAGGCTGGCACCATTGCTTTCATGTGTCCGGCCATGAGTCTGGCGGCAACACTGCTGTTTAACTATGCCCTTGGGCATGCAGCTTTGGGCCAGCTGCCGTTTCTTTGGCTTGGCACGCTGCTGCGCAATTTTCCGATGGCGTTTTTCTGGAACCTATTTGCCGCGGCACCATTCACCCATTGGCTGGCGCAGCGTCTCTTCCAGGAAGAACGTGTCTGTGTTACCTGCGCCCTGCCGTTGATTGGAACCACACGCAAGTGATGACAGCCTTCCACACAGGTTTTGCGAATTGGTCGCAGCCTGTGTTTTTTATTGCCGCTCTTTTGTTCCCCATGGTATGATGGGCAAAAAGGAGGCGATCACCATGGCTGGAAAACATGGCAAAGGGTTCTTATCGTTTTTGCTTGTGCTTTGCGCCCTTGGTGCTGTGGCAGCCTGGGCATGGACCAATTATGGCCCCACGCCAGACGGCCGCCTGCCCAACCGTTACCATGGCGAGGTGACCACCATCACCGGCACCTCTGACGCCGACTCCGACGGCATCCCCGATCAGCAGGACATCCTCCAGGGCGCCCTTGATTATGTTGCCACGCGGCCTCAATATAAGAGCGCTTATTTTGACGGCGGCTGGCCCACCGACGGCACTGGCGTCTGCACCGATGTTGTCGCCTATGGCCTGCGCGCCGCTGGCTACGACCTGCCAAGCCTTGTCGATGCCGACAAGCGCGAAGCGCCCGATCAATACTTCGGCGTGCCGCCCGATAGCAACATCGACTACCGCCGCGTGCCCAACCTTGCCGTCTACTTCTCGCGCCATGCCACCGCGCTGACCACCGACACCAGCGCCATCGACCAATGGCAGGGCGGCGACATCGTCATCTTCGACGACAACCACATCGGCATCATCAGCGACCGCCGCAACCGCAGCGGCGTGCCCTATCTCATTCACCACGCCTACCCAGGCCAGCAGCGCTACGAAGAGGACGCCCTCGACAGCTACGGCACCGCCATCACCGGCCACTACCGCCTCGGCACCTGGACCGAAAACAGCAGTGCCGAGTGAAAAAACACTGGATATTCTCTAACGATATAAAAGTGGTTCGTAAGAATGTGTAAACCTGAATGTGATTGAAAGGACAGGTGACAGCAATGATGAAACAATCGGCTTATATTTTTGCAGGAATGATCCTGTGCGCAACACTGGTTTTTTCGGGATGCAGCAACAACAGCACCAACAGCAGCTATGAAACAGTGTCGGCCACCGCGCTTTATCAAACATCTGCTGAAAAAGTCTGCGCAGAGTACGACAACGGGGACATCCTGTATATCGACAGAGCACAAGTATTGAACGATGGCGCTTTTTCTGACGATCAGGAAAAGATCATGGATGTGGTCCAGCAACATCTGCGCGCGACAGCGAGCAGCTATAATGGCGAAGTGCGCATCGCAAATGGGGATGCGATTGCCGAAGATGGTCTGGAATATGAAATGGATTGCCGCTATCGCTATCTAGCCTATGAAAGCACGGAGAACACCAGCAAAGATGGTGAAATGTTTGTGGACTACCTCATGATGGATGTTCAGGCAGAAGCGGCAAAGGTAATCGTGTCTTACAAATTCCAGCAGCCTGACGCCGAAGCGCCTGCATACGAACAAACAGAAGCCTATATTTTTAAAAATGTGCCTGGCGACGCCGAACCATGGCAGCTGGTCAACGTAATCTTTGATCCGGAGGATGGCGACAGTGACCTTTTCGCAAAGCTGAAAGCCAGCGACAGCACAGACGAATGGCTGACCACCTATTCGTTCAGCCAGCTCCAGCGCTCGGACTACACCGATCAGCCAAACTACAGCTATTTTGTTGGTGACGACATGGCGATTGATGAAGAACGATTGCGCCATGCAGAAGAAATGAATGATTAAGCCATCAAACCGCAATCACAGCGCCTGCGCATGTTCAGTAGAACGTGCGCAGGCGCTGCTGCGTGATTGACGCTCTTTTTGCCATCCATTACAATGAGAGAAGAATTGCAATGAAGGGAGAGGGGCGCAATGCGATTTGCGATTTGTGACGATGATGCCGCTTTTGCGCATGCGCTGGAGGCACATTTTGCGGCGTGCGCACTGGCGATCGACACGGAAGTGTACGCCAGCGGTGAAGAGTTGCTGCGTGACTATGCGCAGAATGGCCGCCGCTATGACGCGCTGTTTCTGGACATGGAAATGGGCGGTATGAATGGCATTGCCACGGCCAACGCTATTCGTGCGCTGGACCGGCGGGCCATCATCGTCTTTGTCACCAGCCACACTAAATACATGCGGGAAAGCTTTCAGTGCCAGCCGCTGGATTTTCTTGTCAAGCCGGTGGAGACAGGCGCGCTGGATAAGGTGCTTGCAGCCATTGTCCGCAAGGTGGAGGAAGAGCGGCTGAGCATCACCTTCAGCGACAATAGAAAAATGGTGCGCCTGTATTGCGACGAGATCGTTTATTGCGAAAGCGACGGCCACTGGGTCGAGATTCACACCGCCGCGGAGGTTTTCCGCACGCGCATGACGCTGACCGCCCTTGAAGGCATGCTGACACCGAGCCTGTTCGCTCGAGCAAGCAAGAGCCATCTTGTCAACCTCGATCAGGTGCGTACCATTGAGGGTTACGCCCTCCATCTTCGGGACAGCGGCACGGTGCTGTCCCTTGGCCGCGCCTATGTTAAATCGTTCAAGCAGGCGCTCTTGGTGCGCCACGCAAGGAGGCTGTGCCTATGACGGTGTTTGATTTTGCCGACGTGCTCACGCCATTCATTGAAGCACTGATGTTTTTCATGCTTTTTGAGGCGTTTCTAAAACGACGGGAAGAATGGTCGAGCTGGTGTTATGGCGTCGGTGGTCTGACATTGGCTGCATTGCTTGCATTAAGCAGCCACTGGTTTGTTTTCTCCGAGTTGAATGTATTGATTTTTTTCATCGCAGCACTGATTTGTTCGTTTTTTTATACGGGATCCTGGTCTCATCGAATCTTAGCGGCAATTCTTGGTGTGTTGATTATAGCGGTGGCGGAAATGGTTGTAACCTATTTTATGATGTGGCTGTTTCATATAGAAGTTGACGATGTCATGGAAATTAAAGAGTATCGTTTTCTGGGAACCATTGTTTCAAAAATTTGGGGCTTGTCTATCTGTAACGGCATACGCATTCGTTCGAACATACAACAATACAAGGTGAATAGAGCGTATTGGTTGTTGTTCTTTATGTTATTTTTTGGGTCCTTGGTTGCTGTCTTTTTAATCTTCAAGTTGACCTATGAAATTGACACCACTGCTTACAATGGTTTGGCGGTTTTCTCTGCGTTTGCTTTGTTTTTTGGGACGATTTTTGCACTGTATCTGTATGAACGCTTAGGCCGACAAAGTGTTCTGTTGCGAGAGCAGGAGCAGTATGAGCAGCACTTAAAATCACAGCTCAAGCATCTCGATGAGCTGCTCATTAAGCAGAAAGCATTGCGCGGCTTTAAGCACGATGTATCCAACCAGCTGGTTGCTTTGAAAGGCTATTTTGCCAGTGGGGATGCTGCTGGCGGCATGCGCCATGTGGACAGCCTGCTCCAGCGTATCAGCGACATTGAAGCAGTGATCGATACCGGCAACATTGCCTTGGATGCGGTTCTCAGCACTAAGCAAACAATTGCTGAGCATAAAGGCATCAATGTTGAGCATCATATTCGTATTGCAGAAAACTTAACCGTTGATCCGATCGATCTTTGTGTGATTTTTGGCAACGCGTTGGATAACGCCATCGAAGCTTGCGAGCGGCTTGAGACAGCGGACAAGCGCATCGTTTTGGACCTGCGTCAGGAAGACAACACGCTGTTTTGTCAGCTGGCTAATACAGCGCCGCCGAGCGATGACAGTTCCCTTGCCACTTCAAAGCCGGATAAGGACAACCACGGCTTTGGCTTCGCCAACCTCACCGCGTCGCTGGAAAAATACGGCGGAGCACCGCTGGTCGTCTGGGAAAAGGGCTGGTTTACATTGAGCTTCATGCTGTTTATGAGCGACGCCGGTCAGTAATTTGCAGTTTATGGTCATTTTATTGCGGCTTGTGCCACTTTACGGCACAAGCCGATTTTTTATGCTAAGATTCAGTCACAGCAAAGGAGTGAGAAAATTCATGCAAAAGCTTGCGCAAAAGACGGCCAATCAATTGGCAGTACAGGGCATTATCGCCAAAAAAGATACAGCGGTGTATCGCTATGGTTTGGAAGCCCTCTATTCCTCGCTGCTGGAGTTGTTAACAATTCTTTTTCTATCCTTTTTTGTTGGTAATTTTTTGCAAACGATCCTGTTTTTTACAGCGTTTATTCCGTTGCGCGTGTATGCTGGCGGTTATCATGCCAAAACGCGTTTGCGCTGCTATCTAATGTCATTGGCCGTGTATGGTTTTTTTTCAATGATGTTGTTAATAACTCCGGTTGCGTTGCTATTGCCTTTTGCCTGGGTTGGCAGCATGCTGTCCTTGTTCATTGTTTGGCTGCTTGCCCCAGTGGCACATCAGAATCATAAAATCAGCTTGAAAAGCCGGAAAATGTATAGAAAAACTGCATTGATGATCTGTACAACAGAAGTTTTTATAATTGTGCTTGGCCAAAGCCTATTTCAAAATAATACATTTATTTTTGCAATGCTGTTGGCACTTCTAGCAGAATCGTTTTTCATGATGGTTGCAAAATTTCAATCTAATAGGTAAATGGTTATATTAGAAAGGAGGGTATGACATGAAAAAGCTTAAATTGTCAACCGACGTATTATTAATGAAAGGTGGGAAAGTTTTAGCGCCGTTAGCCATAATGGCGGCAACATTTGCTGCAAATAGCGCATGTTTGTTTACATTTTATGAGCCAGAACAGCCAGCAGAATTAGAAATGCTCAAAAAGAAATAAGTGTTAATGATGTTTATTTTGCAAATGCTTAGGTAATAAT
>ERZ1034920.2490-NODE-2490-length-10343-cov-4.618585_pt1 | contig 10343 bp, 8 predicted proteins | sample MGYA00520688_ERZ1034920 | MGnify/ENA primary metagenome ERZ1034920 (study PRJEB33766, sample SAMN09781785) | gut metagenome | biome: gut microbiome | host: Homo sapiens | place: Madagascar | study: EMG produced TPA metagenomics assembly of the PRJNA485056 data...
ACTTCAGAGCCTGCTGATTTGATAGAAAAACAACATTTTAACTTATTATACGAGGAGGAGCAGTGATGTTGAGCATTGGAGAATTTTCAAAGATTTGTCAGGTGAGTGTGAAGACACTGCACCATTATGACAAGATCGGTTTGTTGGTGCCGAAGAAAGTGGATGCGGCGACGGGTTATCGCTATTATGATCAGGAGCAGCTAGAACGGATGCTTTTGATTGGCCGACTGAAACGGTACGGGATGTCGCTGGAGGAAATCCGCCTGTTCCTCGATTGTGGAGACGACAGAGTGCGGCTTGCGACACTGCGAAAGCAGGCGGAGGCGCTGGCGAAACAGCAGCAGGCGTTATCGCTCGTTGGGCGTGAGCTTGACGCACATTTGCAGAACTTTGAAAGGACCGGTGATATGATGGATTATCAGAGACATTATGCGGTGACACTGGCAACAGCGCCAGAAATTCCCGTATGTATCAGCCGCCAGGTGATGGGTGTGGCAGAATTTGGCAATTATTACAGTGGCATTTTTGAGCGCATGGCGCGCGAGGGTTTGACGCCGACGGGACTGACCGGCGCAGTCTATTATGATGAAGTGTTCAATCATGAAGCGTCGGACATTGAGTTGGTGGTGGGCGTTCAGGAAGCCGAGAAGGCGGACAAGGTCATTGGTGGGCAGCGCTGCGCCATGACTTTGCATAAAGGTGCGTATTCGACGTTGTCTGATGCGTATGCAGCGCTCGTCATCTGGATTGAAGACAATGGCTATGCCTGGAATGGTGCGCCGTTTGAACTTTACCGAAAAACACAGTTTGATACTTTGCAGCCAGAGGAATGGGAGACGGAGATTTATTTTCCGATTCGCGAGCAATAAAAAAACGCCAGAGAGATGCGTGTCTCTCTGGCACTTTGTTTTTTGTGATGACAGCGATCAATGATGGTCGCAGTCGTGATGGTCGCAAGCGATTTGGTTGTCAACGAGATTGCCGGCAAGATATGCGGCCAGGACATCTTCGATTGGGCCGCTGCAGCCGCGGATGACCTGGATGCCGTTGGCGTTGAGCACATTCTTGGCACCGTCGCCCATGTTGCCAGCAAGAAGCATACGCACACCCATGCGTGCCATGGTTGGAGCAATGTCGGATTTGCAGCCACAGCCCTGTGGGGATGGCAGATCTTCGGTAGCGGTCACCTGACCGTTTTCAACGGTCGCGATGGTGTAATGGTCACAATGTCCAAAATGGTCGTCGATGCGGCCGTCTCTGGTTGGTAAAGCGATTTTCATTCTATATTCCTCCTGTCTACCGGTATTATACCGCGCACCGTTGAAATTGTACAGAGGCACTCCACCTTGCACCGCCGTGGGATGTCGTGTAAAATAAAGCTATCTGTGACGTGAGGAGCGAACAAAATGGATCAAGAACGGAGAAGAACGCTGGGCGGGCTGACGCATAAGCTGGAAATCGGAAAGATTGATTTGCAGCTGTTGGATACCGCTTTGACGCATCCATCTTACGCGATGGAGCATCATTTGGATGCAGACAATCAGCGGTTGGAATTTCTCGGCGATGCGGTCGTCGATTTGCTCATGGGGGAGTATCTTTTCAAAACTTTCCCGAATGACGACGAAGGGAAGCTGACAAAAATGCGAGCCAGTCTTGTTTGTGAGCAGGCGTTGGCTGATGCGGCTACCAAGCTGGGGCTGAGTGAGTATTTATTGCTGGGGCGTGGAGAAGCTGCGACTGGTGGCGCGACCCGTCCTTCAAATCTGGCGGATGCTTGGGAAGCCATGTGTGGTGCCATCTATCTTAGCTGTGGCATTGATGTACTGCGCCCGGTGCTGATCAAATATCTGGATCACTCCATTAATATGGTAAAAGGCGGGTATTACGGCGACTATAAGACGCGTCTGCAGGAGTATATTCAGCAGGAGCCAGATCATACGATTACCTATGAATTGTTGGAAATGCAGGGACCAGCGCACAACAGAGATTTTCATGTAGAGGTGTTGGTCGATGGTCGTTCTTGTGGCAAGGGCTGGGGCAAGTCCAAGAAACTGGCAGAACGCGAAGCAGCATTGGCGGCGCTGATTGCTTTTGGCGAATTGCCGCCGATGGATGGCGTGCAATGAAACACGTTATTTTACCGATTTTTGTGCCCCATATGGGATGCCCGCATCAATGCGTGTTCTGTAATCAATTCCACATTACTGGCCATTGGCAGCCACCGCAGCTTGATGAATTGGCATCGATGGCGGAGGAATGGCGGATTTCCAGCGGTCAAGTGCCGGAGCTGGCGTTTTATGGCGGCAGTTTTACGGCCATTGAAACGGCGGTTCAAGAAGCGCTGTTGGAAAATGCTTCGCAATTGAAACAGCAGGGCGTCGTTTGCGGGATTCGATTGTCGACACGGCCAGATGCCTTGGGAGACGAAGTGCTGGAACGGTTGCATCGTTATTCTGTCGATACGGTAGAAATTGGCGTGCAGTCGTTGGATGATGTGGTGCTTGAGGCATCGAGGCGTGGACATACGGCGAAAACAGCTTGTGAAGCCGTCAAGCGAGTGAAAGCCGCAGGCTTTCGCTGTGGTGCGCAGATCATGGTGGCGCTTCCGGAAGATACACCGGAGCGCAGCTTGGCGACATGTCGTCAGGTGATTGCACTGGCGCCGGATTTTGTGCGCATCTATCCGACGGCGGTGATCTGTGACACGCCGCTGGCGCAAGCCTTTGAAAGTGGCAGCTATGCGCCCTGGCCGATGGACGATATGCTGAATACAGTGGCAGAAATGCTGGAGTTGTTTGAGGCGGCCGATATTCCAGTGATACGAGTGGGTCTTCAGGCAGAGGACAATTTGTCACAAGGCGATGTGATTGCAGGCGCCTATCATCCGGCACTGGGCGAGCTGATCAAAGCCAGACGTTTTCGCCGACGCATGACGGCGATGCTGCAGGACGATGAGAAAGGCCCGGTAACATTTGCTGTGGCGCCGCAGTGTTTGTCTCAGGCCATTGGGCAGCATCGGGAAAATCTTATTTATTTAAGCAAACGGATCGGTCATCCGGTGACGGTGGTGACCGATCCGTCTATGCAACAGAATCAATTAGAAAGAATGTGACACATGTTTCTTAAATCCTTAGAGATACAAGGCTTTAAATCCTTTGCAGATAAGGTATATTTTTCGTTTTCACCAGGGGTGACCGCTATTGTCGGGCCAAACGGCAGTGGCAAGAGCAATGTTGTGGATGCTATTCGCTGGGTGTTGGGGGAGCAGAGCGCGAAAACGCTGCGCGGTTCTAAAATGGAGGATGTTATTTTCTCTGGAAGTGTGGACCGAAAGCCGGTTGGCATGGCGCGAGTGACCATGATTCTTGATAACAGCCAGCGGATTTTTGCGCTTGACTGCGATGAGATTGAGGTGTCCCGCACCCTGTATCGCTCCGGTGAGAGCAATTATATGTTGAATAAAAACACCTGCCGCTTAAAAGACATTCAGGAATTGTTTATGGACACTGGTCTTGGGAAAGACGGATTCAGTGTCATTGGGCAGGGGAAGATTGAAGAAATTCTGACGCTCCACGCAGAAGAGCGACGCGGCTTGATCGAGGAAGCGGCAGGAATCAGCAAATACAAATACCGCAAGCGTGAAGCGGAACGAAAGCCGGAATCCACCACAGATGACATGACTCGTCTGGATGACATTCTTTACGAGTTGGAGCAGCGTATTGATCCATTGGCGAAACAGGCGGAAAAGGTGCGTGTCTATCGTTCGCTGAAAAGTGAATCGGATCATCTTCAGCTGGCTTTCTTAACGCAGCAGCTGTTGACCGTGCAGGAGGAACAGAAGGCTCAGCGCGATCTGGTGGCTGCCGATCATCAAGCGGCTTTGGAAGCGCAAACCTTGCTGGATCAGCACGAGGCCAATCTGGCAGAAGCAAAAGAAAAACTGGCGCAGGAGCGTCATGCCATGGAAGGTGCGCAGGCATCTTATACCGATTCGCTGCGGGATACACAGGAACACGAGAAATCGCTGACCCTGTTGTCGGAACGGCATCAGCATGCGAGTGAGCGCTTGACAAACCTGTCGACGTTGGTGGAAGACACGGCCAATCAGTTGCACGATGTTTCAGAGAATGTGGCAGCATTGGCTGCTGCCGTGGAAGTCAGCCGGCAACAGGTGGCCGATGTTGGATGCGAAGTCGATCAGGGAAAACAGCAGCTACAGGAAACGGAAGAAACGGTTTCTGCGCTGAAAACAGAGATCGATGCTCTGCAAACGCAGCAGTTCGATGCTCTTTCCCGTCAGGCGGCCACGAACAATGAGATCACACGACTGGAACAGACTCTGCATGGTGATCAGGCGCGAAGTGTGCGCGTGAATACGCGATTGGACGAATTGCAACGGCAGCATCAGCAGCTTATGACGGAAACCGAGGCGCAGGAAGCGCGGCGCGAGGAACAGCAGGCAGTGCTGGCAGAAACGGAGGCCTTGCTGGAAAAACTCTCGTCCGATCTTGACCGTCATGAGCAGGCATTGCGAGAACAGCAGCACCATCATCAACAGACCATGCAGCAACGCATGCAGGCAAAGAGCCGACTCGAGACGCTGGAGGAATTCGAGGCCAGCGGCGAAGGTTACTATCAAGGGGTGCAGCAGGTGCTGCGCGCAAAGAAAGAAAAGAAGCTGCAGGGCATTCAAGGCTCTATTTTGCAGCTCTTGGACATTCCAAGCGATTATTTGACAGCCATTGAAAATGCGCTGGGTGGTGCCGCGCAAAACGTGGTGGTCAACGATGACCGTGATGCGCAGCAGGCCATTGCCTGGCTGAAGAAAGAGCGCCGCGGACGCGTCACCTTCATGCCATTGAACCTTGTCAAAGGGAAGCGACAGGATGTGGATTTTCATGACGAGGCTGTGATTGGGCTGGCGTTGGACCTGGTGCAGTATGACCCAGCCTATGAATCTGTGATGGCGCAGCTGTTGGGGCGGGTATGGATTTTGCGAGATCTTGCCAGCGCCACCGCATTGGCAAAACGCACAGGCTCCAAATACCGTTTTGTGACGCTGGAGGGCGATGTCATTGCTCCTGGCGGCAGCATGACCGGGGGGCATCAGAAAAAACAAAGCTCCATTGTCCATCGCAAGCATGAAATGGCTGAGCTGAAAGAGAAAATTGCCGCATTGGCAGCGGACGAAGCAGTTCAAGTTGAAAAAATTGAAACCTTGCAGCAGCAAATCGATGCCATGCGGCAATCCCAGGAGCGTGGGCGTGTGCGTCAACAGGAAGAGCAGCTCCAGCTGAGGGAAATTGCCGTCGTGTTGGAACAGCAAGCGGCGCAGGTAAAACGTGTGCAGCGCGAGTTGGAACTTGAGCAGATGAATCGTGATACGTTAAGTGCAGAGCGTGAAAATGCCGAGCAGGATCTAGAGCGTGTGCGTGAGACGTCAGCCGTTGTTGCACAGGAACTCGAAGGCTTGGCAGAATCGTTGAAACATAAACGAAACGATTTGGAAATGGCCGAAGAGTCGCTGCAGGAGGTACAGGCAGCACTTCAGAAAATTTTGGTGCAGCAGGCGACGAGTGATGAACAGCATCAGCATCAGCTGCAGCGCCAGCGTGAAGCGGTGGCCGAGCACCAACGGCTACAGCAGTTAAGCGTTCAGCAGGAGCAGGATTTAAAAGCGCTGAATGACGAAATAAGAGCACTGGATGCAGCGCTCTTATCTGAAAAAGAAGCGTTGTATGCGGCGCAGCAAAGCCATCAGGAAGTGTCGGCAACGATGGAGGCGGCAAAACAGCAGATTGATGCCATGGAAGCAGACATTCGCGAGCGCGAAAAAGGACTCAGTGAGACACGTTCTCTGAACGATCAACGCTGGCGTGCGCATAGTGCATCAGAAATGCGACTGGAACGCTTGGATGAAAAGGTGGCGCGATTCAGTGAACAGCTTTTGGAAGAATTTGGTTTTTCACCGGAAGCGGCACTGGCGGAAGCCGATTTGGACTGTGACATCTCCGAAGCGCCGGCTCGTTTAAAAACGTTGCGCAATAAGATTGTGCGGCTTGGTGAAATCAATTTCACAGCGTTGGAGGAATACGAACGGGTCAGCGAGCAGGCGAATTTTATGCGCGCACAGCTGGAAGATTTGAATCTGGCAAAAAGCAAGCTGGAAGCCGTCATTCATGAAATGGAAACAACCATGTCTCAGCGCTTCAAGGAAGCTTACGAAAAAGTCAACGAACAGTTTGCACAAATTTTTACCGCCATGTTTGGCGGTGGTGCAGCGCGATTGGAATTGTCTATGCCGGGTCGATATTTGGAGACCGGGGTGGAAATTGTGGCCCAGCCACCAGGGAAAAAGGAACGCGTACTGACGTTGTTGTCGGGCGGTGAACGTGCTCTGACGGCTGCAGCGCTGCTTTTTGCGCTGTTGGAAGTGCGGCCGAGTCCGTTTGTCATCCTGGACGAAATTGAAGCGGCTTTGGATGAAGCAAACGTAGAACGGTTTGCGGCATTTATCAAGCAATATACCAATAAAACACAATTTATTATCATTTCTCACCGCAAGGGTACAATGGAAGCAGCGACGGTGCTGTATGGGATTACCATGGATGCCAATGGGGTTTCCAAGCAGGTTTCTGTACGCTTGAGTGATTTTAACGATGAGCAGGAGGTTTCATAAATGGGATTATTTGATCGCTTATTTAAAAAGAATCAAACAGAAAAAACCGATGCAGAAGTGTTGAACAAGGAGCTGAACGAAGGGCTGTCAAAAACCCGCCATGGGTTTATGGAGAAGGTGTTCGGGGTGCTCTCCGGTAAGGAAATCGACGACGATCTCTACGATGAACTGGAAGAAGCATTGATTCAGGGGGACGTTGGCGTGAACACGGCTCTGGATTTGGTGGAACGTCTGCGTGAACGTGAAAAACGCGACCATTTGAAAACCAGCGAAGATCTTAAAGAAGCCTTCGCTGATGAAATGGTGCAGCTGCTCGGCGAAGAAGAGCAGCCACTGGCATTGGAAGCCGATGCCTTAAATATCATTCTCTTTGTCGGTGTTAATGGCGTTGGTAAGACGACAAGCATTGGCAAGATTGCTTATCAGCTGAAGGAGCAGGGACACAAAGTAATCCTTGGTGCGGCAGATACTTTCCGTGCAGCAGCGGCTGACCAGCTTAAAATTTGGGGCGATCGTGTTGGCTGCGACGTCATCGCGCATCAGGAAGGGGCCGATCCAGCAGCGGTTGTTTTTGATGCCATTGCCGCAGCGAAATCCCGTGGCTGCGACGTGCTTCTGGTTGATACGGCTGGCCGTTTGCAAAACAAGGTTAATCTGATGAACGAACTGGCCAAAATTCGTAAAATCATTGATCGCGAAGCGCCGGACAGCCTGCGCGACGTGCTTCTGGTGCTGGATGCGACCACTGGCCAGAACGCGCTCAATCAGGCGAAGGTTTTTAAAGACACGGCCGGTGTGACGGGTGTTATTCTTACCAAGCTGGATGGCACCGCAAAAGGCGGCGTGGTCATTGGGATCAAGTCCGAGTACGATCTGCCGGTGAAGTACATTGGTGTCGGTGAACAGAAGGAACATTTGCAGGTGTTCAATCCGCGCACCTTTGCTGAAGCGCTCTTCCTTGGCTTCGACACCGAGGACGAGCCACAAGAACAAGCGGATGCGGAGGAGGAAACCGATGAATAAGACACTTTTCCGTCAAGTGACGATGTTGGCTGGCGACGACCTGACTGTTCAGCAAGGCGATGTTCTGATTGAAGACGGCATCGTCAAGAAGGTTGGTGTGGTCAGCGCTGCCGAAGCGGAGGATGCGATTGAATTTGCGCGCGGTGAACATTTTGTGTTGGTGCCGGGCTATATCAACACCCACACCCATGTGGCCATGAGTCTGCTGCGCGATTATGGCGGTGACATGCCGCTGGATACCTGGCTCAACAACTACATCTGGCCGGCAGAAGCGAAGCTCACCGATGACGACGTGTACTGGGGATCCTGCCTGGGGCTGCTGGAAATGATCGCCAGCGGCACCACCTGCTTGGTTGACATGTATGACCACTGTGACGCCATTGCGGACGCTATCAGTGATGGCGGCATGCGTGCCATTCTCTGCCGTGGCAGCGTGGGCATGTTCGACAACGAAGGGCGCGGCATTGCCGAGAACGACGATCTTTTCGCTCGTTGGCACGGTGCCGAAGAGGACCGCATTCGTGTCTGGTATGGGCCGCACGCGCCAAACACCTGCCCTGGCGAATACATTCAGGAAATGGCGGCGCATGCGCGTGAGCGCGGCACCGGCGTGCACATTCATGTGGCTGAAACCAAGGGCGAGTTGGAATGGTGTCAGAACACGCACGGCATGACGCCAGTGGCCTGGCTGGACAGCCTGGGCGTGCTCGATGTGCCAACCTTGGCGGCACACAGCGTCTGGCTCAACGACGATGACGTCGCCATTTATGCCAAGCATGGCGTTGCCGCGGCGCATAATCCAATCAGCAATCTGAAGCTGGCCAGCGGCATCTGCCGCGTGGAAGATTTGCAGCGCGCCGGTGTGGTTGTCGGTCTGGGAACCGATGGCTCCTCCAGCAACAACATCATGAGCATGCACCGCGAGCTGCAGGTGGCTGCGCTGATTCACAAGGTGCGCCATTTTGATGCCCAGGCCGTCGGTGCGCGCGATGCCTTGAAGCTGGCGACCATCGAAGGGGCCAAAGCTCTGCGCTGGCAGGACGCCATTGGCAGCATCGCCGAAGGCAAGCGTGCCGACCTGACCCTGTACAAACTGGACGCGCCATGGAACGCACCGCATCATGATGTGATGAGCAACCTGGCCTATGCCGCACAGCAAAGCGACATTGACAGCGTCTTTGTCCAGGGCGACTGTCTCTACAAGCATGGCGAGTATACGACGCTGGACAAGGAGCGCATTCTTGCAGAAGCTGAGAGCCGAGCCAAGCGCCTCGTTCAATAATTATTCCGATGACCGTCGACAGCGGACGATGAACATTCGCTGTCGGCGGTCCGTTTGTTTTGTTACGGTGAATTTTTGTGAAAATCCAATGACAACAGCGAGGCTTTTTGATAGTATTACTGTGTATCGAATAAAAATTGCTGACGCGTAAGCGTCATAACTTATAGAAATTCAGGTGATGATTTTGGACTGGATGGAAGTAACATGTGTGCTGCCGAATCGCCGTGGGTTGGAAGCGGTGACAGATATTTTCAACGATTTTTTTCCAAACGGGACGATGGTGGACGACCCGCAATCAATTCTCAAGCATGTGGAAAGCGACGATTGGGACGCCCATGAATTTTCAGAAGACATTCTCGCTCGAGAAACGCTGAAGGTCAGTGGCTATTTTGAAATGGACGAGGCCTGGAGCAATCGGCGGGATGAATTGAAACATCGTGTGACAACGACGCTGGCGGCCATTGATGAAACGGCCGAGTGGCTGGAAAAGCGGATACCGGATGAAGACTGGTCCGAGTCCTGGAAAGAGCATTACGATGTGCTGCACTACGGCAAACGCATTCAGGTGGTGCCGGAATGGCTGGAGCCGGATATTCCGGAGGACATTGTCATTCGCATCGAACCGGGCATGGCGTTTGGCACCGGCGAGCATGAAACGACGTCACTCTGCATGAACTGGCTGGAAGAACTGATTGAGCCAGAAATGACGGTCTTCGACGTTGGCACCGGCAGCGGCATTCTTGCCATTGCTGCGCGGGCGCTGGGTGCTGGCCGTGTGGACGCCATGGATTACGACCAGGTGGCTGTCTGGGCAGCGGTTCAGAACGCCGCTCGCAACAATTCGCAAATCATGATTTACAAGAGCGATTTGCTGAGAGATTGTGTGGGACAGGCCGATCTTATCATTGCCAACATTGTTGCAGATGTCATCATCAAGCTGGTGCCGCAGCTGCGCGCTCACCTTCTGGCGCAGGGGCGGTTTCTATGCTCCGGCGTGCTCCTGGAACGGGCCGACGATGTGCGGCAGGCGTTGGAAGCGGCTGGATTTTCCATCATCGAACAGCGTGAAGACGGAGAATGGTGCGCCATTCTCGCTGCGCTTGAGGAGGTTGAGGCATGAAGCACCAGATTCCTATCTCAGAATTTATTATCAGATTGCGTGAAGAAGGGCTCCTGACCATGTGGCAGGGCGATCCCGACCTGGTCATTGAGGATCTTCAATATGATTCACGGCGTTGCGGCGCGAACAGTCTTTTCCTCTGCAAGGGCGCTGCTTTTCAGCCTGCTTTTATCACAAAAGCAAAAGAAGCCGGCGCCGTTGCCTATTTGGCGGTGCGCCCGTTTGACGAAGGCGAAGAC
>ERZ1034920.2492-NODE-2492-length-10342-cov-4.587343_pt1 | contig 10342 bp, 9 predicted proteins | sample MGYA00520688_ERZ1034920 | MGnify/ENA primary metagenome ERZ1034920 (study PRJEB33766, sample SAMN09781785) | gut metagenome | biome: gut microbiome | host: Homo sapiens | place: Madagascar | study: EMG produced TPA metagenomics assembly of the PRJNA485056 data...
AAACAGTCCTGCTCGCACGAAATGCCCACTGGGCATTTCGGCTCGTGCGGAACTCCGTGCGAGACCAACCCGCCCCGCGCTCCTGGGAGCTGCATCGGGCGACACGCGACGAGCAACGGAAAGGAAGCGCAGAGCAAGGCGACCGTCAAAGGCACGGACGTAGAACGATGCGAGCGGTCATCGCGAAGAGCGTATATAGAGCAAGGAAAGGGTTCGACATCAATTCAGACGGCCGAGTCAATCTTAACCAACCCGCCAAGCGCGCGAAGCGCAAGACGGAGCGAGCGGTCACAAAAGGAGCATAAGTCAGCGAGGGCCCCTCTGATGCCCGAAATTGCCCCGCCTTTGGGCCAAGCGGCCTTGTGGCCGCGCAGCGCCCAAAACAAGGGGCAAGATCGGGTGCCAGAGGGGCCCGCAGCGTCAGCTAGTTGCTGATTTGCAAAGCAAATCAGCAACTAGAAAAAGAGAGAGATTTCGCGCTCAGCCGACTCGGGGCTGTCAGAGCCGTGGATCACGTTTTCGTCCATGATGAGGCCGAAGTCGCCGCGGATGGTGCCGGGGGCTGCCTCAGCCGGGTTGGTGGCGCCCATGAGAGCACGGCACTTCGCCACAGCGCCCTCGCCGGAGATGACCATCTTCACCACCGGGCCGGAGGTGATGTAAGAGATCAGACCGTCGTAGAACGGCTTGCCCTCGTGCTCGGCGTAGTTGGCCTTCGCCTGCTCGGGGGTCACCATGCCGAGCTCCATGCGCTCGATGGTGAGACCGGCGCGCTCGAAGCGGTTGATGATCTCGCCGATGTGGCCGTTGCGCACGCCGTCGGGCTTGATCATGGAGTAGGTCTTCTGGACTGCCATTGGTTTCCTTTCTTCAAACTTCGTATGGAGCACGGCGCAGATGCGCCGCAGTCGCTATTGTAGCCCCGCTGCGGCAGGCACGCCGCAGCGCCGGGGAAAACGCTAGTTCTGGCTCGGGAAGTACAACTCGATGTTCGAGATCTTCCATCCCACGAGGTCGCGCACCATCGAGAGCTGATAGTGCACATCGCCACCTTCAGGCGTCTGCGCCGTGACGTAGACGGTCGACTCGCTCATCGAGCGGTTCACGGCGTCGACGGTCACGTCGGCGTCCTGCACCACGGGATCGAGCATGCTCGCCGCCGACTCGTCGCTCACGCCGCTCGCGAGCACGTTCGCCTTCGCATTGGCGGGATCGGCGAACAGCTGCTGGGCGACGCTCTCCTGCGTGGGGAAGCCGAAGCCCTGCGTGTAGGCCACCACCGCGGCCGCAAACGCGAGCACGAGCACGATGATGATCGCGATGAGAATCTTGAGGCCGACATTGCGACGCTTGCGGTCGGCTTTCGCGAGACCCTTCGACCACTGTTCGAGCTCCTCCTCGGAGGCGCGGAAGAAGCGGTCCTCGTCACCTTCGTAAGCTCCGATGTAGCCCGGGAAGTTCGTCTCGTTGTCGTAACCTTCGTCGTAGTAGAACGGATCCTGGTTGTCGATGCCCTCGTCGGCGATCATCGAACCGTCGGCCGCCACGTCGAGCCCCGAGATGTCAGCGAGGTCGAGCACCGCGGTCATGTCGGACGTGCCCTGCGCCACCGCACCCACGGCGCGCTGGTAATCGACGCTCGCGGAGTCGGAGAGGAAGTAGGTCTTGTCGGCGATGGCGCGCTCGAACGCCTCCACCGCCTTCTCCATCTGACCGCACGCCACGTAGGCCTGACCGAGGCTCGCGTAGAGCTTGTTGCGCGTATCGGAACTCATGCCGAAGGGCAGTGCGCTCTCGTAGGACGCCACCGCGTCAGCGGGACGACCGAGCGCCATGAAGCACACGCCGAGGTTGAGCAGCGCCTTGGACGGGTCGGGGTTCGCCTCGTCGAGCGCCGCCTCACGGAATGCCACGCCCGCCTCGGCGCTCTTGCCGAGCTTCATCTGGGCGTTGCCCATGCCCATGTAGGCCTTGTAGGGCGTGTCGTAGCCTTCATCGGCCACGGCCTTCTCGAAATGCAGGACCGCGTCCTCGTAGTCCTTGAGCGAAGCGTACGCCATGCCGATGTTGCACTGCACCGTGCCGAGATGCTCGTAGGCCTCGTCGGCCGTGGCCTGAGCGTAGGCCTGGATGGCCTCGCTCGGGTTCTTGAGCTTCACGAGGCAGTTGCCAATGCGGTGGTACAGAAGGCCCATCTCGCCGGGAGCGAGCGGGGCGCTTGCATCCTGCAGGCATGCCGTGTAGGTCATGAGCGCGCCCTGGTAGTCCTTCTGGCGGTACTGTGCGGAGGCTTGATCAAACAGCTCGATGTTCACGTGTGTTCCTCTGATCTCTCCTAGCCGAGCGTCAACGTCGAATCGAGAAGACTACTCAGCAGCGTTCTCGATCTCGATCGACTCGATGACGTCGCCAACGCGCAGCTGCGCGATGACGTCCTTGCCCTCGATGGTCTGGCCGAACACGGTGTAGCCCGAGTCGAGCATCGGCTGAGCGCCGAGGCAGAAGTAGAACTGCGAGCCAGCGGAGTTCGGGTTGCTCGAGCGCGCCATGGCGAGCGCGGCGTCGTGGTGCTCGTTGTGCGGGTTGGTGGTGAACTCCTCCTTGATGGAGTAGCCCGGGTTGCCCGTGCCGAAGCTGCCACGGCCGAGCGCGACCATCTGAGCGACCTCCTCGCCCGTGAAGTCGCGGGTGTTCGGGCAGCCGCCCTGGATGACGAAGCCCGGCACGTAGCGGTGGAACTTCAGGTTGTCGTAGAAGCCCTTGCGCGCGAGCTCGACGAAGTTGCCCACGTGGATGGGAGCGTCCTTGCCGGCGAGCTGAACGCGGATATCGCCCTTGGAGGTGTGGAAGACGGCGATCTCGTCGCCGGTGGGCTGATACTCGGGGGTGTACATGGCCATGACAGGCTCCTTTTCCCTTCATGACGTGCGGCAATGCTCACAGCGCGCACGTCGAAATGTTCACATACGAAAGAAGATTCTAGCAGCTTCGGTGCACCGAGCGCCAAAAACCTAGCAATTCTTCAATTATGAGCTGAGCCCGGAGACGCACCGAAGCGCACGAGCGCGCATCGCCTGCGGCAGCGCATGGCGGGCACCGCGCGCCCCGCAGCCGTACGCAGCGGCGTCAGACGCGAGGAAGCGCGCAGCGAGCCCGCGCGCCGGGCGCCTCCCTAGCGCCTCGTGCGCTCGAAGATGCTCACCGTCTCCACATGGTAGGTCTGCGGGAACATGTCCACCGGCGTCGCCGTGCGCAGGCGGTAGCCGCGCTGCTCGAACAGGGCGACGTCGCGCGCCCACGTCTGCGGGTCGCAGCTCACATACGCCACCTTGGCGGGACGCGCCGACGCGATGGAATCAACGACCCCCTTCGCGAGGCCCGCGCGCGGCGGATCGACCACGAGCGCGTCAAGTTCGCCGAGATCGGGCAGCTCGCGCGCCACATCGCCGCAGATCGCCTCCACGTCGACGCGATTCTCGTCGGCATTGCGCCGCAGGTCGCGAATGGAGGACGCAACCGTCTCGACCGCGACGACGTCGGCCCCGGCCTGCGCAAGCGGGATCGAGAAGGTGCCGCCGCCCGCGTACAGGTCGGCCACGTAGGAACCCTCCTCCACCGCGAGCCCCTCCATGACGAGCGCGACGAGCTTCTCGGCCTGGGCGGTGTTCACCTGGAAAAACGACGGCGCCGCCGTGAGGAAGCGCGCGCCTGAGAGGTCCTCCTCCCACAGGCCGCGGCCCTCGAGCACCTCGATCTTCTTCACCTTGCGCTGCGCGCCCTCGTCGGCGAGCACGCGCACGATCGAGGTGGCCTTGAGCGCGTCTTTGAGCGTGCGCGCCACCGCGGCACGCGGGAAGGCGCTCGGCGGCGTCCAGAGCGCGATCTCAACGCTGTGGGTGCGCAGGCTGCCGCGCACGCCGACGCGGTAGATGCCGAGATCCTGCGAGCGCTGGAGGAAGCGCAGCGCGCCGCGCAGGGCCCTCGGCGCACGCTCGATGTAGCGGTTAGCGAGCGGGCAGGAGCCGGGATTGGTCACCTCGTGCGTGCCCTCGCGGTAGAAGCCGAGTGTGAAGTGCCCCGCCGCGTCGGTGCCGCAGGCGAGCTCGAGCTTGTTGCGGTAGCCCCACTGCCGCTTGCTCGGCACGCAGGCGCCCACGAGCTCCTCAGCACGTGCTGCCTCGACGTGCGCGGTGCGCACGAGCGCGTCGACGACCGCCCGGCGCTTCGCGTCGATCTGAGCGTCGTAGCGCAGATGCGCCCAGGGGCAGCCGCCGCAGCCCGCCGTGCACTTCATCTTGAGCTCGCGCGCCTCAGACGGCTCGATGATGCGCGCAAGACGCGCCCGGGCGAAGCGCTCCTTCTCCTCGACGACCTCGATCTCGGCGAGATCGCCCGGCGCTCCCCCATCGACGAACACCGTCTTGCCGGAGGAGAGACGGCCGATGGCGGCCGCACCGTAGCTCATGCGCTCGATGCGCACCTCCTCGTGCGCCTGCCCTGCGGATGCTGCGGTTTCGTTGTTCGCTTACATGTTGCTCCCCTCGTGTTTTGCCGTGGGATGGTGAATTGTCAGCGTGTCGGCAGCGCCTTGGCGTATAATGATCGCCGCCCGAGATACGCCCTCGTAGCTCAGGGGATAGAGCACTTGCCTCCGGAGCAAGGTGCCGCTGGTTCGAATCCAGTCGAGGGCACCAGGCATTCCAGCAGGCCGGCCGCAACGCGCGCCGGCCTGTTTCGTTGCGGGACGACGCGCGGCTAAGCCGCCGCATCCCCATCAGACGAGGCGCCCGCATCGCCTGCGTCGAGGAAGATCTTGCGGGTGACGAAGTTCCACACCATGACCACCGCCGTGGCGAAGATCTTCGTGATGAGGTAGCTGATGCCCGCGATGTCGGTGCCGAGCCACATGAGCGCATCGTTGATGAGCAAGCCGATGACCGACAGCACGACGAAGACGACGAACTCGCGGCGCCGCGACATGCCCTCCTTGTGGGTGAACACGTAGCGCATCGACGCGAAATAGTTGAACGTCACCGAAACAATGAACGAGATCGTGGCGCTGATCAGGTAGTTCACGCCCGCGAGCTCCGTGAGCGCCACCATGAGGCCGTAATCGATCACGAACGCGATGATGCCCACCACGCCGAACTTCATAATCTGCTCGATGAGCTTGCGCATGCAGCCCTCCCTCGCCGGTCCCGCCTGCAACGCGAAGGCGCGATGAGCCCTGGCACAGACGCCGCAGGCGCGCGGGGCCGATGGGGCGCCCTCCCCCTGCGGATGAAAAAACAGGCCAGCCGAAACCTCCGACTGACCTGCCTGTTTGCTATGGTGCCCCCAACGGGAATCGAACCCGTGTCTCAGCCTTGAAAGGGCCGCGTCCTGACCTCTAGACTATGGGGACAAGCGGCTGCCCGAAAGCAGCCCACACATTATGCCAAAGTGCACCGAGGGTTGCAAGCCGCCGTTTCGCTTTTCTCCACGACTTGAACACGGCACGGCGATTCCCCGGCACCGCACGTCCGCACGCGCGCGCCCGCATTCCGCGTCCCGCGTGTACGCAGGCGTTTACACACCCGAAAGCGCCTGATGAAACCCCGTGTCAACGGATGTTTTCACCTGCGAGACGTCCCGCGCCGTCTGCTACGATAGCCGCAAGGCGGCGGCGTCGCCTTCCCCCGCGGAAGACACCGGCCAGGATGCTTCGCGCGGCACCGCCGCCTCTCGGCAAGCTAGGCGCGCTCCTCCGTCGCGCGGTACACCTCGAGCTCCCACGCCTTGCGCTGGCTCTTCGCCACCGTGTCGAGCACAAGACCCACGGTCATGGACAGCGCACCGCAGATGACGAGCGCCACCGCGAGCACCGCCGAGGGAAGCTTCGACACGAGGCCCGTCGTGACGAACTCGGCGATGACCGGCACGCCGGCGACAAGGCCGAGAATCACGAACAGCAGCGCGAGCCAGCCGAAGAACGCCATGGGGCGGCAGTCCTTGAACAGCGAGGCGATGGCCATGAGCACCTTCGCGCCGTCGCCGAACGTCGAGAGCTTCGAGTAGCTGCCCTCGGGACGATCGCGGTACTCGATCGGCACGTCGACGATGCGCCAACGGTGGTCGACGGCATGGATGGAGATCTCCGTCTCGATCTGGAATCCCGCCGAGAGCACCGGCATGGTCTTCACGAACTGGCGCGTGAACGCGCGGTAGCCCGTCATCACGTCATCGAAGGCATAGCCGTAGATCGTCTTGATGAGCCAGCGCACGAGGTTGTTGCCGAAACCGTGGAAGGCGCGGTCGTTCTCCTCGCCGTACGAGCCGTTGGAAAGGCGGTCGCCCACCGTCATGTCGGCAAGGCCCGCCACGAGCGGCTCGACAAGGTCGGGCGCCGCCTCAGCCGGATAGGTGTCGTCGCCGTCCACCATGAGGTAGTAGTCGGCTTCGATCTCGCGGAACATCTGGCGCACCACGTTGCCCTTGCCCTGTCGCCCCTCGAAGCGCACGATGGCGCCGTGCTCGTGGGCGATGACGGCGGTGTCGTCGGACGAGTTGTTGTCGTACACGTAGATGTCGGCCTCGGGCAGGCAGCGGCGGAAGTCGTCCACCACCTTGCCGATGGTGATCGCCTCGTTGTAGCAGGGAATGAGAACGGCGACGCCGGCGCCGCGGCGGGCGCGCGCGATGGCGCCGCTCTCGTCGGCGGACGTCGCTTCGGAAAAGTAGGTATGCACGCAAACTCCTCAACTCTGTATCATGCAAACGCCATCGTACCCGAAACCGCACGCCGCCGCCATCGCCGTCGCGCAAATACGCACGTATTCTGCCCGTTTCGCGCCCCTTGCGCGCACGCGGGCCGCGCGATGCGCCCATGTTGTATCATGAGCGCATGGACGAAACGATTTCATCAGCACCGCAGGCGGAGCCCGCCGCGCTCGCCCTTTCCGAGCAGACACCGCAGAAGCCGCAGGAGGCTAAGGAGCGCCCCTGCGTCCTCATCGTGCACGCCTCGGTCGGATCGGGCCACCGCAGCGCCGCGAACGCCGTGGGGCAAGCGGTCGAGCTGCTGCGCGACGATGCCGCCGAGGCTGCCGCACGCGGCGTGGACGTGCCGTCCGACCTCGATATCGAGGTGCTCGACATCCTCGATTTCGGCCGCATCGTGTTCGACGGCGACGCCGCCGCTTCCATGTTCACGGGAGCGACGCGCCCCATCTACGACCTCACCTGGCGTTACTCCTTCACGGGACGCATCCTGTGGGGCGGAGGCACCATCTGGGCGCGCATCATGTACCCGAAGTTCGTCGAGTACGTGCGCGAGAAGAAGCCGCTCGCCATCGTGTGCACGCACATCACCTCGGCCAACGTGGCGGTAAGCGCGCGCATGATCACGGGCATGAACTTCCCCATCGTGTGCGTTCCGACCGACTACGAGGTGGAGGGCCTCTGGCCGCATCTGCACTCCGACCTGTTCTGCGTCGCCAACGAGTACATGGCCGAGACGCTGCGTCCGCGCCGCGTGCCCGAGGACCGCATCCTCATCACGGGCATCCCCACGCGCCCCACGTTCCGCAAGACCTACGACCGCGCCGCCGTGCGCACGCAGTTCGACCTGCCGCAGGACCGCCGCATCGTGCTCGCGCTCGCCGGCGCCAAGCTGCCGCGTCCCTACGTGCACTTCCGCGCCTCGCTCGACGAGCTTGTCCCCTACCTGCACACGTTCGAGGGCATCCACCTCGTCATTGTGGCGGGCAGCGACGAGGAGTACGCGCGCCATATCAGACGCCTCTGCGCCGATCACGAGCTTCCCAACGTCACCGTGTTCGACTACGTGGAGGACATGGCCGCGCTCATGGCGGCGAGCGATCTCGTGATCTGCAAGTCGGGCGGACTGACCGTCACCGAGTGCCTCTGCGCAGGCGTGCCGATGATTCTCATGGGGCGCGCCTACGGTCAGGAGAAGGCGAACGTGCGCATGCTCACCGCCGCCGGCGCCGCGCTGCACGTCACTACCTCGCGCGAACTCATTGACACGCTGCGCCACGTGAACGCGCATCCCGAATCGACGTACGCGATGCTCATCAACGCGTCGTTTCTGCGCAAGCCCGACGCCGCGCTCGACATCGCGGCGGCCACCTTCAAGCTCGCAGCGGCCGAGCCCTGCACCGACGCGCGGATGCGCAAGAAGCACTTCGTCCACTTCTACTGGGGCAGCAAGCCCGCCCATACCCGCTAACCACCCCGATCGCTCCGCGATCCCATTGAAAGGACACCTATGACCTCATTCGCCGACCTCGGCTTGTCCGACGCAGCGCTCAAAGCCGTTCGCGACCTCGGCTACGAGCAGCCCACGCCCATCCAGGAGCAGGCGATTCCGCTCGTGCTCGGCGGCAGCGACATCATCGCCGCCGCGAAGACCGGCACGGGCAAGACCGCCGCGTTCTCGCTTCCCGCGCTCGACCGCCTGCCGCGCGGCGCCGCGAAGAAGAAGCCGCGCATGCTCGTCATCACGCCCACGCGCGAGCTCGCCACGCAGATCGAGGAGGTGTGCGCCGCCATCGCGAAGCACACCGGGCACAAGCTCGCGAGCGTCGTGGGCGGCGTGAGCATCAACCCGCAGATCCAGCGCCTCGCCCGCGGGGTCGACGTGCTCGTCGCCACGCCGGGGCGCCTCATCGACCTCATGAACCAGCAGGCCGTGTCGCTCTCCGCCGTGGAGATCCTCGTGCTCGACGAGGCCGACCGCATGCTCGACATGGGCTTTCTGCCCTCGGTCACGCGCATCGTGAAGGCCACGCCGTCCACGCGCCAGACGCTGCTGTTCTCCGCGACGGTCGACAAGTCCATCATGAGCCAGGTGGGCTCGATGCTGCACGACCCGCAGATCGTGCAGATCGCCGTGAAGGGCGAGACGGCCGACACGGTTGACCAGTACATCGTGAACGTGCCCCACACGCTCAAGCCGCAGCTGCTCGCCGCGCTACTCGCCGAGCACGGCAGCGAGCGCGTCATCGTGTTCGCGCGCACACGGCGCCGCGCCGACACGGCCTGCCGCAAGCTCAAGCGCGCCGGCTTCTCGGCCGAGGCCATCCACTCCGACCGCAGCCAGAACCAACGCCGCCGCTCGCTCGACCGCTTCGCCGCGGGCGAGATCGACATCATCGTGGCGACCGACGTGCTCGCGCGCGGCATCGACGTGAACGAGGTGTCCTACGTCGTCAACTACGACCTGCCCACCCAACCCGAGGACTACGTGCACCGCATCGGGCGCACGGGTCGCGCGGGAGCGCGCGGGTTCGCCGTGTCGTTCGTGAGCCCCGAGAACGCAAGCGACCTCAAGGCCATCGAGAAGTTCATCAAGCGCTCGATCCCCCAGCTCGTCGTGGAGGGATTCGATGAGGAGGAAGAAGCCGCCAAGGCAGTCGAGCGCGCAGCGCGCGCCTCGGCCAAACGCGACCCCGAGGTGGCCGAAGCCGCCCGCGAGCTCGCCAAGCGCGAACGCAAGAAGGCGAAGAAGCAGCAGGCCAAACAGGAGGAGCAGACCGCAGGAGAGCAGCAGGGCGGGCGCAAGAAGAAGGCGCGCAGCGGCTCCGACGCGCACGGCGCGCCGCGCAAGAGCGGCGGGGCGGCAGCGAAGCAGGGCGGCAAGCAAAAACACGCAGGCGCGGCGAAGAAGACGCCGAAGCGCACCCGCCAGGGCGGGGCGAGCGCGCGTCCCGCTGCCGACATGCGTCCGGGTCGCGCGCACCGCGCAGCGGTTGCGGAGCGCCGACGCGCGCACCGCTAGGACGTTCTCGGCCCGTATTCTTCCGCTCGCCGCCGCAACCGGAGAAAGACCGGACGGGGCAGGTATCGTAGCATTACCACGATTTGAAAGGATACGCTGGATGAAGGTCGCTGTCGCGTGCGATGGGCTCAACGCCTCCGCGCACGCCGCTCGATGTGACAGCTTCATGTGCTACACCATCGAGAAGGGCATCATAACCGAATGCCGCAACCTGCCGAACATGGGTTGCACGAGCCATGAAGGTGCCGAGCTCGTCATCGGGCTCGGGTTCGACACCATTATTTCAGGCGGCATCGACATGGACATGGCCAACGAGCTGTGCGCTGCCGGCGTGGAGGTTGTCGCCGGCGTTTCGGGCACCGCGCGCGAGGTGGTGCAGGCGTACCTCAACCACACGCTCATGGGCGCTGTGGAGCCCTGCTCCATCGCTGAGGCCGACCCCGAGGACGCCGAGATTGACGACGCGTTCGACCGCATAGCCGAAAGCCTCGCCTCGACGGTGTAACTCGACAAGCGCGACAATCTCTGCAGAAACGAAGAAGACCCGCCGGCATCGGCGGG
>ERZ1034920.2494-NODE-2494-length-10336-cov-4.474857_pt1 | contig 10336 bp, 9 predicted proteins | sample MGYA00520688_ERZ1034920 | MGnify/ENA primary metagenome ERZ1034920 (study PRJEB33766, sample SAMN09781785) | gut metagenome | biome: gut microbiome | host: Homo sapiens | place: Madagascar | study: EMG produced TPA metagenomics assembly of the PRJNA485056 data...
TTCCTAAAGAATATAGTGATTTATAAAATTAAATACGTTTTAGTTGGTGACAGGAGCATCGAACAATAAATCCTCCCTTAACCCCTCTCTGTTTAATAAAAAATCCGGTAAAATGCCATAACGTTTTTCTATATTCAGCAAAAACGCAAATTTTATAAAATTTAGTTCAAAATTTCACGTTAATCTGATATAGTTATGATAAGTACAATGTACGTCGAATGCCCAAAAACAGATGCGACTATGTGATGGTTATTCGAAAAATAACATTGTATATACAAGGAGGTAAGATAGTTATGTTGTTAACCCTTTTATGCTGGTTTGCCATTGTCTTCTTCTTTGCAGCAACTGTCCGTAAATTTATGGACTACGCAAAGAAGCAGATGCATGGTCGTCAGGATCTCTACCCAATCCCTGGGGAAGAGGAAGAAAAAGCCGAACACGGCGGTTCTTACTATGAAGACCAGAAATGGTATGAAAAACCACGCAAAAAGAACCATGTTGGCGAGCTCGTGGATATGCTGAAAGAAATGCTCTTCATCAAAAAGCTCTTTGTTAAACAAAGAAAATTCTGGTGGATTTCTTATGCACTCCATCTCGGCATCTATGTAACCATCGCAATGTTGGTTGTTGCAACAGCAGGTGTAATCCTGCCATTCACCGGCATTCTTGCTGGTCTGGTGTCTCTCGCAGTCACCGTTCTTGGCCTTGCATCTGGTTTACTCATTTGCAGCGGTACAGCAGGTTTAATTGTTAAACGTCTTACTGACCGTGAATTCAGAAGCTACACAACGCCTCAGGAATTCTTTAATCTTGGATTTTTGTTTGCAGGAGCCTTCTCTGGCTTAGTCGCATTTGCATCCAATAAATTCAGCTATGGTTATGTTTCCAAAGTCATCCGCAGCATGCTGCACTTCAAATCTCTGAAGGGCTTAAACAAACCTACCAAGATTAATCTCCTGATTGTTTGCGGTCTGCTTATCTACATTCCGGTTTGCAAGATGAGCCACTATGTTGGTAAATATTACACCTTCCACAAAGTTATTTGGGACAATGCACCAAACGTTCCAGGCAGCAAGGTTGAAGAAACCATCATCGCTCAGGCTGACATTAAGCCATCTGATGATATGAAGTGGTCTGCCCCATTGATGGACAAGTAATATACGACTTTTAACCGTATCTATCGCAAATTGATTTGTTTTCTAAAGGAGGAGTAATCTTGATCGACGGAAGACTTATTCGTCCACGTGACATTGCAGTCAGAGGCGAACAGCTCACGCAGGTTCTTGATAACAAGCACCTTATGCCACTGCCTGCACCTTTTGAAGATCCTGCAACGTGGCCAAAATACAAAGAATTGAAGCAAGAATGGCGTGACACCTACTATGCAGAATTAGATGGTGTCATTGCGCTTGACACCTTCAAAAGACCTCAGACCCCTGAAGAGGAAGAAGAACTTTGCAACAAATTCCTGAAAGGTCTCGAAAAGCTCGTCAACGATGAAGCTAACAAAGGTATGATCCAGGTATTGGATTTGACTGTTGAGTACTGCGCAAAGTGCAATACTTGCTCTGATGCATGTCATATCTTTGTCTCAACTGACAGAAATGAGATCTATCGCCCAACCTGGCGTATTGAAGTGTTGCGTCGCCTGATCAAAAAGTACATTAACAAAGAAGGCAGACTCAAAGCATGGTTTACTGGTGCAGATGTTGATCTGAACTGGGAAACTGTTATGCGTCTTGGCGAAGATGCTTACCGTTGCAATCTTTGCAGACGTTGTGCACAGGCTTGCCCTCTTGGTCTTGATAACGGTTCTCTTGCAAGAGAAATCCGTAAGATTTTCAGCCAGGAACTTGGTATTGTTCCAAAACCACTTTGCGAAAAGGGTTCCAAACTTCAGCTGAAAACCGGTTCTTCTACTGGTATCACCAAGCCTGCATTTGTTGACACTGTAGAATTCCTTGATGAAGATCTCAATGATCTCTATCCAGGACATGACTACAAGACTCCAATCGACAAGCATGGCGCTGATATCTTGTTGATCCACAATGCTGGTGAATTCATGGCTTGGCCTGAAAACCCAACAGCATTCACCATTCTTTTTGATGAAGCAGGTCTTGATTGGACACTCAGTTCTGACCTCTGCGGTTACGACAACGTAAACTATGGTATCTGGTACGATGACATGTTTGCAAAAGAAGTTGCCGTTCGTCAAATGGAAGCTGCAAAGAAATTGGGTGTTAACCGTATTGTTATTGCAGAATGCGGGCATGCTCACAAGGCTGCAGCGGTTGTTGCTGACCGTTACACCCCATCCACCGGACGCGTTCCAGTTGAAAGCTTCCTGCCACTGTTGCGCGATCTCGTACTGAGTGGCACCTACGATTTGGATCCTTCTAAGAATGATTTCCCTGTTACCCTGCATGACCCATGCAACTATGTACGTCAAATGGGTATTGTAGAACCACAGCGTGAAATTCTTAGAGCAGTTCTTCCAGAAGGCCGTTTCAAAGAAATGTATCCTCATGGCGTTGACAACTATTGTTGCGGTGGTGGTTCCGGGTTCGCTATTATGAACTCCCTGAACTTCTCTGATTTCCGTGACAATGTTTCTTCCCGTATGAAACTGAAACAGATTCTTGACGCATTCGGTCCGGAAGATATTTACAACACCGATCTCGTTAAGTATGTCTGCGCACCTTGCTCTAACTGCAAAGGTACTTTCCGTGACATGCTTGCACATTGGGGTCTTACCAAAAACTACAACTTCCAGTATGGTGGTCTCGTAGAATTGGTTGTTAATGCAATGACCAAATTTGACGAACCATTCTTCGAATTCCTTCAATAAGGAATAAGCAAAAACCCGCTAGAAAAATCTAGCGGGTTTTTTTATTGCAATCTAAACGAGTGTCTATGAATTGGACATGGACCAAATTCTTTTATCGCTTGATAGTGCTCGGCTGTTCCATATCCTTTATTTTGAGCAAAATGATATTGTGGATACAGTTCATCCAAGCGCATCATTAACTGATCCCTATACACCTTGGCTATGATCGAAGCCGCCGCAATCGAAATACTTAAGCCATCTCCTCCAATGAGATTTTTACTCATAGCGTTTATCTGCAACTGATTCTGCCCGTCAATCAACACGTAGTCCCCCAACGGAAGCGCTTCAATGGCTTTTTGCATAGCCAACTCTGCAGCGTGAAGAATGTTTATCTGATCAATTTCAGCTGCTGATACTTCTGCAATCTGATATGCAATAGCTTTGGCTTTAATTTCTTCAGCAAGTGCTTCTCTTCTTTTTTCACTCAATTTCTTTGAATCATTGATGCCTATTATTTCAACACCACGAGGCAACACGACTGCAGCAGCCACTACTGGCCCTGCTAACGGCCCTCTCCCAACTTCATCAGTGCCAATAACAGCCTTAAAGCCTTGAGCATAGGCATCATCTTCAAAACGCCACAACTTGCTCAATCGCTCTCTTTCTCGAACCAATTTTTCATGTCCACGAATAATCTTTTGCGCAAACGCAACAACGCCTTTACGCGAATCATTCAGTAATGATTGACAAACAAGCAACTGCTCGTCTTCACCCAATGCAGATACGCCTTCTTTGATCTGTCCAATAGATTTTTCACTCCAATTATCAACCATAAAGGGCCCTCCCCTAATTTTATTATGTATCAAATTTGAATATTTTTTGCTTCATTACAACGTTTTCATGTTATAATATAACAGAGTCTTAGGAGGTGCTGCAATGAAATTTAACGGCGCATTAGTAAAAACAGACACTCGCGTTATTGGCGTAGCTGTCGTAGATAAATCGTTCGTCGACAAGGAACCTATGGAACGTGCAAAATATATGCAGGCGTTTATTCAAGGCTTCGGTGGCAACGCTCCAGTTGTGCTTTTGCTCGGTTCTGAAAAGAATTTAGGTGAAGAGGAACAATTCTGGGGACGTCCTGATTTAGTGGAACATTTGAAAGAAATTCCACTGAACATGATGACCTTCAAAACTTATACCGCTCCGGATGTCGACTAATATCTAACAACAAAGCTCTGTTAATCAATTTGGTTAACAGAGCTTTGCTTTTTAAAAAAAACAGCTCACTTATGAACAGAGAATTTTGTCATAAGTGAGCTGTAAATTGTTAATCAATCACTTTGCGTGTTTTTACAACGACAAAGAAGTATATCATTAATCCCAGCCATATGCAGGCCAAAATCATTTGTACAACAGGCAAATGATTAACGAAATATAGACCAATTGCCATGCTAAGCGTGATCGTCAGCGTAATCCGCAGCTTTGTCGCTAATGTCATCCCTTGCCCTTGTACATAGCTTTCCAGGTTCTTCTTATAAATCGTTGTTGATGTAAACCATCTATGCAGTCGTTCTGAGCTTTTTGCAAACAAAAGTGTTGCAAGCAGATAAAAGGGCACCGTTGGCAATACCGGTAAAAATGCGCCGATTGTTCCAAGAGCCAAGCAGAAACAGCCCAGCACAATTAGCACTAATCTTAATAGCGTCATTGCATCCCTCCACTCTCGTTTTTTATTTCAATGCACAAATACTTACACAGCGTGATGAATGATCGTACTCAATATCCATACCGAGATTTTCCGAAACAAAGCGAATTGGGACCAGCATTCTATTGCCAACGAGTTGAGCCGGAGTATCGGTTTCAACTTTGACACCATCAACAATTGCCGTCGTCTCATCCAGCGTCAATTCAATATGATGTCCATTGTAATCGATGAGTATTGGGCTATCGTTGTCCGTCCATTCTACCTGACCACCTAACGCTTCTGTAATCAATCTAATCGGAACCATGGTACGATCATTGATGATCACCGGTGGTTGATCCAGGATATAACTTGAACCATTCAGCCAATACGTTGTATTTCCAATGTAGAGATCCAGCAAATTATAGGAATTATTGCCAAGAATTGCCTCTCCACGCAGACTTCCTAAGGTCGCCACTATTTTCCCATTAGCAAGGTCAGATGTGCTGTCAATGGTAATGTAACCACTGCTGCCACTCCCTGAGAAGCCTTCTACACTCCATTGTACAACACGTGGGTCAAGCAATACTTCTGTGCCATCTTTCTTTGTTCCATAAAGTGTAGCTTGTACGACAGAACCATCACTTACCATAAACTGATTGGTTTCTACGCGAAGACTGGATAAACCTTCTTCACCGACAATATTTACATTGCGTGCGACAGTGACGCCACTGCTACTGGTTATATTAACAGTTTCTGTCCCAGTCTGCAAGGCTACATAATTCAATCCTGCAGAAGCTCCCATGCCGTTGACTGATGTCAAACTATAATCAGCAGCATTGACATTCAATGCATGATAATTTGCATCCCATGCTTTAGTTACGCCAAAGCTTCTGGTCTCACCCACGACCATGGTATCAGGACCACTTGTACTGAATCCTGCAACATCGCCAACTGGTGTGCTGTTGTAAATACCTATACCATTAACCACCGGACGTAAATATCCATTTCCTTCTGGAGCTACAACGGTTGAAAGAGTGCTTTCGCCCAGATGCTGCACCACCATATTGGTTGAGCCGCCTCCATCAAGATTAACAGCACGCCAAGCACCTAAATATTCCATGAAATATCCCATGGTTGATAGTTGCGCCCCAACACTTCGGTTTGTCCGCCCTTCTGCACAGACAAACCATAACGTTTTTCCGTCTTGCGAAACAGCTGCAGCGGTGCGTGCACGTACACCCGCAAGAGAACTTAAATCTTTATAATATGGCACCATATGCCCATTATCCGCCAACAAGGCATGCCCACCAACCAGGAACTTCCAGTTTCTATCTGGAATAATCTGGGAAGTGATCTGTACCTTTGATCCAACAGGGCAATGCGCATTAATAAAGGTTTCTGCAATGCCATTGACTTGAAGGATGGTTTTTCCATCAGGCACTTCAAACGGGAACGTCGCACCGCGAGAAATCTGTTCGACAGTGCCATCTGCCCCAATTAAAACTTCTGTATTAGTAGCATGACCACGTGAGCTTGATCCCCACAAGTCATTATACATTTGAATTGTGTCTGTATGACTTTCCTGACCAGATGGATCGTGCCAATAATAGGTTTTGTTTAAGCCGTCGATTGGGAAGGACGTACCATCGGATGCGGTAATGCTCCCATTGTAGCTCATAGCTTCAATGTTCGCGGTATTATCTGCTGTAATTCCCAGCGAATAGATGCCCTCAATAACCGCAGGCGACGAGGCCAGCTGACCATTGATGAGTGACGGTCCAATCGGTGCCCCCTGTAGGGCCATATTAAAGAAATCACCATTCAACATGGCCACAGCCCCTGTGTTTTGAGCCATCGCCGGAACAGTGGCTCGCTCCGTATACTCGCCTTGGCCAGCCACCAAGCGCAAATCCAGGTTTGGGTTATTGAGATCGCATTTCAACACTTCAAAGCGGATTGGCCCATAATTGGTGTTCCAGTAATGAGATTCATGGACAACACCTGGCGCGATTGGTTCTTCACCAGTCTTATACGGCGCATCCTCAGCCAACGCGGCGCCAACAAACAATGCGCTAGCCAGTCCGAGAATTGCCGTATGCCGCAAAATCTTCTTCATGAAATCAAATTTTTTCACGTTATTCCCTCCTTTTAAAAATATTATAAAATAACCGTGCTGGCGCCTCAAGTTTTTACCGGTTCTGTTGTTGCTTTGTTTCTTTCTTGACCAAAACCAGATGCGTTTCTTATAATGGAAGCATATCTAAAAAGGAGTTGTGACACGATTGAAAGCTACCGAATGGCGTCCATATAATAAAGATCTTTTTGCGAAAATGCGTAAAGCAAGCAGAGAATTTTCGCTCATTGAAGAAAACGATAAGATTGTCGTTGGCCTCTCTGGAGGAAAAGACAGCACACTATTGCTCTATGCAATGGTGGTGCTACAGCGAACGTTGCCGTGCAATTTTTCGCTGCATGCCGTTTCACTGGATCTCGGATGGGGCAACGATTATTCAGAAATGCAGGCTTTTTGCGAACGTTTAGAGGTCCCACTGACCATCATCCCAAGCGAGATTGGTCCACTCATCTTTCACGAGCGCAAAGAAAAAAATCCCTGCTCGCTCTGTGCACGCATGCGACGAGGCGCCATCAATAACTGGGCACACGATAATGGTTACAATAAAGTCGCTCTGGGCCATCACATGGACGATGTCATTGAGACCTTGCTCATGAGCCTGTTTTACGAAGGCCGCATTCATACATTTGCGCCGCGTTCCTATCTCACGCGTTCAGAAGTTACAGTGATTCGCCCGCTTATTTATGTCACTGAAAGCGATATTACGCGTATTGGACGTCAATTAAATCTGCCTCTCATCGTCAATAAATGCCCCGCAGATGGCTACACCACTCGCAGCGATATCAAAGATCTATTAACGACTCTCACAAATGATAATCCTCGTATTAAGGAACGAATCATGAGTGGTATTGATAAGGACCTATGGCAAGTTTATCGTCATACAAATGTTCAGGAGGAATGAGTCATGCTTGCACAAATTCATAGCGCTGCATTAAACGGTCTGACCGCATGTGCTATTAATGTTGAAATCGATTCTAGCCACGGAATTCCTTCATGGGAAATTGTCGGGTTACCGGACACCTCTGTGAAAGAAAGCAAGGAACGCGTCCGCACCGCCATGAAGAACCAAGGATTTGACATTCCACCGCGTCGCATTGTCATTAATCTTGCACCAGCCTCCATCAAAAAAGAAGGCCCATCGTTTGATCTTGCCATTGCAATCGCCATGCTGGCTGCAACCGAACAGGTGCCGCAAGAGGTGTTAGACCAATACATCTTCATTGGTGAACTCGGGTTGGACGGCACCATTCGTCCAGTCAAAGGAATGTTGCCCATCTCCATGGCAATGAAGGACAGCGGACGAGCAATGGTCACATCCTCGGACAATGGCAGTGAAGCGTCAATCAGTGGAATCACTACTTACGCTTTTCGCTCATTAAAAGAGGTGGTGACGTTTCTCTACGACCCAGACTCCTGTCCTCCTCTTCCTCAGCCGGATATTGCCCAAATGCTCGCAGCTGCACCACAAACCAGCATCGATTTCAGCGACATCAAAGGACAGCACGAGGCAAAGCGCGCCATGGAAATTGCCGCGGCCGGAGGTCACAACATCGTCATGATCGGCTCTCCCGGAGCGGGCAAAACCATGCTGGCACGCGCGCTGCCTTCCATCATGCCACCACTTTCAGTAGATGAATGTTTAGAGTGCTCAGAAATCCATTCTATTGCCGGCTTGCTAAACAGCACGCAGCCCTTGATCACCGAGCGCCCATTCCGCGCTCCTCACCATACATCATCTCAGGCAAGTTTGATTGGCGGTGGCCGCATCCCGACCCCTGGAGAAGTTTCGTTGAGCCATAACGGCATACTTTTTATGGATGAATTTCCTGAATTTCAAAAAAATGTGCTGGAAGCACTGCGGCAGCCGCTGGAAGATGGGATCGTAACCATTTCACGCGTCAATGCGCAATTCACATTTCCCTGCAATTTTCTGCTCGTTGCCTCTATGAACCCATGCCCATGCGGATATCTTAACGACCCTAAGCATGAATGCACTTGCACCGACGCTAGTATTACACGATATCACCGAAAAATTTCCGGTCCATTATTGGATCGCTTTGACATCCAATTAGAAGTAATGCCAATTGCCTTCAGTGATTTGTATGATGAAAGTGCAGCTGAAGAATCCTCTGCAGCCATTCGGGAACGTGTGATACGCGCACGAAACATCCAATTAAAACGCTTTGCCGGCACAGGAATCTACTGCAACAGCAATATGACACAGGCACAGCTTCAAACTTATTGTCAGCTTGATAGCATGTCCAAAAAGATTCTTGAACGCGCCTTTGATAAACTTGGTATTTCTGCTCGTGCACACAATCGAATCTTAAAATTGGCGCGGACCATTGCCGATTTAGAAGGCAGCTCAAACATTGGCTCTTCCCATATTGCTGAAGCCATCCAATACCGCGCCCTTGACAAATCACTTTGGAATTAAACAATGAAAGGAAAACAAACATGGATCCACGTACTGAAACACTCGCACATAAATTGATTCACTACTCTACCCGCTTACAGGCTGGCGAACGCTTATTGATCGACATTGGCGGACAAGATGCCTATCCACTGGCTGAAGCGCTGATCGAAGAAGCCTACGCAGTGAGCGCTTATCCTTACCTTCATTTATCAGATGCCCGTCTTTCCCGCGCCCTGCTCATGGGCGTCAGCGAAGAACAGCTAAATTTTAACGCCAAACTCCTGTTGGAGCAAATGAAAGGCATGGACGCTTACATTGCCGTACGCGCAGGAGACAACATTTCTGAGAACGCCGATGTGCCAAAGGAACGCATTGCGCTTCAAAACAAAGCCTACGCCGATGTGCTTGACGAACGCGTCAATAACAGCAAATGGGTAGTGTTGCGCTATCCAAACGGCTCCATGGCCCAACTTGCAAATATGAGTACGCGCGCCTTTGAGGATTTTTACTACAACGTCTGCAACCTTGACTACGCAAAAATGAACCTCGCCATGGACGCTCTTGTTGCCCGTTTGGCAGACACCGACCAAGTTCATATCGTTGGTCCAGGCACCGATCTTACTTTCTCCATCAAAGGTATTCCTGCCGTTAAATGTGCCGGCGAGTGCAACATCCCAGACGGGGAAGTTTACACAGCACCTGTACGTGAAAGCGTCAACGGCATCATCACCTACAACACACCGTCTCTTTATCAAGGGACCGTTTTTGAACAAGTCTCCTTCACTTTTGAAAACGGAAAAATCGTCCAAGCGACCGCCAATGAAACAGAAAAATTAAACGCTATCCTTAACGCAGACGACGGCGCACGTTATATCGGAGAATTGGGCATTGGTGTTAACCCATACATCACCAGGCCAATGAAAGACATTCTTTTTGACGAAAAAATCAGCGGCAGCATCCATTTCACACCAGGAAGCTGCTACGAGGATGCGCCAAACGGCAACGACTCCACCATTCACTGGGATCTTGTCCTCATTCAAACCCCTGAATTTGGCGGCGGTGAAATCTATTTCGACGACGAACTCATTCGCAAAGACGGCTTCTTCGTCCCAGACGATCTTCAATGTCTAAATCCAGAAAACTTGAAATAAGAATTGTGGTGGACTATCCTGCAGCCATTAGCCCCTTCAAAACAAATACCTATTGCATAATTTTTTGAACGGCGATATAGAAACAGTTAAAGTAACCTAAGTTTTACCATTTACAATCTAG
>ERZ1034920.2500-NODE-2500-length-10317-cov-6.052037_pt1 | contig 10317 bp, 7 predicted proteins | sample MGYA00520688_ERZ1034920 | MGnify/ENA primary metagenome ERZ1034920 (study PRJEB33766, sample SAMN09781785) | gut metagenome | biome: gut microbiome | host: Homo sapiens | place: Madagascar | study: EMG produced TPA metagenomics assembly of the PRJNA485056 data...
CTAATAATTTGGATATTTTTTTATTCGGATCTCCCTTGAGCATACGGTGAAGATTATATGATAGAAAAACCCCTTGTTACCGTCTTTTCAGACCTCTTGCAGAGTATCTAATGATTTAAAATGGTCTTCTGGTGTTCTCACAAGTTTACTACAAAACACATAGTCTTGAAATAAACCTTTGTTTCCCTGTTTCGCCTGTATCTTGTTGATTCTGTCTGGATATAATTCAAAGTAAATATCCAATAGGGAAACAACATTTTCAAACCTTTCTGTAATGAACAGGCTATATCTTAGTAAATCATTCTCTTCCAATTTACCAACAATTATTTTGTACGCATTCCCCGTGTAAACGACTGTAAAGCAGTAAGGTTCTGTAATTTTGGATATCTTATCATTCTTTCTACTATTCAGTTATTCAGGAACTAATGACAAATTATATTTTCTGTGATTATGAAAATTACCGTCCAAATGCTCAATGCTTTTTTTTACTACGTTTCTTATCTGCCTGTACTTTCTTAATTTCTTCCTTGTAATTTTCCAAAGTAATATTATTGTTATAACTCTTATTATGTTCGTCAAGATACGCATACGGAAGCTATAGATGAACAGTTTATTTTTGAGCTTCCGGACAATTGGGAATGGTGTTCTTTACTCAACATTGCAAAGATGAAATTGGGTAAGACCCTCGATAGTGCAAAAAATACAGGTATCAACTATCCTTATCTTCGTAGTGTAAATGTGCGATGGAATGATGTTGATTTATCTGATTTGAAAGAAATGCGGTTTGAACCAGAAGAACTTGAGAGGTACACAGTAAGGCTGAATGATCTTCTCATATGCGAGGGCGGTGATGTTGGGCGTAGCTGTGTGTGGACTGATGACAAGGAAATTCTGTATCAGAACGCACTACACAGAGTTAGATTCTATGGTGAATGCAATCCATTCTATTTCATGTACTATATGATGTATTATGAAAGCCTTGGAATAATCAAGGCTCTATGTAAGGGTGTGACAATCAAACACCTTACCGGAAATGTTCTTTCTCTCATTCCGTTTGCATTGCCTCCCATCAAAGAGCAGAGCCGAATTGTAGAAAAGTTAAATCAAATATTTACCCTAATTGACTGTATTATTTCCGACTGATTGAACAGCCGCCTTCATTATGAGGGCGGCTGTACTTTTACCATGTTACAATTTTATCTACAAGAGCCTGTTGTTCACTGGCAGTTCTACGGAGATAAATGCGGGTCGTTTCAATGCTTTCATGCCCCATCAGATCGGCAAGCAAAGCAATATCATTATACTTTTCGAGAAAATTCTTTGCATAACGATGGCGGAAAGAATGAGGATAAACCACCTTTTTATCAAGTCCATATTTGTCAGCATAGTTTTTGAGTTGCTGAGAAATGCCACGGGTGGTAATCCGATCTCCATAACGGTTCAAAAACAAATAGCCGGAGGAACGGTTTGTTTTCTCCAGCCATTCGATGGTCTCCGCACTTAACTTTTTCGGTATATAGAGTCTACGTAGTTTACCTCCTTTGGTATACAGATCAAAATACCCGAGCTCAACATGTTCAATTTTGATCTGAATAAGTTCGCTGACACGGGCACCGGTGGCAGCTAGATACCAAACCACAAAGTACCATTCCATGTTACCGTCCTTTTTGAGCTGCTTCTTCAAGAAGTTGTAATCGGCATTGCTGATCACGTTCTCAAGAAAGCTCTTCTGCTGAACCTTTACAGCCTTCAGCTGCAGCTTGTCTTTTCTCAGATAAGTCAGATACCTGTTGATGGCCTGAATGCGAAGATTTACTGTCTTGGGTTTGTAAAACTCCATCAAATATCCTTTGTAGGCTAACAGATTTTCCTTACTGATGCCATCATAGTGGGCGTGGTAATATTCCACCGTCCACAAATACGATGCGATCGTGTTTTCGGAAAGATTGCTCTTTCTCAGATGTTCTTCAAATGTGCCTTGCTGCTTCATAATAAGCGGCCTCCTTATAATATTTTTTGCGGTTTTCCGCACAAATATTATAAAAGAAATATGTGACTTTCTCTTATTATGAGAAGATTGGTTCGGAAGTGCGGTGTATCGATAGTGAGATTCCATTCGATTTGCCCGAATCATGGATGTTTGCAAGGTTAAAGCATATTGGTGAGGTCATTGGTGGAGGAACTCCTAAAACAAGTATTGACGAGTATTGGGACGGAGATATTCCTTGGTTAACTCCTGCAGATTTAAGCGGTTACGAGAATATGCACATTTCAACTGGCGCAAGAACTATTACGGAATTGGGCTTAAAGTCATCTTCTGCCCAACTGCTCTCGGAAAACTCCATACTTTATTCGAGCAGAGCACCGATTGGATATATTGCTATCGCTGCTAACCCGATTTCAACCAATCAGGGGTTCAAATCTGTTGTGCCATACAATTCCGCTATGAGCCCATATCTATACTATTGCCTTAAAGCGAGAACTTCCGATATTGTTCGGCGGGCAACTGGAACAACATTCAAGGAAATCTCAGGTTCGGAAATGGCAGAGACTATTGTTCCGTTACCGCCCATCAATGAGCAACAACGCATTTTTGACAAAGCAACGAAGCTTCTTGAAGTCCTATCTACAATAGAAAAGAGCCTTAACTGAGGCTCTTTTCCAATGAATTGAGAATATTTGTCACTTCTACCACTCTCTCAACAACCTTTGCTTGGTAATTCAGTGCAGGTACTGGCAGAATCAAATTTAGGATATCTTCTCTTGATATACCAGGGATGAGACCTTTAGCTGCATTTTTTATAGCGTTGATATAGAAACCCATACAAAGCGCAAGGTATTTCGAATTCAGTGTGAACTTATTTCGAATAGCCATGATCTGACGTGCAATATGTGCACTACCAAAATCGTTGAATGCTATTTCGCCGATAGTTCCTTTGCATGTAAGGAGCAAATCTCCAATTTCCGTGATTACTTGCGGCGAAGTTGTCCATCTTACCAATTCCACCTTGCCACCTACAAAATTACTAGCTCCTGTGATATATGGAACACCCACACCGTCAGCATTGTATTCAGAGGGAGAAAGATCTCGTCCGGAAATAAGTTCCCACAGTTCTTTTAGCCGTACAACCCCCCATCCGTCTGGTAGTTCAAAAGGTATCTCATCATCGATATTTTCGATTTTGTCGCCAATCTTCTCATAATAAGAGTTATCCTCACCTTTGAAGATGACAGATTCCTTCTTATCACGCTTGATCTTGCCCTGTTTGATGAGCTCTTCTTTCTCTGCACGGATGCGTTCCAGAAGAACAGAAGCAGGCTCATCATTCGGGTCTTGCGGTACAAGCTTGCCTCGAATAGCAAGGTCGAGGATTTTGGATTTTGCTATAGCTACCGTGGTCTTCAAAGACTCTTGATTGCTTTGAATCTTTTCTACAAAGGAGAATAGGCCTTTAATTCTTTCAACAATCTGTGCTTGTTGCTCATGTGGCGGTATCGGGAACAAAAGGTTATCGAACTTACTCTTGTTTAGGATTGGTAATGTAGTGGCTGACGAATTCGTCCATATTTGCTGTTGCTCATATTGTGAACACATGCAGAAGTATGTGTAATCCGAAAGAACCTCGCTATTCGGAAGAACAGCGTTAATTTGCTGGTTGCAAATGCCCGCATTGGAAATATATCCTGTCTTTCCGATAGTAGCACCGATACAAGTCACCAAAACAGAAAATTTAGGCAATGGACGTCCCGACAGGTATCCTTTTTCAGAGACTGAATCTTCTGCACCATAAACATTATAACCGGCATCCAAATCAGTTGGTTTGTAGAATGGATAGTCCGTTCCATAAAGCGATGCGTCCTTTGTGGAGGGAGTAGCACCTGTTACTGTCGAAAAAACAGTGCCGAGCCTTGCCCATGCCCAACCCTCCGGTATCTCAAACGGTATCTCATCCTCAATACATTTTACCGTTCCATCCTGAAACTTCTCATAATGCAAATTATCCTCACCTTTAAAGATAATGGAATCGTTCTTAATGTCCTTCTTTTTTAATTTTCCTTCTTTAAACATTTGTTGCTTCTGTTCACGAATTTTCTCCAACAGAACCGATGCTGGCTCATCATTTGGATCTTGTGGAACAAGTTTTCCTCGAATGGCGAGGTCAAGGATTTTCTGTCTTAATGCCTTAGTATCCATTATTCTTCCACCTTTCCAATTAACTGTTCCAGTTCTGCAACGGCTTTCGCTATGTTATTAGATTTCTCTTTAATCATATCTAGCAATTCTGTAAGAGTATAATCATCCGTTTCAGAATTTACTTTCATCCACGAGATATCCAAGCTTGTCTTATCACGAGCCAAAATATCCTCGATAGTAAATTTACGCCATCTGCCATTGGGATTTTCTTCGCTGTATGTTTCTTTGCGTTTGCTTAAATCGCCATCTGCATAACATTTCACAAAATCATCGAAATGTTCAGGTTTCAGGGGATTTGTTTTTCCGAAAGAAGGCATATCATTTCTCAAGTCATAAATCCAAACTTCTTTTGTGTTGTGCTTTTCTGTTTTGCCACGAGTAAAAAATAGCACATTCGTTTTAACACCCTGGGCGTAGAAAATACCGGTGGGCAGACGGAGGATCGTATGTAAGTTACATTTATCCATTAAGTCAAGACGGATTCGTTCGCCATCACCATCAGCAAAAAGAACATTATCCGGCAGGACTACTGCGGCACGTGCTTTGCCGTTTGCTTTCAAACTACGGTAAATATGCTGAAGGAAGTTCAGCTGCTTATTGCTTGTTGGAAATGTAAAGTCATCACGTGTTGCACGCTCTCCGCCTTTTTTAGTACCGAAAGGTGGATTAGTTAATACAACATCATAATCCTTCATACTCATACCCGCATTGGAGAGCGTGTCACCCAGTGTAATTTTTCCTTCAATATCATGCAGCATAGCGTTCATCAATGCCAAACGGTGCGTATCATGCACCAACTCACAGCCAGTGAATGCTTCTTCCCTTTCAAATTTAGCTGTATCAGCATCTAAATCAAAGAAATCATCTGTCTGAGATCGAACATACTGGCTGGCAGAAATCATAAAACCAAAGGTTCCGCAGGCAGGATCATTACAGCGTTCTCCCGGTTGTGGTTTCACTAATTTTGTCATTACATCGATCAATACACGAGGGGTAAAATACTGACCTGCACCAGATTTCTTCTCGTTAGCGTTCTTTTCCAAAAGCCCTTCGTAAAGATTACCCAGTCCCTCTTCTCTTGCAGAAAACCAATCAAGCCCATCAATAGTAGTAATGATTTTTTCAAGGTTTTTCGGTTCATCAATATTGGTTGCTGCACCTTGATAAATTTCACGTACGCGACCAGTGCATTCTTCACCCAGATGTGTCAATAGTTCTTTATAGAATTTTTTCAGTTCAATCCCACTTTTTGATGAAAGATTATCCCAACGGTATGCCTCAGGAATCTGTGATTCAGCACCAGTTTCCTTTGCCATTTTCAGGAATAAAATATAAGTTAATTCGGTAACATACTGATGATATGTGATACCATCATCTCTGAGTACATTACAAAGATTCCAAAGTTTTGAAACAATTTCTTGTGTTGTCATTATGCAACTCTACCTCCGTCATCATAAAGATATTCGTTTAATTCAAGTACAATTTTTTCTAATTGATTTTGGAAAATCTTATTGATTTTTGCAAATCCACCATTGCTTTTGAAGCGGCTATCTTCGTCAAACACCTGAACATTCAGTACAGATTCTTCCATCAAATATTTTTCCATACGTCCTATCCAGCTCATTTCCTGTTTTGAAAAATTATGAGCTTTTTTCAATTTATCTACTGCTCTGCGTATTCTTGCTTCATGACTAATAAGCGCAGAACCAATGGCATACCTACGAATAAGGCTAATAATATCAGCAGCAATTTCTTCATTCGTAAGCTCCGATATTGCTGTATTCAACTGTTGTGTTGTAAATCCTTCTCTATCAAGAGTTAATCTCAATGCTTTTAGTGCATCCCTTGTCAAATCCTTTGGTCTGGTGCAGACGATGCTCAGTGCAGCAATTTCATTCATATGAGTTGTAACATATTCAGAGAAAGCGTCCAAATAGTCTTCGGGTTTATCAGAATTGCCGTAACCCCTTGTATGTTTTGTTAATTCATCTTCTTCCTCAGAAATAACCACCGGATTTTTACCGTTTGCACTAGTTTGCTGAATATACTCAAACATATCTCTATAAGCAAGCAAACTTTTTTTCGCATTTTCCGGAGTCTGCTTTTCGATCTCAACGATAAACTGAGTAGGATCCATTCCATCAGCCATACTGATAAACTGCTCCATCGTTTTTTCATCCATACGACGCTTTTTACGCTGAAGCTTTGCAATGATCTGGTTTATCTGAGCCTGAATAACATCTTTTTCATCTACTTCTTCTAATCCGTCCAGAAGTTGTGTAAAAGTAGTTGTGGGATTCGTCACAACAGGCTTCATTGTGTTCACCGGTTCTAAAGAATCATAAACACCTACCGGATCATAAATCTCAAAGTGGCTTTTATGAATTTTCGAACACAATCTGGTAGCTCGACCCAACATCTGTTCAAAAAGAATACGGGATTTCACTCTACGCATAAATACCAGTGTTGTAATTTCTGGTACATCAATACCCGTTGTAAGCAGGTCAACCGTAACTGCAATACTTGGAAAACGTTCATTTTTAAAACGTTTAATTGCTTCTGCCACCTTCTTTGGATTACCACCGCCAACGCTGCCAGTAATCTTCATAATAGCATCGTTATCGACGCCTGTTTCTGAATATATTTCTTTCAGGATAGAAACTATCATGTCTGCGTGCTGATCATCAACTGCATAAATAAGAGTTTTGCCCTGTTCTTCCGGATTTTCCGGATCTATATCTCTTGCAATTTCCGCTAACACAGTTCTGTTGAAGTTCTCTGTGATAACCTGCTTGTTGAAATTTTCAACGTCAAAATCAAGTTCATCGTTAAGCAATTCACTATTAGTCACTTCACCAGTAACTGGATCATATATCGTCACAGTATCACCAGATTTATAATGAATCCCACCCGTGCTGAGTTTTGTTTCCAAATGATGTGGCGCATCGTGATCCACAAGATAACCTTCTATAACAGCTTCTCTGTATGTGTATTTGAATACTGGCTGACCGAAAATTTCTGTCGTATGTAATGCCGGAGTTGCAGTAAGGGCGATTTTTACAGCATCAAAATATTCAACCACCGTACGATATTTACTCTGATAATCACGCTGATCCCGATACAAAACTTCTACATCACCCATTTCTTTATCTAAAATATATCCACGGTGAGCCTCGTCAATAATGATCAAGTCAAAATCTGTTACGGACGGCATTGCCTCTCCTTCGTTATAAAGAATACGTTTTACCATACTCTGAACAGTAGCAACCTGAATACGAGTTTCTTTATCTACAGTTTTCTCATCCAATCCCTTAATATTATAGATTTCATCAAGAGTCATCAGTTCTTCAAGTTTTACTTCCCTAAAAACATCGGAAGCCTGATCTCCCAAAGAGGTTCGATCAACAAGGAACAAGATACGTTTGAAACGATTCGTCTTTAAAAAGCGGTAAATCATGCCAAGGACAGTACGGGTTTTACCTGTACCTGTTGCCATTGCAATCAGCACTTCTTTTTGTCCATCAATAACTGCTTTTTCAGCTGCTTTGATAGCTTTTACCTGATACTCTCGCAGATTCAAACCATCCTTATCGGTCAATAAGTCATACGGCATTACCTGCAATGCATTATTACCTGCTTGAATGTCTTTTTCCAGTCGTTCCATAATACCATTCGGGCTAATCCAGCCATGCAATGCCACAGGAACATTAGAAGGCTCTCTTAAATCTAAAAACCAGATACCTGATTTCGTTTTAAACTGCTCAAGATATGGTCTGCCATTTGTCGCAAAAGTAAACGGAACCTTAAACTCGCCCCACGTACCAATCTGATATTCAGCATCTTCTTTACGAATATTTCTTGGATAATCTTTACCTTGATAATCAACTACAGATGGAATATCCTTATGTTCAGCTTTCGCCTCAATAATACCGACAAGTTTTGTTCCTACAAACAGTGCATAATCTGCATAGCCTTTTTTGCTGACAGTGGAATCTGTTGGCCATTCAGCAATCGCCATGTTACGACCTTTCGCAGGTCTTGCACCTTTTGAATAGCGGATTTCTTGAGTGTTAGCTTCCCAGCCAACCTGACGAAGCTGCTCATCGATCATATATCGAGTTTCTGCCTCGGACTTCTGACGCTGACTTGCCATTTTATTAGCCTGTTTCAAACGAACCTTCTTATCTACCTGTTCAGCCTGTTCGGCATATGCAATAGCCGTCTTTGTAAGCTCTTCTTCTTTTTCTTCTTCCTGGGCTTTATTCAAAACAACAATCTTTTTTGTTTTATCTTCTTCCTTTACAGGCATAACAAAACTCTGATGCTGATAATTCCAGTCACCATAAGTCTGCATAAACCATTCGGACAAACTGTATGCCATTTGTAAAAAAACGGGACAATCTGAGCTTTCAGAATAATTTTCATGAACAGCTTTATTTCTTACTTTACGAAGTGCATGTAAAATATCAGTTAAATCTCTCGTTAAGAGACCTTCTGAAGATAATACATTGATTCGATTCACTGCAGAATTATCATAAGGAATAGGAATTTTATCGTATGTAAACATCAAGTTTACAATTGTTTCTCCAATCATTCCCAATTTCATCAAACACGAGTTCGGATCTGTGTAACAATACTGTTCAGCCAAATTTCCAAAATTCGCTAAAACCGGAAATTCTGTTTCTAAGAATTTAAAATTGGAAGCCATTTAATACATCCCCCTTTCGTTTATCGTATGTTCTGATAATAAAATATTATCAGAACATCATTGGTAAAAGTTAAAATCCTATACGAGCCCTAATATCATTTAACCACTCACCTTTATATTTAAAAAATCTCGGACCTGCAATTGAATATTTCTTTCCAGATATGAGTTTTGCAGCAGCCGTCAACGACATTTCTTTCCCTTGATACTCCACTTTTCTGTCCCCAACAACCTTGCACGTAATACTTGGATCATCATAATATTCAATTTCTTCTCCAACAGAAATCTGACATTTCGTAAAAGAAAAATTCTCCGCTTTTTCATGGCTCTCGGTGTCAATTTCCTGTGCCAACTGTTCCTCCTGTGCTTCTACATCACTTGGAACAACTAACTTTAGATTCTCCTTGCAATCATGAATTTCTGCCATTGCCTCCAAAATTGCGTATGCTTCTTCTGGCTTCATTGCGTAGAATTCACGCACTCTTTTCTGGCCATTAAATTCATCAACAGAACGTAAATCAGGATTCAACTTATCAATAATCGCATGTAACTTCAAATCTGACAATCTTGAATTCACTTCGTATGTCGCATATACTCGGAATGCGAACGGAATACATTTGCTGCGATTCAATTGTTTCAATCGTTTATCTATATCATCTGCATATCCTATTTTCACATAATCTGGAAAAGAAGGATTTGTGAGAATGTATATTACACCTTTTTTGTCATTCATATCCGCTTTCTCCATTTATAATTCAACTCTTTGCTTGCCTTTTTCAAAATGCTGTTTTACCCATTGCACTGTCTCCAAAGTGTCAAAATGACACTTTGGAGACAGCGTTTGATACTTTGAAAATTGGCTTGCTTAATACCCAATCCTAAAATAATCCAAATACGCTTTATACTTATCCTGCGCAGTCAAACAGGTATCTGTCAGATAACCTTTTTCGTTGTCCCATTCCTTCAATCCACGATAATAAAACATCTTCAAATTGTCCTCAATAATAAACGGAACAATATTGTATTTCAGACACTCCTTAAACATGATCAGTCTTCCCACACGGCCGTTACCGTCCTGGAACGGATGAATTCGTTCAAACTTCACATGGAAGTCCAGAATATCCGCAAGGGTCTTTTCTTCTTTGATGTTGTATTCCGTCAACAAGGCCTTCATTTTACCAGCAACTTCTTCCGGAAGGGCTGTATCCATGCCACCGACTTCATTCGGAAGTTTCTTATAATCCCCAACAGCAAACCAATCTTTTCTGGAATCGCTGGTACCATTCTTCAAAATCAAGTGAAGCTCTTTGATGAACTTCTCCGTCAGAACTGCTTTTGCATGAACAATAATCATGTCAATGCAACGGAAGTGATTTGCTGTTTCAATCACATCATCCACATTCAACACTTCTTTTTC
>ERZ1034920.2504-NODE-2504-length-10306-cov-5.196566_pt1 | contig 10306 bp, 6 predicted proteins | sample MGYA00520688_ERZ1034920 | MGnify/ENA primary metagenome ERZ1034920 (study PRJEB33766, sample SAMN09781785) | gut metagenome | biome: gut microbiome | host: Homo sapiens | place: Madagascar | study: EMG produced TPA metagenomics assembly of the PRJNA485056 data...
TGTTATAGCACCTATTATTAGCACTGTCAATAGGTGAGTGCTAATTTTCTGTGAACTTTTTGTGATTTTCTTCAAAATTTTAAATTCAAACAAAAAAAAGCACCGACCCCATAGCCTATGCTATAAAACCGATACTTCGTAATGCGCCACCAGGGGTTCGAACCCTGGACACCCTGATTAAGAGTCAGGTGCTCTGCCAGCTGAGCTAGTGGCGCATTGCTTAACGCAAGGATTATTATATAATAGAATTTATCGAATTGCAAGTAATTTTTTATTTTTTTGTAAAAATCCAAAATTTCAACCTTTTTTTCAACATATCTGATTTTTTATAAGCTGCATAGAAGCTTGGCTCTAAATTTGTCCCTATGCAGCCTTTTTATGCCGACTGTAGCACTCCCAGTATTCAGTTTTACGCAAATTACCCTAGCAAAATAGAGCTGTCACATGGCAGACTGTCTTATCTATCTTCCATTTATGCAAGATGTGAAACCTCTTCCCAGAAGAAATCCTTCGCATTTCTGTACTTGAACATCCGCCGGGGATATGTATTTATCCAGTCCTGCACCTGTTCCAGTTCTGCAGGTGACACCTTGTCAAACTCCGTTCCCTTCGGATAATGCCGTCTTACCATCTTGTTGTTATTCTCATTACTTCCACGCTCATAGCTGCAGAACGGATGACAATAGTATAACTTAGTTCTGTCCCCCTGTCCATAATAAGACCGTTCTATTCCCCGGCAGTCGGAAAACTCCTGTCCATTGTCTACCGTGATTGTCCGGAACACCTTCCGGAAAAGCTCTGCTCCCCAGCGTCTTTCCAGTGCGTCCAGTGTGCGTACGACTGATTCCGCTGTCTTGTCCTTCTGCTTAAAGATAAGCTCATATCTTGTCTTACGCTCGGTCAGGACAAGAAGTGTATTCTTCGGAGCTCCCTTTTTCAGTTTTCCGATAACGCTGTCCATCTCCCAATGTCCAAACTCGATACGGTCATCAACGCTGCATGGTCGCTTCTCGATACTGTCCCCTTCTCTTACACGCTTCTGTACCTTTACCTTATGATACGTCCGCTTCTTATACCGTTTTGCAGGCAAATCCTTGTTTGTCAGGGAGAGAAACACGCCTTTGTCAATGTAGCTGTAAAGGGTCACAACGCAGATACTGGTATTAAACTCCTTGTCTTTTCCGCTGGCTTTTAACTCACCTAGTACCGCTTCCGGACTGTACCCTTCTTTCGCTATCTTCTCTTCAAGATAATTCGCATAGGCTATGTCATTCCCTATCTTAAGCTGCGTACCTCTTACCTTAAGATTCTCTTCGCATCTCCGCTGTGCTATCTCCGGACTGTATCTCACCTCATCCTTAAGGTAATCTCTTTTCCGGTGCATATAGTTTCCTCTCCGCAGCTCATTATATACTGTACTCCGGTTCACACCAAGCTGTCGTGCTACTTCACTTTTACTGTGTCCCTGTCTCAGCAACATTTCCAAGCGAATCCTGTCTTCCCACTTCAACTGATGAAACCCTTTCATATGCTCACACCCCCTCTTTCGTACTTTGCCTTGTCTACTTAAAGATTATCCCAAAATCTTCCAAGCGTCAACTTTTTGCCGCTGGTAATTTCTTCCAGTTTTTCCGCTGCACCTGTCCTGTGTCAGAATGTTTCAGTTGTAACATTGTAGCAGTGTTCCAGTCGGTACGGATGTCCAAAATTTATCTCAAACGTGTTTCTGCGTGTAACGGATGTTGCATAATATCACCCTTTCACCTGTGTTTTTTGTAGCAAATATGTATTTATTTGTTTCAATTTGTTTCCGTTATGCCGGAAATTTCATACTTTCACCTGTGTTTTTCGTTGCAAAAATGTATCATTTGAGCCAAAAATCCCCAAACCGAATTTGCAAGATACGCACTTTGTCCTACTTTCTTAGAAAGTAGGCGTGCATCTTGTCAGGGGACGTCCCCTGAGACCCCGGAAGCCATAAAAAAGGGCATAAAAAAAGGAGCAGCTCCCAGCGGGAAACTGCCCCATTTTTCATCTGTTGTATATTATATTTTTACTCGTTCTGTTCGTTCTTTCTGTCCTGTTCCTCCTGCTCTTTCTGTTCTTCTTTCTGATACTCCTTTTGTGATTTCTTTTTCGCATAAAGCATATACACTCCAACTCCGGAAAGGAAAAGAACAAGCAGCATAGGAATCACTAACGTATTATCTCCGGTCTTTGGTCTTGGAGCTGTCGGCTGTTCCGGTGCAGGTGGATTTGTAATGTCAACACTCTGTGCTGCAGCGTCAAGGTCATGGTGTACTGCAACCTCTTTTCCATCACGATAGCAGCTCTCAAAAGCTACCACGGTTTTTCCACCCAGCGCCGAGCCATCAAAGGTAAAAGTAAGCTCCACGCTTCCATCCGGCTGCTCCGGTGTAAAGGTTACTTCCTGCGTTACCTCTTTTCCATCAATGAGCAGTGGTTCTCCGGTTGCCTTGTCCATAAGTATACCTTTCATGGTGTACTCTTTGCCAACCTTCAGGTTGTGGTATGGCACGGTATCTGTAAGGCTCATTTCCTTGTCTGCCTTTGCTTCATGCGTTCCGGTCACATCATCCTTAAGCTCTGTTTCGATTACCGGAATCGTTACGCTCTGCTCTGCAGCGTCAAGGTCATGGTGTACTGCAATCTCTTTTTCCTCATAATAGCAGCTCTCAAAGGCTACCACGGTTTTTCCACCCAGTGCCGAGCCATCAAAGGTAAAGGTAAGCTCCACGCTTCCATCCGGTTCGTCCGGTGTAAAGGTTACTTCCTGCGTTACCTCTTTTCCGTCAATGAGCAGCGGTTCTCCGGTTGCTTTGTCCATAAGTGTACCTTTCATGGTGTACTCTTTTCCAGCCTTAAGGTTGTGGTATGGCACGGTATCAGTAAGGCTCATTTCCTTGTCTGCCTTTGCTTCATGCGTTCCGGTTACATCATCCTTAAGCTCTGTTTCGATTACTGGAATCGTTACGCTCTGCTCTGCAGCGTCAAGGTCATGGTGTACTGCAACCTCTTTTCCGTCACGATAGCAGCTCTCAAAGGCTACCACGGTTTTTCCACCCAGTGCCGAGCCATCAAAGGTAAAGGTAAGCTCCACGCTTCCATCCGGTTCGTCCGGTGTAAAGGTTACTTCCTGCGTTACCTCTTTTCCGTCAATGAGCAGCGGTTCTCCGGTTGCTTTGTCCATAAGTGTACCTTTCATGGTGTACTCTTTTCCAGCCTTAAGGTTATGGTATGGCACGGTATCAGTAAGGCTCATTTCCTTGTCTGCCTTTGCTTCATGCATTCCGGTTACATCATCCTTAAGCTCTGTTTCGATTACCGGAATCGTTACGCTCTGCTCTGCAGCGTCAAGGTCATGGTGTACTGCAATCTCTTTTTCCTCATAATAGCAGCTCTCAAAGGCTACCACGGTTTTTCCACCCAGTGCCGAGCCATCAAAGGTAAAGGTAAGCTCCACGCTTCCATCCGGTTCATCCGGTGTAAAGGTTACTTCCTGCGTTACCTCTTTTCCATCAATGAGCAGCGGTTCTCCGGTTGCCTTATCCATAAGTGTACCTTTCATGGTGTACTCTTTGCCCGGAATCAGGCTATGATATTCCACGGTATCAGTAAGGCTCATTTCCTTATCTGCCTTTGCTTCGTGCTTCTTTGTCACATCATCCAAAAGATTGGTATTAATCTTCGGGAAATAAATGGTCTGCTCCTTGTCCTTGATGTTCTCATGGGAAGCAATGTTTCTTGCCCGGTAATATACCTTTTCAAACACAACCACGGATTTTCCCTCAAGGTCGGAAGCATTCAGGGTGTAAGTCATTTCAATGGTTTCTTTGTTCTTTGTTGCAGTAAAGATATGTTTTGCTGTTACCTGCTTTCCATTCACCAGCAGCGGTGTATTTGTATCTCTGTCCATCAAAACACCCTCGACACGGTATTCACGCTGCGGAATAACACCGTCCAGCGTCACCTCGTCTGTGATGGAAATTTCTTTCTCCGCTGCAGCGTGCTGCTCATCCGTTCCGGTGATTCTTGCCTTTGTAGTTACCGTAACAGGCGGTTCTTCGCCCTCATTTTCAATGTTATTTAACTCTACGGTATAACCGTTCCGGCTGATATGAAGTGTTCCGTGGAACATTTCCTTGCCAACATTAGCATAGCTTTCCAGCTCATCAATGGCATAATCTCCATATGGCAAAGCTCCCAGGGAATCATCCACTGCTGCCATTGCTCCGCCTGCTGTCTGACCAAACCAGATACCATCATCTACACCACCGCCATTGGTATTCTGTGAATGTGGATTCCAACTGCTTTCGGATGAATAATAGCCGTTCTCGTCTGTGGTAAAGGTATGCTTTTCTCCGGTGGCAACGCTTGTTACCTCAAACTGTACTCCCGGCATTCCGTCCTGTGTCTTGGAATCAATCTTTCGTAAGGAGAAGTCCCCACGCTTTACCTTGTCCTTAATGGCGGTATCTTCTAGTGTCAGGTCAACATACTGTCCGTTTTTCTCAATGGTAAATGTCCGGATAACCTCACCAGCAAGAAGATAGCCTTTCGGTGCTTTTACCTCGATTGCCATATACTTTCCACTCGGCAGCGTATCGGCTGCAGTCTGTGCTGCTCCGTTCTCATCCGTGGTAAGCTTCGTGACGATCTGCCCCTTGGTATAGGTCACTCCGTTTACAATAACCGGATTTTCATTAGCTGTGACAATGTTAACCTCTGCTCCGGCAAGGGTTGCCCCGCCCATCGGTGTTGTATCTCCGGTTTCATAATCACGTTTCTGCAGCTTCACACCGCCACGGATTACCTTATCCTGCACTCCCTTATCCGCTGTAAGGTCTACAATTACCCCATTCTCACGGATAGAAAATGTTCCCTCTGTTACTCCGGAAATCTGATAACCTGCAGGAGCTTTTGTCTCTTTCCACTTGTAATCACCATGTGGCAGTGCATCCACTGTGGTCTGTGCTGTTCCGGTGCTGTCTGTGGTCAGTGTAAGCACGGTCTGTCCCGGCTCGTATGTGCTGCCATTGACATATACGGCATTTGCTCCGTTATTGATAATGTCAATCTTGGCATTGGAAAAGTTACCATTTCCCTGTGGGGTTGCTCCGTTCTCATAGTCACGCTTCTGAATCTTCACACCGCCACGGATTACCTGTTCTTTGACAATAGGCTGATTGTAAGTATCCACCCATTCTGAAATACCTGTTCCAGTTATTTTACTCACAAATACCGTATTGTCAATTAAATATCCTACAGGAGCTTTAGTTTCCTGAATAGTAAGTGTTCCAAGTGGCAAAGTAGGGTCTGGATTTCCATTCACATAATAAAAATTATCTCCAGACACTTTAAAACTTTCACTCAATCTGCAATAACCATCTTCATTTGTTCTAAGAATCCATGTACGAACCGCTGTCTGTCCCTGTGTTGCAGGGTCTGTGTCGTAAAGTCCATCATAATACTTAATCGTAAACTCTGCTCCAGCAAGAGAAGCACTACCCTGCGGTTTATTAGCATTTGTATCTTTATCTACTTTTCCTAATAAAATACTAACCGGGTCTGCCTGTGGATTATCCTTTACTTCGATACTTGTATTCTGTCCTCCAGTAATTGAAACCGGATAGACTGTTTCATCCAGTGCAAAGCCTTTCGGTGCTGTTATCTCTTTTACATAAACAGTACCAGGACTTACTTCCATGGAATTTGTGTTGCCGGATGCGTCCGTGGTAAGTGTTCCCTTAAGGTCTGTGCATCCAGCGTCACCATACACCCCATACACAGCGTCTTTCAGAGAGTAGCAGCTATTACCGTCTGTAATGGATGGATTTGCAGATACTTTCTTCAGGCTTACCGAACCCACTGGATTATAAAAATATCCGAATCCCATGGTTTGTCCGGATGTTCCAAAGGTAAATGCTGCGAAATCTGAAGGAACTGTCCATGCATAGGAGTTAATCAGATTTACCATGTTTTTGATACCCTCTGCAGAGCCTGCATTGCCTTTAAATGCGTCAGAATCATCACTGCAGCCATCATACACCCAGGACAAAGCCATGTGGGTAATTACATAGGCATATGGACGTACATTGTCCTGCAGCATATGGTACATACCCAGCTCACTCTCATATCCCGGTCCACCATAGCCATAATAGGCTACTGCAGAAAGCAGTGCATCATTCGATACCGAAGCGGTATACTGTCCGTTGCTTGGATTCTTCCTGCTCGGCTCAAGACAATAGACAATCGTTCCATCGGAAAGACTGTACTGATGTGTCTGATAACCATTATAGTTTATGGTGCTTCCAACCGTTAAATCCACGTTAAAATCATAGTTGCCGGAAGCATAAGTCTTAACTATCAATCCTTCGTCTGCACTGCTGAGTGCAAGCTGCTCTTCCTCATGCTCCTGATTGAGTTCCGCTGCTTTCTGTACGATTTCATTAAATCCGTCAGAAAGAATTGTTTCTTCCTGCTCCGGCACGTTCTCCGCAAATGCAGTAAGCGGACTTACCGCAAGGCAGAGACACATAACCGCAGCAATCATTTTTTTCATTGCCTTCATCGTATCATCCTCCTTTGTCTAAGGCATAAAAAAAGAACTGACTCTTTGCCAGTTCCACTCTATAAGTCATATGCAGTTGTATGCTATCCCCCTTTCCTATGGATTCTTGTACCGGAATCCGGTACTTTTATCTATAAAAAAAGGATTCAAGGGATAGTCCCTCAAATCCTCTTTTTATCACTTATTTTGTTGCTCCACATCCGCTGCACTGTTCATACGGTGCGGTATCCTGTACCCATACCTGCTTGGTTTCTGCGTCATGGTGCTGTGTTCCGGTCTGAACCTGTACATAATCTATCCTATAGCTTCTTCCGCAAGTATAACCACTCTCCTGTGCATGTTGGTCAATTATTCCTGTTATATCAGCACCACACTGATTGCAAATTGTTTTTGCTTGCGTCTCATATATCGGCTCGTCCCACGCTTCCTTGACAACCTGTGTTTCATAATGTCCGGTGCCCTCATGCGTTACCCATGTATGAACATGTGCCGGAGTGCTGCTGCCTGTTCCTGCAGAACTACTGGTATTGTCTGCCGTAGTCGGTGCGGTCTGTGTTGTCTGTGCTACAGCATTGTTTCCTGTGCTGCTTTCGGTTGTATTGCTTACTGCCTTGCTGCCGGAAGCGTTCTTGCTGCTCTTCGGCTTCTCAGTATTGGTATCTGCAGCCTGTGTTGTTGCTTCAGCTTCTCTCTCTGTTGTGCTGCTCTCCAGCTTACCGGATGTTTCCGGCTCTGCTGCTTCGCTCTCCGGTTCTTCCGTTCCGGTTACTTCTGCTACTGCTTCTGTTTCCGGCTCTTCCGTAACCTCTTCCACGCTTTCTGTATCAACGATACTTTCCTTTGCTGTGGTATCTGCCTTACTTCCGCAGGCGGTCATACTTGCTGCCACCATCAACATGGTTGCAATAACTGCTAATCTCTTCTTCATAAGCTGCTCCTTTCTGCTCCCAGCCTTACGGCTTCAATTCGTTTTTCATGGGTTCGTCCAGCAGGCTTTCCATACTTACATCTAAAGCCTTTGCTATCCGGTATACTGTGCCTGACTGACTTCTTGTAAGCTTAATCCTTTCATTACACAAGTCCACGATTCCTGCTCTTGATAATCCGGTCATCATTGCCAGTCGGTACATTGTTATGCCTTTTTCGTCTAATAATTCTTTCAATCCCATATGTTCTTCTCTCCTTTAATTATAATACGGCTGCTCCCCTTATGCAATAGGGGCGCTCCTATTTATCAATAAGAACACCCCTACCTGAAAGGAGAATGACGATAAGTAAAATAAAAGTATGTCTTTTGAAGACAAGCATAATATATCATACGAGCGTACGCTTCGCTAGTCCTCTTTAGTCCACTGATTCAAAGTGAGTTATCTGCTCCGCTGTGCCTTTGCTCCGCATTACTGGTATTGAAAACTCTTCCCCGGCAATCCTGCAGCTTGCTGCAGCAACAATTCTTCCATGCTCTGCATGGTCGGCAGTATCTGACAGGCAATCCAGCCGGATTCCTGCAGAAATAATATGCTATCACACGCACCGTGTGGAACACATATATAGGAATGAATATGCCCGGCTCTGTAAATGCCGATAAATCCCATAAAATAAGGCTTTGCGGAGTTATCCACTGTCCCATTTTTTAGACTGATATATCCGGTATACGTCCCATAATTTAGACTATTTTTAAATATGCCCTGTTTCTTGGACTATTATTTTTGCACTGTCCATCTTTTTAGACTGAAATACCCATAAAAAACAGGGCATACACCGTATCTTTCCAGTGTATGCCCTGTCAAAATCCTTTATTCACTTCTTAGTCCCCTCTGATATATCTGTAACTTTGTATTTTGCCCCAGAATCGATTTTTTTATTGCACCACAAGATTTCCCTGTCCATATGGTTTTACATGGTTTCAGGGATTTCTAAGGCTTTCTTTAACAGCTTATGTATGTATTTGTTCTGCAGTGTCCGTTCTGAATACCGGATTCCGTCAATGCTCTGCCGGATGCAGCTCTTCACTCTCTCGAACAGGCTCTTTCTATCCTCATAATTCTGATACTGTACCGGAAGATATGCCACATCCTCAAGCTCCTGCTTCTCATAAGAAATATGCAGCCTGTGACACTCTTTCTTTACCAGTCCCTCTAAGTACCAGTTCCGCTCTGCTTTCCACTCCTTATCCCGTGGTGTCAGGTGTTCAAATTCCCGGCTCCGGTACTCTATGGAATAGTTGCCCTTATCTATGAATATCCTGAAGAAATGCTTTAAGGTATGAAGATATGACCGCAGCACTTTTCTGCTCACTTTGAGGAGCTTTGCAAACTTCTCATAAAAACGCTGGAATCCGATTTTCATACGTCCGCTGCCTTCATGCGTACACTTAAGGAAGTAAAACAGAAGATATTTTTCATGCGGTTTCAAGTTCCGGAACTGCTTACTGTGAAATGCTTTCCGGTTCAGATTTACATATCCCTTTGATAAAGACTGCTTGTTCGGAAAAGCGTTATCAAGGATGCAGATGTCATAATCTACCTCGCTGTTCTTTTCATATGTGATAATGTTCTTCTCCTTAAGACCATAAAGGGCATTATAAAAAGACTGTTTGCACATACCTGTATGCTGCATGACATCCAGATAGAAAACACCCTCTACACATCCTGTCTCCTGATTCTCTGCCTTTACCACATAAAGCAGAAGATTCCATTCACATTCTGTCAAGCTATGCAATTTGTCTATTAATTCATACCCTAGCTTCATAAGTACACCCTTTACTTGTTATATCTCTCCCGCTTTACCATAATATCTGCAATGGTCAGGTCGGAATTGTAAACATTTATGATTTCCTGCAATCCATTTTTCAGCTGCTTCGCAAAGTAACTATGTGCATGTCCAAACTCCAGCTCCACCGCATTCCATTTCTTATTCTCTACATATACCGCCGTCAGAATATCATAATATGTTGCCGGAAGGCTCAGATAACATGCCCATACCCGGTTAATGTCCTGCTCGTCCTCTGTCAGCCTCCACATCATCTTGGCAATCTCCGCTCGCCGGTTGTGGACTACAATTTCACCCTTTAATATGAAATCGGCTAAATCCTTTGGAATTCCCCCTTTTTTATTCAAACATATGCCGGCTTCATTAGAACCATTGGAAGATAATACCAGGGATTCTACTCCTGTATTATTCTCCATTTCCATATACAACTGGAATATTTTCTTCCTGATACCCCTTAAAATACCATCATGATTTCTTAAAATATCCTTTACCTTTGCTTCTGTCATCTGTATCATATTTCTACTCTCCTAACTCCGGCTGCTTACAGCATACCCAGTAAATAAATCATTTTGAAAAAGCTGCTGTCCTTTTCATCCAGCCATTCAATCAATGCTTTTATCTTTCTATCCATGCTCTACAACCTCTCCTGCTATTTTCCGGTAACCACCTTGTCTGTGACATCCTCTACATAAAAAACGTGAAGCTGACCATCTCTATCGTACTTATATGTATACAGCTTTCCATCAGATATAAATGTTTCATCATTGAAAAAAGCACAATCTCCGTACTCTCTTCGTATAACCTCTTGCGGATTATATTTCTCCACATAGTCAAAAATGGGATTTATTGTCGATGCAATTATAGCGATACCGAAAACAACAGCTGCTAACTTTGCAAGAAAGATAAAACCTTTCAATATCTTGATGCTCTTTTCATTCATCC
>ERZ1034920.2511-NODE-2511-length-10284-cov-4.484114_pt1 | contig 10284 bp, 6 predicted proteins | sample MGYA00520688_ERZ1034920 | MGnify/ENA primary metagenome ERZ1034920 (study PRJEB33766, sample SAMN09781785) | gut metagenome | biome: gut microbiome | host: Homo sapiens | place: Madagascar | study: EMG produced TPA metagenomics assembly of the PRJNA485056 data...
GATTGAGAAGCGAGTTGAGGCATATACCAACGAGTACTCAGTATACGAGGATGGCGACAAGAAGATCACAGCAGAGATCCCGGGTGTAACAAATGCAGATGAGATACTTAATGCTCTGAATATTGAGGGAAAGCTTGAGTTTCTTGATCCGGACAATTATACAAAGTGGTCACAGGGACAGGAGTATGAGGCTGCTCTTACAGGAGATGACATCAAGAATGCCACAGCCGGAATTGACTCAGATAACGGCAATGACAATGTGGTACAGCTTGCATTTACCGATGAGGGAGCTCAGAAGTTCGCTGATGTTACCGCGGCAAATGTTGGAAAAGTAGTATACATTATATATGACAACAAGGTCGTAAGTGCACCAACAGTACAGTCAGCCATAACAGGCGGAAGCGCAGAAATCAACAAGATCGGAAGCTACGAGGAGGCTGAGCAGCTTGCTACTACTATCCGTATCGGTGCACTTCCTCTTACACTTAAGCAGGTTCGTTCCAACATAGTAGGTGCTACACTTGGATCAGATGCTATCAGCACAAGCCTTAAGGCAGGTGCGATAGGTATTGCACTTGTATTTCTTATCATGATCATAGTATTCAGGATCCCGGGCCTTGTGGCATCATTTGCCCTGGCATTCTATACAATACTTGATCTGCTGGTTATCAACCTGTTCAACGTAACACTGACACTTCCTGGTATAGCCGGTGTTATCCTGTCAGTAGGTATGGCGGTTGATGCCAATGTAATCATATTCACTCGTATAAAAGAGGAGCTGGCGGATGGCAAGTCCGTAAAACAGGCGGTAAAGGGTGGTTTCCACAATGCCCTGTCAGCCATCATAGATGGTAACGTTACAACGCTTATCGCAGCTCTTGTACTTGGAATATTTGGAACAGGTACTATCAAGGGATTTGCGATCACACTGGCTATCGGTGTTGTTCTCTCAGTATTTACAGCTCTGGCAGTCAGCCAGTCACTGCTCACCGCGCTTGTAAATCTCGGCGTTACAGATGCCAAGTATTTCGGCGTTGCAAGAGAGCCAAAGAAGACGAACTTCGTGAAGGCAGGCAAGTTCTGTATGCTCGGATCACTCATCGTGATCATCGCATGTTTCTGTATGATGCCTGTTAACAATAAGTCAAAGGGTTCACCACTTAACTTCAGTGTTGAGTTTGCAGGTGGTACAAGCCTTACAGTAGAATTTGATAAAGCATATACACTCAGCGAGGCTGAATCAGACATAGTTCCGGTTATTGCAGAGGCAGCAGGTATCGGCGAAGCAGGTATCTCAGTTCAGACTGTTTCAGGAACAAATGAGATCGTGTTCAAGATGCCTGAACTTTCAGATGATGGTACAGATGATTCACAGATGTCAAAGGTAAGAACCGCCCTGACAGATAAGCTTGGCGCCGACGTCAAGGAGGCAAATGTAATAAGTGGATCAGTCAGCAGCGAGATGTCCAAGAATGCTATATTCTCAGTCATCCTTGCGGCAATCCTCATGCTTATATATATAGCTATCAGATTCCATGATGTTAAGTTCGGTGCAAGTGCAGTTATCGCGCTTCTCCACGATGTTGCGATGGTATTCTGTCTGTATATTATACTGAGACTTACAGTTGGTAACACATGTATCGCGTGTCTGCTCACCATAGTTGGTTACTCGATCAACGCGACTATCATCATATTCGACCGTATAAGAGAGAATATAGATATAATGAGACCTAAGAAGGCAACATATAAGGATATAGTCAACCTGAGTATCAACCAGACATTCAGCAGAACTATTTATACATCACTCACAACATTTGTTACAATATTCGTTCTGTATATCATGGGAGTGGCATCCATCAAGGAGTTCGCTCTTACACTTATGGCTGGTATAATCATCGGTGCTTACTCTTCAGTATGTATCACCGGACCACTCTGGTACACTATGAAGACAAAGCTTGGCAAAGCCAGAAAAGACGGATTAGAATAATATCGTACGATATCGTGAAATATAATAAAACAGGCAAATGCCTCCATGACAGTGATGTCGTGGAGGCATTTGCAGTTTACAGATGATATGATCTGAAGTACAATGACATGAAATAATTCGTAGTGAAATAGTTTGAAGTGAAATAATTCTGAGTGAAATAACCTGGAATAAAACGGAGGTGAAGACATGGTTGATGCAGTTGTGTTTGACATGGATGGGGTCATTCTTGATTCGGAGCAGCTGGTGGTGCGGAGCTGGCAGAAGATAGCTCAAAAATACAATATAGAGGATATAGAGAAGTTCTGCATGGCTGCACTTGGACTCAACCGTGAGGCAGCGAAAAAGCTCTTTGTCCGGATATATGATGGCAGATATGGGGATGAGGAGAGATATGAATTGCTAAAGGCTGAGATGGCTGCGGAGTTTCACCGCGCAGCATCGGAGGGGGAGCTCATTCTTAAGCCTGGAGTCACTGATACCCTGAAGCTGCTGGATGATAACCATATTCCATGCGCTCTTGCCACGTCCACAAGAAAAGAGGTTGTTACCATGGAACTTACTAATCTAGGTGTGATAGATTACTTTGATAAGCTTATATGCGGGGATATGGTGGAGAGGAGTAAACCTGCTCCGGATATCTTCCTTAAGGCGTGTGAGGAGCTCGGCGTAGCACCTGACAAAGCGTTTGCTGTGGAGGATTCGTATAATGGAGTTAGGGCCGCCCATTCTGCTGGGATGAAGGTGGTCATGATTCCTGATCTGGTTCAGCCCGATGATGAGATGCGAGAAAAAGCCCTTATCATATTTGATAACATGGACGGGTTTAAAGAGTATATCATGAAACTTGTCACAGCATGACGGGGATATTTAAAAACAGAATAAGAAACAGAAAATATATAAAAAGGACTCCTGATGCAGAGAGAGTAAAGTCTCTGTGACAGGAGTCCTTTTCGTTAGTTTTTAGGGTTTTAAGGGGACTGGTGAGGTCCCATATATAACGTGAGAGTTCCGGCAAAGAACCGTCACGTTTTGATCTAATGGGTCAGTTAGATCAATGACTCGTAGAGCTTGGTGATATCCTCCACGCTAGTCTCTTTTGGATTGCCCGGACGACATGCGTCATCGTAGGCTGACTGAGCCAGGAATGGAATATCCTCTGGCTTTACGATGTCCTTCAGATCTGCAGGTATTCCTACGTCCTTGGACAGCTGACGAACTGCATCTACAGCAGCTTTTCTGTACTCTTCCTGAGTCATGTCGTCTACGCCCTTAACGCCCATGGCTCTTGCTATCTCACGATACTTTTCTCCTGTAGCCTCTGCATTGTACTCCATTACAGTAGGAAGGATGATCGCATTGGCAACACCGTGAGGTGTGTCATAAAGAGCTCCCAGTGGGTGCGCCATTGAGTGAACTATTCCAAGTCCGACATTTGAAAATCCCATGCCTGCAACGTACTGTCCGAGAGCCATGTCTGCGCGGCCCTCAGGTGTTCCCTCAACAGAAGCACGGAGTGAACGGCTTATTATTTCTATAGCCTTAAGATGGAACATATCTGACAACTCCCATGCAGCAGCTGTGATATAACCTTCTATAGCGTGCGTCAGTGCATCCATACCGGTTGCTGCTGTGAGTCCTTTTGGCATAGAACTCATCATATCAGGATCGACAAATGCGACAACTGGGATGTCCTTAGGATCAACACATACCATCTTTCTGTTCTTTTCAACATCAGTTATAACATAGTTGATGGTAACTTCAGCCGCGGTTCCTGCTGTTGTAGGAACTGCAAATATAGGTATGGATTTATTCTTTGTAGGGGCAACGCCCTCAAGACTTCTGATGTCTGCAAAGTCAGGGTTGGCGATGACAATTCCAATGCCTTTTGCGGTGTCCATTGAAGAACCTCCACCAATTGCAATTATGTAGTCTGCAGCAGCTGATTTGAAAGCGTCGACGCCGAGCTGTACATTCTCTATTGTTGGATTTGGCTTAATGTTTGAATAGATTTCATATGCGAGACCGGCTTCTTCCAATTGCTTCAGTAGCAATCTCAGCAATTGCGCCTGCACCGTGGTAAGAAGTTTCATTAAGTACAAATCTGTTAGCCATAACAGTAACTCCTCCTTTGATTTTGATATTTTTTGGACTTTTGATTGATATACACATGAGCATATTGCACAAAAGCTTTGTTAAAATGCTAATACTATTATAACATTTACACAAAAATATTCAATGCAAATAATAGTCAAAATGAACTTATTTACAGTCAAAATGGCATAAAGTTGTATTAAGCGCGATGGTTTGATAAAATAATCAAGTTAGACAGCACATATGTAAAGGCATATGATAAAAATGTAGTGGCCGCAAAACATAGGAGATTGGAAAATGGCAAGAACGTTAGAAGAACAAGCAATTTTAGACAGGTATATAATGAAGTCAAAATGGTCGATAATGAGTAAAAGAGCAGATTTTAATGCTATAGGGGAGAAATACGGAATAGATCCTGTAGTGGCAAGGGTAATAACAAACAGGGATGTATATGGCGATGAAGCGATCAATATGTATCTGAATGGCGGCTTTGAGCTCTTACATGATCCGGCACTTATGAAGGATCTTCCGGAAGGCTGTGAAGTAATTCTGGATAAGCTCAAAAATAACAAAAAAATCCGAATCATATCAGATTATGATGTGGACGGAGTGACATCAAACTACATACTTCTTCTGGGGATGAAAAAGGTATGGGCTGCGCTCCACGGATCTGAGCCGGAATGCTGCGAGATTGTGGACTATGATATTCCGCATAGAGTACATGACGGATATGGAATAAAGAAGAGGCTCATCGACGTAGCAAGAGCAGATGGAGTGGATACTATAATAACATGTGACAATGGAATAGCGGCATATCAACAGGTAGAATATGCAAAATCCATAGGTATGACGGTTATAGTCACAGATCATCATCAGGTTCCTTCTACTGAGAATGAGGATGGATCAAAGGAGTATAATCTTCCACCCGCAGATGCGGTCATAGACAATCAGAGAGTCGATTGCCAATATCCATTTAAGGGGCTGTGTGGTGCCGGGGTTGCATGTAAGTTCATACAGTATCTGTACAGAAAGAGTGGTATAGATGAACACGATATAACCGATTTCTTTGAGGTTTTGGGGCTTGCGACTGATTGTGATATCATGGATCTTGTTGACGAGAACAGGATATTTGTAAAATATGCTTTAGGGAGCTTGAAGAATAGTAAAAATCCCGGACTCAATGCTCTTATGAGACTTAGCGGAAGAAACGAGAAAAAGATATCCACATATGACCTGGGATTCCTCATAGGACCATGTATAAATGCTGCCGGCAGACTGGGGGATGCGAAGACAAGTTTGGAATTTCTCCTTGAGACGGATGAAAACGAAGCGGAGATAAAAGCAGCAGAGCTGATACAGATAAACAATGAGAGAAAGTCGATGACAGAGAACGGTGTCAAGCTTATCACCAGACAGCTTGAGGACGCAACTATAGGCAAGAGATTTGGAGAGACTGCAACTTTGGCAGACAAAGTGCTTGTGGTATACATACAGGAAGTACATGAGAGTTTGGTTGGAATAATAGCCAGCAAGATCAAGGAGGCATACAACAGACCGGTTCTGGTGTTTACGGATAGTGAAAAACAGGGAATCCTCAAAGGCTCGGGAAGATCAATAGAGAGCTACAACATGTTTGAAGAGTTAAGCCGTGTAAAAACATATTTCACTGAATTTGGCGGTCATGCTATGGCGGCAGGGTTCTCGATAGAAGCGCAGAAATTAGATGAACTCAGGTATGTACTAAATGCAAATACTGATCTTACAGATGAAGATATAACACCTAAGGTCAGGATCGATGCAGCCATGCCGCTTTCGTATCTCTTTGGACATGATCTGAGACTTACAGAGCAGCTGTATCTGCTTGAACCATATGGAAAGGGTAACAGAAGAGCACTGTTCGGACAGGCAGGGGTTCCGGTGCGCAAGGCTGTCATATATGGAAAAAACGGTAATGTCCTTAAGCTCTCTCTTGCAGCCGGTGAATGTCAGTATATGGAAGCTATATATTTTAATCCTGAAGAGTTCGTTAATAACATAAAACAGTGGTTTGGTGAGGATGAATGTGATAAAATGTTAAATGGTCGTCCGAACAATGTATTGATAGACATTATTTATTATCCAGAGATAAATGAGTTCAGAGGCAGGCGAAGTGTACAGATCAAGCTGGACAGGTACGATAAGGGAGAACAGCCTGATTAAGGAGGGCTTTGATTGGGATGTTGATATAGAACATATATAGCATGATGCAGGAGTCTGTCGGTGTATGGCAGCAGAAACAGGAGGATAAAATGAGCGAGGTAGAAAAGTATATTAAGAGTATTCCGGATTTCCCACAGCCGGGGATCATATTCAGGGATGTGACAAGTGTGACAGAGGATCCTAAAGGAATGAAACTTGCCATTGATGAGATGGACAAGCTTCTGGATGGCGTGGATTATGATGTCATAGCAGGTGCCGAGTCCAGAGGGTTTATATTTGGCGCACCGCTGGCTTATAAGAACGGTAAGGGACTTGTGCTTGTGAGAAAGAAAGGCAAACTTCCTAGAGAGACCGTGGAGATGTCATATGATCTAGAGTATGGACAGGCAACGATAGAGATACATAAGGATTCCATAAAGCCGGGAGAGAAGGTTGTTCTTGTGGACGACCTTATAGCAACCGGAGGAACCATTGAAGCTGCTGCCAAGCTCATTGAAAGTCTGGGCGGTATTGTCGTCAAGATGGTGTTCCTGATAGAACTGACAGATCTGAAGGGTAGAGAGAGATTATCCAAGTACGATGTAGCTTCTGTTGTACAGTTTGACGGAGAGTAGTACTGAAATATCATATAAAGCAAATCAATATAGGAAGCGTGGTGATCGTATGAGCGAGATATTAGATAAGACACAGGACAATATAATATCTGAGGAGACTAAGAAGGCAGCTGAGGTTGGCGTGCTCACGACTGAGCAGGCGACAAAAAATGGAATAGTGGCTATAGAGAAGGCTCTTGCTGCGGGAAAAGCAGTTCCACAGAATCAGTTGATGAAGATTGAGGAACAGACAAATAAACAGGCACGCGCGAAGAGGGAGATAGATCTGTCAACTCCTGCTGACTTTACCCCGCCGGAGGATCTTTACAGGGAACTTATAAACAGGATTCTCACATACCACCCATCGGCTGATATAACCATGATCGAGAAGGCGTACAAGGTTGCCGATACAGCACATAAAGGTCAGCTTAGAAAGTCGGGAGAGCCATATATCATGCACCCGCTTAATGTAGCGATCATACTGGCGGAGCTGGAACTTGATAAGGAGACGATAGTTGCCGGAATACTTCATGATGTTGTCGAGGATACAGTTATGACGTCTGAGGAGATAGCAAATGAATTCTCCGAGGAAGTGGCATTTCTCGTGGATGGCGTAACAAAGCTGACACAGCTTAAGATGACCACGGACAAGATAGAGGTTCAGGCTGAGAATCTGAGGAAGATGTTCCTGTCAATGGCAAAGGATATCAGGGTTATATTGATAAAGCTTGCGGACAGACTGCATAACCTCAGAACTCTTCAGTACCAGTCTCCAGAGAAGCAGATAGAGAAAGCCAGGGAGACTATGGACATATATGCGCCTATAGCGCACAGACTCGGCATCAGCAAGATTAAAGTAGAATTGGATGATCTGTCCATGAGATATCTCATGCCGGAGGTTTACAATGATCTCAAAGCCCAGATTGATGAAAAGCTTACCGAGAGGGATGCTTACATCAAGAGAGTTGTCGCTGATGTTAAGAAGCATATAGACAATGCCGGATTAGAGGCTGAGATAGACGGAAGAGTCAAGCATTTCTTCAGCATATACAAGAAGATGAAGAATCAGAACAAGACTCTGGATCAGATATACGATATATTTGCGGTCCGTATAAAGGTGAATACGGTCAGAGACTGTTATTCTGCCTTGGGAATCATCCATGAGATGTATAAGCCTATACCGGGTCGTTTCAAAGATTACATTGCCATGCCAAAGTCCAATATGTATCAGTCTCTGCACACTACACTTATAGGCCCGGAGGGGCAGCCTTTCGAGATACAGATAAGGACATATGAGATGCATAGAACTGCTGAATATGGAATTGCTGCTCATTGGAAATACAAGGAAAACATAACAGGCACAGTTATGCAGAAGGAGGAGGAGAAGCTGTCATGGCTTCGCCAGATACTTGAGTGGCAGAGGGATACCGATGACAATAAAGAGTTTATGAGCTTTGTCAAGACCGACCTTGATCTCTTTGCTGAACAGGTGTATTGCTTTACTCCGGCAGGCGATGTCAAGAATCTGCCTAGCGGTTCGACACCTATAGATTTTGCATATGCCATTCATACCGCTGTGGGAAACAAGATGGTCGGAGCCAGGATTAATGGCAGACAGGTTCCTATTGATACGAAGCTTAACAACGGAGATCGTGTGGAGATCATCACATCCCAGAATTCAACAGGTCCGAGCAGGGACTGGCTGAATATAGTCAAGAGCACGCAGGCAAAGACAAAGATAAATCAATGGTTCAAGCATCAGTTTAAGGATGAGAATATCAGTCGCGGTAAGGATCTGATACTGAGCTATTGCAAGTCAAAGGGCATTGACTACTTTATGTATGCAAAGCCTGAATATCAGGAAAAGATATACAAGAAATACAATTTCCAGGATTGGGATTCTATCGTTGCGGCCGTTGGACATGGCGGAATAAAAGAGGGACAGATAGTAAACCGTCTCATAGATGAATACAACAAAGATCATAAGCCACAGGCGGCAACGAATGAGGAAGTCCTTGACGAGATTGCAATGAGAAAGAATCACGGCAATCATGTGGGCAAGGGCGGAATCAGTTTCAATGGCATAGATGATGTGGCTGTAAGATTTTCCAAATGCTGCTCGCCTGTTCCGGGTGATGAGATTGTCGGATTTATCACAAGGGGCAGAGGCGTGTCGATACACCGTACGGATTGTGTGAATGTACTCTGCATGAGTGAGGCTGACAGAGCAAGAGTCATAGAGGCAGAGTGGAAGGACGATGCGGTTGCAGAGGGCACATATATGACAGAGATAAATATATATGCCGATGACCGAAACGGAATCCTCTTTGATATAACCAAGATTCTCAGTGAGGCCAACATCAATGTCAACAGTATAAACAGCCGTACAAGCAAGCAGGGTAAGGCTACCATAACTATATCATTTGCGATAAAGTCAAAGGAGCAGCTGAATACGATCATCGCGAAGATAAGAAACGTTGACAGTATTATTGATATAGAGAGGACCACCGGCTGATGACTGGGGAGAATGCCACTTGTGGAAAATGAGAAAGGCTATATCAATTAGTGAGAAGGGAACGATTATGAAGATCTACAGAAAAAGATATATTTCACTTGTGGTTGCTGTGGCGATTATACTTGGAATGATAGTTTCTCCTTGTGGAATTGTCTCACAGTCAGCGTCAGCTGCGACTAAGCAGACATCAGTCTCAACTAAGCAGACGCCAGCTGCGACTAGGCAGACATCAGTCTCAACTAAGCAGGCACCAGTTGCAACTGAGACAGATGCAGTTAAGCCAAAGCCGGCGATTCCATCTCTTAAGGCTGCGCCGCAAAGCTGCTCGTCAGTGAAGCTTAAGTGGAAAAAGGCATCCGGGGTGAGATCGTATCGTATATATGTGTATGACACAGCAAAGAAAGTATACAGGGAGAAAGGACGAACCACATCAGGGGAATACCTGGTGAAGAATCTGGCGAAGTCTGGACATGTATATAAATTTGCAGTCAGAGGCTATTCTACGGTGAATGGCAGGATCGTGGCCGTGACTTCTGCGACAGCAGTCAATTCAAAGACTGTCCCAAAGGCTCCAAAGATTGCAGAGCTTGGACTGAGAAGCACATCAAATATATATATAAAGTGGAGCAGCGTTACCGGCGCAGATGGCTATCAGGTGTACAGATATAACAGTTCTACAAAGAAGTGGATAAGACTTGCGGAGACAGGAAAGCCGGAATATAAGGATACAAAAAAGACTGCTGCAACAGGGTATGTTTACAGAGTCAGGGCATATATGAAGTATGATGGTAAGAGATACTATAGTGCCTATTCTAAAAATCTGAGAACGGCTACGACACCAAAATCTCTGGTGAAGTCTGTGTACTATGAGAATCATGTTCTTGTGAAGAATGGCGATG
>ERZ1034920.2513-NODE-2513-length-10279-cov-5.661385_pt1 | contig 10279 bp, 7 predicted proteins | sample MGYA00520688_ERZ1034920 | MGnify/ENA primary metagenome ERZ1034920 (study PRJEB33766, sample SAMN09781785) | gut metagenome | biome: gut microbiome | host: Homo sapiens | place: Madagascar | study: EMG produced TPA metagenomics assembly of the PRJNA485056 data...
ACCTGCGCAGCGCGTTCTTCCGTTTGCGCGGCGTTGAATACCCCCCCCCCGATGCGAATATCCTCCAGCTCGGCTTGAAGGGAATCGAGGAACAGCGGATCGATCACCTTGTGGATGTTCTCGGGGCTCGTGTAGTGCATCCCGCCCGCGCGGCGGGTCTCCGGATTCAACGTAGACTCGAAGATGCCGCCAAAGATGGTGGGGCTGATGGCCGACCAGTCGGTCTGCTGGCTCACCTCGAGCAGCAGCTTGTGCTTGATCTCCCGGGTGAAGTTGGGGATCTCCGCCTCCTCGGCGAAGAGCCCTCCGTTGACGTAGGGGAAGGGCCTCACCGTCTCGTCGTAGGGGTCGCGCTCGGAGAGCGGCGTGTCGAGCGCCTTGAACAGGCGCTTGAGCGCGGCGCGCATGTTCTCGGGCTCGACCCTGCGCAGGTAGTCCAAAAACGCGTCCTTGGGGAAGAGCTCCGCGTCCTCGCAGAACAGGCAGAACACGAGCCTCACGCACAGGATGTTGAGCGCCTTCTGGCTCTCCGCCGAATCCGGATCGATGTACTGCTCCTGCAGCATGGAGTGCAGCTCGCCGATGAGCCGTCCCGCCTCCATCGAGACGCGCCTCTCCTTCTCGGCGCGGCTGTTGGCCGGATCGGTGACGAAGTCGAGCAAATGCGGGTTCTCCCCCAGCTCCTCGAGCGTGAACTCCAGGTAGCGCCGCGCCAGCTCGCCCCGGGCGCACGCATCGCGGTCGTGGACGCGAAACGTGCCGAAGTTGCACACGACGACGAAGCGCGGCTGGCGGTTGCGCGGGAAGCTCTCGGCGTAGGCGAGCGCCTGCTCGAAGGGCGTGACCATGCGCCCCTGGCGCTCCTCGGGCTTGTCGAGGTCGACTCCGAGCCCCTTCTGCTCCACGATGACGCCCGCATCGGGGATGAGGCAGTCGATGAAGCCGCCGGACGAGGTTCTGTACTCGAAGCGGCAGACGGAGCTGGCCTTCTTGACGCCCACCACGTCGCGCAGAAGCTCCGTCCAGAACACCTGCGCGTCGCCCTTCTCGTAGCCGCGCCCCTTCCAGTCGGCAGCGAATTGCTTGGCGGCTTTTCTTCTGTTTGCGTAGTCCAACGGTGCCCCTTGCAACGAAACTTAATGCGAGGTCAATGATAGCGGATCGACCCGATGCTTATGACGGCTGTCCGCGAGCATGCGCAAACGATGTCTCCACTCGAAATGTCGGCAAAGGGATGCTGCCAACACATCGTCACCCGCGTCATTGCCGCCGCTCTTCAAAACCCAAGAAAACTCGAACTACAGGTTATCTTGTCGCGGATTCGTTCAAGGTCGATAGAGTAATTCTGCTTAAATTCTGATCATGGAGCCAGGGCTGCACAGAAAACAAAAAACGCAGATCATAATTATTGGCATCTGATCTGCGGCTATATTTGGCCGTGGGGGGGTTGAATTCAAACCAATGGTCTTCGAGTTATGAGAAATGCCCCATGGTGAGTGTTTTGCCTCCGATAGCACGCAACACTTGGCGAGATCGGTCATCTTCTGTTGGTAGCGTTCTTTTTTCTCTGCTCAGATTCTGATCGCGAAGACAATCCCAATCACGCAAGTATGACACGCTCCGTAATTGCGCCTACTACCGAGGTCCGACAAGGTGCGACAAAGGTCCGACAATCAACTCATCGAAACACTGAGCACAACGCCGAAAATCGAAATTCGATCTCCTTATTTGTAAGGTCCGACAAGGTGCGACAAAGGTCCGACAAGGTGCGACATTATGTAATCGTGTAGTACTGGGAAGGATCATTGACAGAGGTTCCATGCCATTCCATGATCTCCTTCCCGACGAGCCCCTTAAGCACACGAGTAGCCGAACGTTGGCTTCTCTCGATGAGCCCCGCAAGCTCTTTCGGAGTGATGCGGCCCTTGGCATACGCCGCCTGAACCGCTATAAGCTCGTATTCCCCAAGACCACTGAGAGTCTCGCCCGAGATCCTGTCGTGGAGAGCATCACGCTGTCTCATGCTCCTTGTGACGATGTTGTTCTCGAGGGTAAGCTGAACCTTGGACCCGTCCGGTTCGTCGAAAACCGGATCATTGAGCAGCATTTTCTGCATCTCGGTATAGATACGCTTCACGCCTTCGTTGAGCTCCCGAACCCAACCGAACTCGACAAGGGTACGTGCGATTCGCGGATTCCTCGAATATCGGGTCTCTCGCATATTATCTAGCGTGACTGTGTTGGGGAGCCTGCCCGGGCTCAAAATCTCGAGCCTGTCGTCGTACATCGACACGCGGATATAATCACCAGCATAGGCGTAATCGCGGTGCGTAACGGCATTCACCAGACCTTCAAACCAAGCGAACTCAGGGTATTCTGGCACGGTCTGAAACTTTCCGTCGCGACCGAGGAATTGAAACTCCCTCAGCATGCTGGAAATGAGCGCAAAAGCGCCGTCAACAACTTTGGGAATAGGACCGTCGAACGTGACATCCTTGGTGGTGTTGAGATGCTCCCCCGTCTCCATCTTCGTTCCATCGAAACGAAGCACGCGAACGCGCGCCTGCGGCAGAAACGCCGCAGGACGCTCTCCAAACAGCAGCAGGCCGGAGACAGTGAGGTGCCCATCGCGCATGAAGCGACGGCTGCATAGAACCTGCTCGTCTGGCGCATCGGTCTCAAGAATGGCCTTATAGCGAGCGAGAACAGCTCGGTCGACGTCGGATATGCTCGAATCGGCAATGAGCTCGTCCTCAAAGACGCGCTGGTTCTTATCGTACTCAAGCGCACGTATCTGCTCGTAGCTAAGCTCCTTGCTCTTGTCTCCCTGTCTGAGGAACACGGCACCGTCTTTGCGTCGAGTAATGACTCTATCGCTGGACGGCTCAATATCCAAGATGAGTACAAAATCGTCAACACCGGCAGAGTTCACCACGGGCACCCTAGTGCAAAAGACATCAGGAGCGGGCGAGCACTCGGTTATGTGACACTGTTCGAAGAGCTCCGGTTCGTAGGCTTTCTGTCGCTTGAAGCCAGTCACCTCGCCGTCATCTTCTATGCCGATGACGAGCTTGCCACCCGCCGCGTTCGCGAAAGCGGCAATATGCCTAGCGAGATCTTCCGGCTTTATCCTGGCGCTCTTGCGATCGAAGTAGTGATTCTCCCTTGCAACTGCAAGGATTTCGAGACTGTTCGCCATAACGGGGCTCTGCATCCATCAACCTCATGCTCTAACCATATGGACCGATTCTTTGGCGCATATGATACCAGTCGAAAGGCGGAGAAAAATCACCCCTACACTCTACTCCGACCGACAAACGCAGGCGATAGACAGATCGGGCAAGACGTCAGAGCGTAAGAACCGCACTCATCAATCCAGGGTTATAGGGGGGGTTATAGGACCAAAATGCAGGCGAAAGACCCGACAAAATGAAAAAAGGCCAGAGGCAAAAAACCTCTGACCTGCAGTTTCTGGTCGGGTTGACAGGATTTGAACCTGCGGCCTCTGCGTCCCGAACGCAGCGCTCTACCAAACTGAGCCACAACCCGATGCCGTCTCAACGACAGCGCACGATATATTAGCACAAAGCATACGCACCGCCAAGAAATAATTTGAGAAATCTCAGCGCAGATGAGCGGCGCACCGCGCTCCCGCATCAGTGCGCAAGCGGCACGCAAAGTGCCCGGCAGGCGCAGGACGCGCCGCGGGCGACTCGCTCAAGAGGCGCACACCTAGCAAGCGCAGCCTATTCGGCGCGCCCTGCCCCACCGACTGCCGCACGCGGCACCACGCGCATCACCACGGTGCCGTCCGACATGACGTCGCCCGCATCGTCGTACGCCGTCACCGACCAGTACTGCTTGAAGCCGCCCGCCTTGCCGCGCGAGGGCTCCGTGCGATCGAAACGCGCCACGCCGCGTACCACGCCCGCAATCCCCGGCTTGCGATGAGTCACGTCGACCCGCACGCCGAACGGCAGATCCTCGTCGAGGTCGCAGGAAATCTGGGCACCCAGACTCGCAACTGACTCGAGCAGGGAAAGCGTCGCGCCGCCGTGCACGAACCCGAACGGCTGCTTTATTGCAGGCGTTATGGGCATGACCGCTTCCACGTGCCCGCGCTCGGCGCACGTCACGCGGATGCCGAGCTCCGTCGCGAAGCCCCCGAGCTCGAGCGCCGCGCAGTCGTCGCCCCTCCGACCGCCATCGTCACCACGCGCCGCACCGCCCGCAGGCCCCGAGGCGCCGTCGTGCGAACCCGCAGCCACCGCCGCGCCCAGAAACTCGCTCAAGTCGCTGCGCAGCAGGTAGTCGAGCTCACCGCGCGTCGCCTCGTCTGTCTCGAGGAACAGAAAGCCGTACGACCCCACGCTGCGCGCATCGAATCGCACGAGACCGAGCACGCGGCTGAAACGTGCCGCGAGCGCGTCGTAGTTAAACGGCACCGTCAGATCGGCGCCGAGCGCAGGGTTGAGCAGCGACATGGAGAACACCTTGCCAGGATGAGCGGCGGCGACTTTCGCAATGTCGGGATCGCGATCCTCGAGGAACGCCTCGTAGGTGCGCAGCCCCCAGGCGTAATACGCGATGTCGGTTCCACCGAGACCCGCGAACCGCAGCGGGTTGAACTCGATCGGCACGATGCCCGCATCCCCCACGCGCACCTCGATGTGCGCGGGGAAATTGCGCACCCGGGTCACCGCGTTCACCTCGGAAAGCCACGCAAGGAACCGCGGTGCCATCTGCGCGATGATCTCATCGCTCGTCATGTACAGGCGGTCGCTCGTATCCTCCGCGTTCGCAAAGTCGTGCCGCAGCACATTGAGCAGATGCGGCGTGCCATCGTCGTCGAAATACGCGTCGAGCGCGTATTCCACACCCGTGATGTATCCCTCGACGATGTACGTGCCGCCGTCCACCACGCTCTCGGGGTACCGCTCGTTCCACACCGCCTCAACCTCGGCGATGTCGACGAGCGCGCGGTCCCAATCCTCGGGATGCTCGATCACGTACACACCCATCGAGCAGAACCCTACCGAGGGCTTGAGCACCACCGGCAGCGGCAGTTCGGCCGCATCCACCTGTGCGAGCTCGTCGCGCGCGCAGGTGCGGTAGTACAGCCCCGGCGTGATCGGCGCGAGCAGCGCGCGTACAGCCGCCTTGTCCTTGAACAGCGCAACGGCACGGGAGAGATCCTCGTTTCCGCCGCGTTCGAGCACCCAGGAGAGGGCGTTCTCGGAGTTCGAGTACACGCGCTCGCCCGCCGCCACGCGCTGCGCGGCCTCATCATCGCTCACCAGGTTGAGATCGGCGCCCGCAGCAGCGACCGACCGCGCAAACGCGTTTTCCAGCACGGGATGGCGCGACGAGACAAGCCACGCAACAAGCGGCTCGGAGGCATGGGGCGCATCGATGATCACCATGACGGTTCACCTTCCTGTTCGATATGAAAGATGGAGGTTTGCAGGCGCAGGCGCACTACGCGTCGCCCTTCCCTCCCCTGTGCAGCGCATCGCGCAGCGCCGCGCGCGTGAAGGGGCGGTCGAACGCCTGCCGCTTGAAGAACAGCCAGCCCGCCAGCGCGATGCCCGCGATGCCGACCTTGATGGTCCCCTGGAAGAGGAACTCGGCGCCCGCCACGATCATGAGCAGGCAGAGCGCGATGGCCCATGCCGTGCGGAAACGCATCACGAGCCCCACCGCGCAGATCATGAGCACGATCGAGCCCGCGATGAGCGGCACGCCCACGAACAGCGAACTCATGTCGATCCACGAGGTGAGCATCGTATAAGGAGCGAAGGTGTCGGGCACGAACGACAACCCAATGTTGACGGCGCCCATGACGAACACGAGCACGCCGGCGATCCAACCGATATCGCGATGCTTCTGCTCCTCGGTAGCGGTCTTCTTCGACGCGAAGAAGCCCGACTGGGACAGCAGCACCGCGCCGATGCAGAAGGGAATCCAGAACATGATGCCGCGATACACGAGCGCAATGGCCGTCGCCGTTGCAAGCGAGCACCCGTGCGCCGTGAGGATGGCGGCGATGGCCGCCTCCACCACGCCGACGCCCTGCGGCGTGGGGCTCAGGATCACCGAGATCGCCGCGACCGAGAACGCCGCCACGAGCGCGGCAACCTCCTCGAAGCCGAAGGCGTAGCCGATCGCCACAAGACACGCCATGTTGAGCAGTGCCGAGAACGAGGCGTAGCCCACCGTGATGGCCGAGCCGCGCGGGTTGGCGGCGAGGATGTCGGCCGTGTTCACGAACGAATGCGCCGTGCGCCGCCCCCAGCTCGGGTTCAACGTGCGCTTGAAGACGCCTACCACTTTCGCGATGGGCTTCTGCAGCCACAGGAAGAAACGGTACAGCACGCGCGGCTTGAGATGCCCGATGAAAAACAGGCTCGACAGCACCACGAGCACGCATGCGAGCGCCAGGCCGCCGATGAGGAAGAGCGTGTTCATCTGCCCCGCGATGAGCATGGTGAGAAACCCGATCGTGGAGATGACGAACACGGCGGCGAAGTAGCCGATCTGCGACAGGATGGCGCCGCCCGTCGACTGACCCGCATCGCAGCCCTGACGCCGTGCGTCGTCGATGATGAACGCCACGCCCGTTGCGCCCGAGAACAGGCAGAACGTATTGATGAACACGAGCGAGAAGATGAGCACGATGTTGTGCCAAAGACCCGTCTTGTGACCGACCGCCTCGAAAGCGGCGTCGTAGGAAGCCGCCTGCACGATGTGGCGTGCAAGCATGAGGATCACGGAGAACACGAGCGGGATGAGGGCGCCCGTCTGAATGGCGTCGAGGATGTTCGAGATGTAGTCGGCGTTTCCGATGAGGAAGCACACCGCCACAATGCCGAGAATCAGCAGCAAAGCCTTTTTCAAGCAGCGTCCCTCCTCACAATCACATAGGCCGGGCGTCGCGGACGCCGCGTTTCAGCTTCTAACCTACTATTATACCCCGCTTAAGCTTTTCGCCGATTGTGAGGGGACCGGCACCGCCGAACGGACAGACGACGAAGCCCTGCGTCCGCGGAGCTTACGACAGATGCAGGGCTTAACGGGTGCGAAAAGCAGCGAAGTGGGAACGACGGCGCTGCGGCAAGCGACGCGGCTCAACGGACACGAAACGCAGGTAACTCGGTAGCTCGGCAGCTCGGTAGCGCAGTAGCGCAGTGGTTCGCTACTGCGCGATGGTGTGCATGCGCACGCTCATGTCGAGCGGCTTGGCAGAGAACGGCGCCGTAGTCGCCAACCCGTCGACGCCGCACGCGGCGTAGGCGCCCGCATTCTGCGGATTGATGCCGCCCGCCGCCACGATGGTGAGATGCGGATCGACCGCGCGCAGCTCATCCACGAGCGCCGCAAGCTCGTCGACCGGCACCTTGTCGAGCTGGATGCCGTCCACCCCCGCACGGGCGAGAACGCGCGCATGCTCAGCGTCGGCCTCCACGAAGAGCTTCTTCTCGATGCAGCGGCGCCTGATCTCGGGAAGCTTCTCCACAAACGCGTCGAAACCGCCGAAGAACGTCAGATGATGGTCGAACACGAGCACCGTCTCGGACAGACCCAAGCGGTGCGGGAACGCCCCGCCCGCCATGACGGCGGAGGTGAGCAGGTCTTTCACGCCCGGCATGCTCTTGCGTGTGGTGAGCACCTCGCAGCGCGGATTGGCCTCGTGGGCGGCATCCACCATCGAACGCGTCTTGGTGGCTACGGCCGACAGATGGTCGAACAGGTTGAGACACACCTTCCACGCCTGATGGAGCGCGCTCGCAGGCCCGCGCACCGTCATGAAGCTCTCGCCGGCGGCAAGGCGCGCACCCGTGTGCTTCGCCTCGACCACCTCGCAGCCGAGGTGTGCCATGACGCGCTCGACCACCTCGACGCCCGCCAGCACGCACGCCTCGCGCGTGAAGTACTCCATCTCGCCAGGCTCGTCGGCGATGCCGAGCACTTCGCAGGTCAGATCGATGTACGGAATGTCCTCGGCGATCAGCTCGTCGACGCGCGCATCTGAGATTCGGATCATCCGGTTCCCTCTTTTCTTCAAAGCGGCTGCATCGCAGCTAGTCTTCTACGACGAAATCCTCAGCGACGATCGCGCTTTTCACAGCGGCAAGCGTCTCGGCGGCGCCGTCGTATGCCACATCCACTCGATCGTCTTCGAAGCTCGCGCACACGCTCTCGACGCCGTCGAGAGCGCCGACCGCCTTCTCCACGCGCGCCGTGCACTTCGGGCAGTGCATGCCCGTCACCGTGAGCGTCTTCGTTGTCATGATTCCGCCTTTCTGCATCATTCGCATGTGAGGAGATTGTAAGTCAAATCGCACCGTCGTTCATCTTACGAACGACGGTGCGCGGTTTCGGCGTCGGACTTCAAGCACGGGCTCGAAGCGTACCGAGGAGAACTGGCGACCGGGCGTCGAGAACGTCAGCAACTCGCCCGCTCCCGCCCGAGGAATCGCCGCACGTCATCGTCACAGGAACCGCTGAACAGCTCATTTGCCGCCATCACGGCGCGCAGGCTGCCGTCGAGCACCACGCCCACACGATCGGCGAGCTTAGCCGCCTCGTTGAAATCGTGCGTGACGAACACGATCGTGCAGTCGAACCGCGCGTGGATGTCGCGCACCGTTGCGTACATGCGATCCTTCGTCGTGGGATCGAGTGCCGAGAACGGCTCGTCGAGCAGCAGGATCTCGGGCTCGAGCACGAGCGCGCGGGCAAGGGCCGCACGCTGCGACTCGCCGCCGCTGATGATGCCGGGATAGCGGTCGGCGATATGCGCGATGGAAAACAGATCGAGCTGACGCGCAACCCGCTCGCGCGTCTCGTCGGGCGCGCATCCGTTCATGCGCAGGCCGTAGGCGATGTTTTCCCTCACGGTCATATGAGGGAAAAGGGCGTAGTCCTGATACACGATGCCGAGGTGGCGCTGCTGAATCGGCAGGGACTCCACGTCTTTTCCGTCGAGCAGGATCTGTCCGCGCTCGAAGGGGAACGCGCCCGCGATCGCCTCCATAAGCACTGTCTTGCCGGCACCTGTTTCACCGAGAATGGCGAACACTTCGCGCGGGGCCACCGAGAGGCGGTCAACGCGCAACGTGAAGTCGCCACGCGACACCACGAGGTCGCGCACTTCAATGCTGCCCGCCATTACGCACCACGCTCCTCCACGCGCGACGCGCTCGCCGCTTCGCGCGCCACGGCGCGCTCCGCCTCGCCTACCGCCTCATGCAGCACGCAGGCATCCGACGCGCAGGCGCTCTTGCGCTCCGCAAACGGCAACCGCCCTCCTCGCCTTTCTTTCGCGCCGCGCACCCTCGGGCGCCTGCGCCGCTCGTCGCCGGACCCCACGCGCGTCGCGCCCACGGGGCGGTTGAGCAGGTTTGCCACTACAAGCGTGGCAGCCGAGAGCAGCAGCATGATCATGGCCGTCGCCATGGCGGTATCGTTGTTGCCCGTGGAAATGCTCAGGTAGATGCTGCCCGGCAGCGTCTCGGTTTTCATTCGCGTCACGCCTACTAGCATGAGCGTCGCGCCGAACTCTCCCATCCCGCGCGCCCAGGTGAGCACGATCGTGCTGATGAGCGCGTTGCGGCACTGCGGCAAGATGATCGTGCGAAACACGTCGCCCGAGCTTGCCCCGAGCGTCTTCGCCACGAACTCCATGCGCGGGTTCACGTCGGCGAACGCCGTGCGCACCATGCGGATGGCGAAGGGAAGGTTCACGATCAGCTGTGCGAACACGATGCCCGCAGGCTGGAACACCACCGCGAAGCCCACATCGCGCAGCGCCTTCCCGAACGGCGATGAGAAGATGAGCAGCAGCGCGAAGCCGAGCAGGATGTAGGGCAGCGACAGCGTGAGCTCCATGAGCACCTCGGCCACGCGCTTGAACGGCATGTTGGTGCGCGAGAGCGCATACGCCGAAGGAATGGCGAGCGCAATGCACAGCGACGTCGAGATCGTAGAGGTCACCACGCTCATGCGCAACGAGAACAGCACCTCCTCGGACGAGATCGCCTCGCCGAAATGGGCGACGCCGCCTGCCACGATGGCGAAGATGGCGCTGCCGATGAACAACAGCACCACCGTCGCCACCGCAACGGCTACTTTCGGGAAGATGTCGCGCTTCCTGCCGCGATGCTTGCGGCCCGTTGCCCGCTCCGCACTTCCCATACGCCGTCGCCCCCCGTGATGCCGCGCGCTACACGCGCTCGTAACCGAACTGGGCCCAGATGTCCCACGCAGCGTCGGTCTG
>ERZ1034920.2516-NODE-2516-length-10274-cov-4.661611_pt1 | contig 10274 bp, 6 predicted proteins | sample MGYA00520688_ERZ1034920 | MGnify/ENA primary metagenome ERZ1034920 (study PRJEB33766, sample SAMN09781785) | gut metagenome | biome: gut microbiome | host: Homo sapiens | place: Madagascar | study: EMG produced TPA metagenomics assembly of the PRJNA485056 data...
CCACATGCAATGGACAACCGAACAGCAGAAAGTCATCGACCTAAGAGACCGGGACATTCTTGTGTCGGCAGCGGCCGGATCCGGTAAGACGGCAGTCCTTGTTGAGCGAATCATACAGCGCGTGACGGATTCGAAGAATCCGATCGATATTGACCGGCTTCTTGTTGTGACTTTTACCAAGGCGGCTGCGGCGGAGATGCGTGAGCGTATCGGCGCAGCAATCGACCAGCAGTGTGAGGCACATCCGTTTGATGCGCATTTGAGAAGGCAGTCGGCGCTTATTCATAATGCGATGATCACGACAATTGACAGTTTCTGTCTGTTTGTTGTGCGCAATCATTTTGAAGAGATCAGTCTGGATCCGAATTTCCGTATTGCGGACGAGGGAGAGATTCGTCTTCTGGAGCAGGATGTCTTAGATAAAGTCTTTGAAGAAAATTATGAAGCGGAAAATGCGTCATTTCTTGCTTTGATCGATGCATATTCGAATAAGCGGAGTGACCAGGCGGTTCGGGATATGGTAGGCAGACTTTACCGGATGTCACTGAGCAGTCCGTGGCCCGAGGAGTGGATCGGATCGCTTGCCAAGCCTTACGAGGCAGAGAATGCAAAAGAATTGCTGCAGTCTGAGATGATACAGGATCTGACGGAGCACGTGCGTCTGGTTCTTGCGGATATGAGAAGACAGCTCGAAAAGCTGCATGATATTGCAATACAGCCGGATGGACCACTTGCATATGCGCAGGCGATCGAGCAGGATATCGCATTGTTAGAAGGTGCGGATGAGGCAGACGATTATGAGAAGCTTTCGGCTTTCTTTGCAGGGATTAAGTTCGGAAATCTTACGGCAATCCGCAAGTTTACCGGAGATGTGCTGAAGAAGGAAGCGGTACAGAATGGAAGAAATGCGATCAAAAAAGAAATTGACGATTTAAGAACTTTTTTCTTTGCGATGGATACCGATACTTTGTATGCGCAGATCGTACGCCTTCGCCCGGTTGCAGAGGAACTGGTTCGCCTGACGCTTGCCTATTCGAAGGAGATGGAACTTGCCAAGCGAAAGAAGCGGATTGTGGATTTCTCGGATATTGAGCATTTTGCGCTCCGTATTCTTGTGGATGATAAGACGAAGCTGCCAAGAAATACGGCAGCAGAATTCCGTGCACATTTTGCGGAAATTATGATCGATGAGTATCAGGACAGCAACCTTGTGCAGGAAGCCATCATGCGCTCCATCTCAAAGGAGGCGGATGGCGGACACAACATGTTTATGGTCGGTGATGTCAAGCAGAGTATTTATAGGTTCCGTCTGGCGAGACCGGAACTTTTCATGGAGAAGTACGGAAGGTTTGATGTCAATGACAGTGTGCAGCAGAGAATCGATCTTCATCAGAATTTCCGAAGCCGTAAGCAGGTGGTGGATTACTGTAATGATATCTTCTATAAAATTATGAATCCGGACCTTGGCCGGGTGGCATACGATGAGGATGCGGCGCTCAATTGCGGTGCATCGTATCCGGAGGTGCAAGGCAAAGAAGAATTGAATCAGGATTCCACAGACGATGATGAATTGCATGTTCCTGAAATCGGAACGGATACCATGGATGCGGAACTTCTGCTTGTGGATGAGCAGAATGAACTCTTAAAGGAACAGCCGGATCTGGATAAGCGAAAACTGGAAGCGCATCTGGTTGCGACAAGAATCAGGCAGCTGATGCGATCCTCTCAGGTGACAGATAAGGCAACGGGCAAGCTCCGCAGTCCGAAGTATTCGGATATTGTCATCCTTTTGCGCAGCCTGAAGAACTGGGGAACGGACTTCATGCAGGTACTTTCGGAACACGGAATTCCGGCACATGTGGAATCGTCGACCGGTTATTTCTCGGCGCTTGAGGTGCAGACCGTTTTAAATATGCTTCGCATTCTGGACAATCCGTATCAGGATATCCCGATGGCGGCGGTCTTAAAGTCAGAGATCGTCGGTTTGGATGAGGAGGAACTGGCACAGGTCCGCGTCCGTGATGAGAGTGTGCCTTTTGCGGCAGCGGCACTGGCTGCGATGCAGGAGGAAGATGCGGATGAGAAACTTGTGCGCTTCTATGATAAGTACACGAGTCTTCGCGGTATGCGGGATCTGCCGATCCATGAACTGATCCAGAAGATCCTGGATGTGACGGGATACGGAAGCTACGTGGCGGCGCTCCCGGCGGGAGAGCGGAGGGAGGCCAACCTTGCGATGCTGATCGAGAAGGCTGCCGATTATGAGAAGACGAGTTATCGTGGACTGTTTCATTTTATCCGTTATATTGATCTGTTGCAGAAGTATGAGATTGATTTCGGGGAGGCGGAAACCACCGGAGAAAATGCGGATGTTGTGCGGATCATGACGATTCACAAGAGTAAGGGATTAGAGTTTCCAATTGTGTTTGTGTCGGGACTTTCCAAGAAGTTCAACCAGATGGATGAGAGAGAGAAGCTTGTCGTGCATCCGGATCTTGGTATGGGCATCTGTGAGATCAGCGGTCAGCCGAAAAGGCAGAAGAACTGTCTGTTCCGCGCGGAGATTGCGGATAAGATCAGGAGAGAGAATCTTGGAGAGGAGCTTCGCGTACTTTATGTTGCCTTAACGCGTGCGAAGGAGAAACTGATCTTAAGCGGCGTTATCAAGGATGAGGCAAAGACGCTCGGACAATATGAGGGAAACACGAAGGAACAGCAGCCGATCAGCTACCGGCAGCGTGTTGGTGCGACCTGTTATCTGGACTGGATCCTTCCTGCGATGCTTTCCTACCCGGAGCGTTATACGATCGGTGTCGTTGACCCGGGACATATTGTATTGGAGCAGGCGGCTGCGGCGGCAGAGGCAAGGATTGATCACAGAGAGCTGATGCTAAGAATTGATCAGGCAGATGAGGAAACGCTTGAACACTATCAGACGCTTTTTGCATATGAGTACCCGTATAAGAGTGAGGCAGGAAAGAAGAGTAAGTATTCGGTATCCGAATTAAAACACGATTCGATGGTGATCAAATATGATCACAGTGAGGGTGAGGCGCAGGTGCCGGAGTTCTTACTGGATGAGCATGAGTCCTATATCCCGGATTTCGCGCGTGATGGGGAGGATACAGGCGCGTCCACGGACGTCAACCGGGGTGCTCTCCGGGGTACTGCGGTGCACCGTGTCATGGAGTGTCTGGATTTTGAGGCTTTGGCACAGGTGGATGTATCCGATACGGAGGCCGTAAAGCAATATGTCAGAAATGAGCTGGATCGCATGACTGCGGAGGGAGAGCTTACAGTCGAACAGGCAGATCTTGTGATTCCTGCGATGATCGAAGGCTTTGTGTTAAGTCCGGTTGCTTCAAGGATGGCACAGGCGGCGCTCCGGGGGGATCTCTACCGGGAGAAGCCGTTTGTCATGCAGTATGAGGATGTGCTGGTGCAGGGAATCATTGACGTGTTCTGGCTGGAAGAGGAATCCATTGTGCTGCTCGATTACAAGACGGACCGCGTTAATGAGGCACAGGAACTGGTGATGCGCTATCAGAAGCAGCTGGAATTGTATGCAGATGCGTTAAGCCGTGTATTTTCAAAGGAAGGAAAGAAAATCGATGCGAAGGAGCGTCTGATCTATTCCTTCCGGTTGCAGGAGGTTGTCAATTTATGAGTCAGATCATATTAGCGTCCGCTTCGCCGCGACGCAAGGATTTATTAGAACAGATTGGACTGGAGTTTGAGATCTGTCCGGCAAAAGGCGAAGAGATTATTACAGAGAGCCGGCCGGATGCGGTTGTGCTGGAATTGTCGCGCCAGAAAGCTGAGGAAGTGGCGGCGGGCGTGCTTACCTACAATGAGCAGCACCCGGATCTTGCAACGCCTCAGGACATTCTTGTGATCGGAGCAGATACCGTTGTTGCATACGAAGATGAAATCCTCGGAAAGCCGAAGGATGAAAAGGATGCGAAAAGGATGCTTTCACTTCTGCAGGGGAATACACACAGCGTCTATACCGGAATTACACTTGTGTTTATTGACAAAAGCGGAAGAACCGGGGAACACCGCTTCTATGAGAAAACGGATGTGACTATGTATCCAATGGATGAAGAGGAGATGGATCGTTATATCGCATCGGGAGAACCGATGGATAAAGCAGGAAGTTATGGAATCCAGGGGCGTTGTGCAATCTATGTGAAAGAAATCAAAGGTGATTATAACAATGTGGTCGGACTTCCGGTTGCGCGATTATATCAGGAATTAAAGCGCGTCGGTTACGAACTGAAATTATAGTATAAATGTATTGTAGCAAATGAAGAACTTCGGTATAATACTGTTGAGCCAGACGTATATAGTTACATAGGAAGAATTTGTCCGGTGGAAACCGGTTATAAAGTGATATAAGGAGGGCGCAGCAATGTATGATTATGATGATGAGGTATTAGAGTATTTTCTGGCACATCAGCAGCAGCTTTTCTCAGAAAATGTTGCAGAGACGCCGGAGGAAGCAGAAGAGTTCTTAGAGGACTGTATGGCAGTCGTATGTAAGAACTTAAAGGAAGTAAAAGATTATTTTGATGAGGCAGGAATGGACATTGCGGGAATGAGCGACGAGGACATCCTCGATGCGAGCGAAGTATTTGCACTTGACAGTGGACGATTCCTGATCGTTGAGGGATAGATCAGTGAGAAGAAAGTTTAACCGATTGATTGCGTTATGTCTTGCAACGAGTCTTGCGGCAGTGTCACTCACGGGCTGCAAGGTCGGAAATACGCAGATTCGTCTGGAGTCGAGCGGACTGTCCAATCACAAGAGTGTCTTTGTAATTAATGATTACAAATGCTCGCTGAAGATGGCGAAGCTCTATTTGAGCAATTACCGGAATCTTTATGGATCTGCTTACGGGATGGATCTGTGGCAGTATGATTTTGGCGATGCGTCGCTGGAAGATTATGTCAAAGATGTGACTTTGCAGGAACTGTCACGCATTGTATGTATGGATCTCCTTGCTGAGAAGCAGCAGATGAGCCTTACCGATGAAGAAAATAATCTGGTGAAGCAGGCCGCGCAGGAATATTACGATTCACTTAGTGATGCGGAAAAATCCTACATGGATGTGCATGAGACCGATATTTTAGAGGCGTATGAGAATTATGCTTTGGCGGAGAAGCTGTACCAGACGCTGACGCAGGGTGTGGAAGAGGAAGTCAGCGATGACGAGGCGCGCGTGATCCGTGTGCAGCAGATCTATGTGTCGGATGAGCAGACCGCCAAGAAGGTACAAAAGCTGTTAAACGATGGGGATGATTTCGCATCGGTAGCCGGTACTTACAATGAAAAAGGCAAAGTAGAGACGACGGTGGCAAGAGGTGATTATCCGCAGGATGTGGAGAATATTGCTTTTAATCTGGATAATGATGCGCAGTCGGATATGATCGTGACGGATGATGGATATTATTTTGTGAAGTGTCTGAACAAGTTTGAGGAACAGCTTACACAAGACAACAAGAGTAATATCCGCATCAAGCGTGAGAAGGAGCAGTTCGAAGACACGTATCAGGAATTTGTGGATTCTTCTACGTTCGAACTGAACGAGGCACTTTGGAGCAGTATTACATTGGATGACACATCGGATATTCAGACGGATTCATTTTTTGATGTGTACGACAAATACTTTTCACCGGCGGATCAGGGCTAGCTTGTGATTTGTTATAAAAACTGGAATTGCAGAGTAAGTCCATGTCTGCGATGAGAAAAGCTTAAGTTTGGAATGAGGAAAAGTAAGAGATGAATTGGGAATTTGACTGGCTGTATGCATTGCAGCAGATTCATAATCCGGTACTGGATAAGATCATGGTTGCATTATCAACGATCGGTAATGCCGGAATCCTGTGGATCGTGCTTGCAGTGATACTGCTTATCATGAAGAAGACGAGGCGGTGCGGGGCACAGATGGCGTTTGCGATGCTGTTGACATTTATTATCGGCAATCTTGTTCTTAAAAATATGATCAGTCGCGACAGACCGTGCTGGATCGATCCGACGGTGGCGCTTCTTGTAAAGAATCCGACGGATTTCTCATTTCCGTCAGGACATTCGATGAATGGATTTACGGCGGCGGTCACAATCTTGTTCTACGATAAACGGTGGGGGATTGCAGCGATCATTCTCGCATCGCTTGTCGCATTTTCACGATTATACAATTTTGTGCATTTCCCGACGGATGTGTTTGCGGGAGTGGTGATCGGAACGGTGGTTGCGTGCCTGGTTAATCTGTTGTTTATGAGAATGCAAAGCGTGAAGAAATCGTAATTTTTATAAGAATTTGGGAAAGATGCTGATACATACGTTATCAAACGGATGATTGGTCAGAATAAAAGAATGCCGGTTACAATTATGAGCTTGTAACCGGCATTCTTTTCTATGTGTGAAATTATCAACGAAATTCCATTTATTTTGTGAGCAGAAGCATGATATCGTTGCTTCTCTTTACGAATTTGGTCATATCATCAACCGAAAGTGGCTGGTTGGAGATTCTTGCCAGATCGTAGAGCTGCTCAGCGAACATTGGAACATGCTCGGAATCTTTATTCTCTAAGATGTATTTAACTAATGCGTTGTTTGCGTTCAGCGTTAATGTCTGATCAGCAGCAAACATATTCGGGTCCATTCCACCCATGCCGCCCATAGAGTACATCTTCATCATATCCTGCATACGTCTTCCCTGCTCGGAGAGTGTCAGTACGGATGCAACCTCATCATTCTTTAATGCTTCCACCTTGACGGTAAGCTTGTCGTTATTCAAAGTCTTCTTGAATAACTCGGAGAGTGTTGTATTCGCCTCGGTCAGATCCTCAGTATCATCCGATTTTAATGCATCCGTTAAGTCGGCATCGATACGCTTGAACTGATAATGCTCATTACGCTGCTCAAGCGGGGTGATGAAGGAAGTATCAATGTTATGGTCAAGGATGACAGCGTTCATTCCCTGCTCCTTGAACAGATTGATGTACTGTCCCTGCTGAACCTTATCGGTTACGTAGTAGACGGTGTCACGTTCCGGTTCTTTGTCTTCTGCAGAGTCTGTATTTTCTGTCTTAGCTTCTTCGGTTGTCTCAGCAGAAGTATCCTCGTCCTTTTTCTCCTCCTCAACCGGTGCGAGAAGTTCCGGAAGTGTCTGGTACTTGTCGTTGATATCTTTAAAGAGGATATAATCATTCATCTTATCGCAGAATTTCTCATCTTTTAAGCAACCGTATTTGATGAATGGACTGATGTCATCCCAGTATTTCTCGTAAGATTCTTTATCGGTCTTGCACATACCGATCAGCTTGTCGGCAACCTTCTTGGTGATGTACTCGGAGATCTTCTTGACGAAACCGTCGTTCTGTAAAGCGGAACGGGATACGTTAAGCGGAAGATCCGGACAATCAATGACACCCTTCAGGAGCATTAAGAACTCAGGAATGACTTCCTTGATATTGTCTGCGATAAATACCTGATTGTTGTATAACTTGATGGTTCCCTCGATGGAATCATATTCGGTATTGATCTTCGGGAAGTAGAGGATTCCCTTTAAATTAAACGGATAATCCATGTTCAGGTGGATCCAGAACAGTGGCTCCTTGTAGTCTAAGAATACTTTGCGGTAGAATTCCTTGTACTGCTCGTCGGTGCACTCGCTTGGATTCTTGGTCCAAAGAGGATTTGTATCATTGAGCGGTACCGGGCGTTTTACAATCTTAAGCTTATCCTTGGCAGGAGAGACTTCAACGACTTCCTTCTCGCCGTTCTCGTTTTCCTTCTCCTCGGTCTTGGCTTCCTCATGAATCTCCTCGACAACAGTATCGGTATCAAGTTTATCCTCTTTGTCGATGGTTTCGTATTCTTCCGGAGCGTTTGCCTTGCTTAAATAGATTTCGGTTGGCATGAAGGAGCAGTATTTCTCGATGATCTCTCTTGCACGGTATTCGTTGGCAAACTCCAGACAATCCTCATTTAAGAATAAGGTGATCTCGGTTCCGACATCCGTCTTGGTTCCGTCTGTCATGTCGAACTCGGTGCCGCCGTCACTTGCCCAGTGAACCGGAGTGGCACCTTCTTTATAAGAAAGGGTATCGATTGTTACTTCGTCTGCAACCATGAAAGCAGAGTAGAAGCCGAGTCCGAAGTGTCCGATGATCTGATCAGCATCCGATTTATCCTTGTACTTCTCTACAAAGTCTGTTGCACCGGAAAAAGCGATCTGGTTGATGTATTCCTCAACTTCATCGAAGGTCATTCCAAGTCCGTTATCGATGAACTTTAAGGTTTTCTCTTCCGGATTGACGATGACCTGAATCTTTGCTTTGAAATCAGCAGGAAGAGAGTATTCACCCATCATATCCAGTTTCTTTAATTTTGTGATAGCATCGCAGCCGTTTGAAATTAATTCACGATAGAAGATATCATGATCAGAATATAACCATTTCTTGATGATAGGAAACAGGTTATCGCTGTCGATTGATAAATTTCCGTGTTTATTTGCCATGTTATGCATCTCCTTATCTTCGTTCTTTTCTTGTGCGATGTCTTAGGCTAAGATAATCGCAACTTATTTTCATAAGAAAGATGATATTACTGTAAAAAATAAAAGTCAATAGAAAATTAGCACTCTTTTTTAATGAGTGCTAACAATAAACGCGGTTTTATTGAATTTACGGCGGTTTTTGGAATTCTAAAATCTTTATAAACAGGCTTTGTACTAGACTTTTCTTATAAAAAATGTTACGATTGCAGACGCGTGATGCGATAAGAAAGCATGCGCTGCCATCAACGGTGATGATATCCATGGTTGTGTCACGGTTGGTAAAGCATTTGATGATTTATGAGGTGAAATTTATGAGTGATAATAGAACGAAAGGCAGCATGACGGAGGGAAGCCCGGTCAAATGCATGCTTGCGTTTGCCATCCCGATGATTCTCGGTAATCTGTTCCAGCAGTTTTACAATCTGGTGGATTCGATGATCGTGGGAAAACTGGTCGGAGCGGACGCGCTTGCCGCAGTCGGCGCATCCACGGCGATCACGATGCTTTTTGTCATGATCGCGGTAGGAACCGGAATCGGCTGCTCAGTTGTGATCTCACAGCTGTTCGGTGCGGAGAAGATCGAGGAGATGAAGACAGCAATCTCGACTGCACTTCTTTCCATCGTTGTCTTTTCTTTATTTCTAAGCGTTTTGGGACGTTTCTTAAGCCGGTGGATTCTGACCGTGATGGGAACGCCGGATAATATCTTCGATGGAGCGGAAGTTTACTTAAATATTTATTTTTATGGATTTTTCTTCCTGTTTTTGTATAACGCATTCTCATCGGTGTTTAATGCACTTGGTGATTCGAAGAAGCCGTTGTATTTTCTGCTTTTTTCATCGGTGCTTAACATTGGACTGGATCTGCTTTTCGTAGGAAAGTTCCATTGGGGAATCGCCGGTGCGGCGTGGGCAACACTGATTGCGCAGGCAATCTCTGCGCTTTTGTCATTCCTTGTATTGTATCGCAAACTGAGCCGGATTCAATGTGGATTGTATCGCAGGTTTGACAGTGAGATGCTTGCCAATATGACAAGAGTGGCGATCCCGACGATCATTCAGCAGTCGATGGTGTCGATCGGAATGCTTCTCATCCAGGCGGCGGTCAACCGGTTCGGATCGGTTTTTATCGCGGGATATACGGCAGCCTGCAAGATCGATGGTATGGCAATCGTGCCGATGGTGAACGCGGGCAATGCGGTATCGACTTTCGTGGCGCAGAATATGGGTGCCGGAAAGCCGGAGCGCGCGAAGAAGGGTTACCATATCGGATTGATTATGGCGGTGTCGATCGGACTTGTGATTGGAATCTTCTTATTCTTCTTCGGTGATGTCTGTGTCGGAGCCTTCATGAATGCAGCAACGGACGGCGAATCGATCGCACTCGGCGCGCAGTATATTGCAGTTGTGTCGATGTTCTACTTCGTCATGGGTGCGATGAATACGACTTCTGCAGTACTTCGAGGTGCCGGAGATATGAAGTGGTTCATGTCGGTCACACTGATCAATCTGTTTATGCGTGTGGCATTAACGTATATTTTTGCGGATGCTACCGCCGGAATGATCATTATGTGGGCAAATCCAATCGGATGGGCGTGCGGATTCATCGTTGCATATACGCGCTACCGCCAGGGTGGCTGGAAGAAAGTCCGACTGATATAATATAAAAAGATTAAGACAGAAACAATCCACATAAGCTTGGAATGTGTTT
>ERZ1034920.2520-NODE-2520-length-10251-cov-16.969302_pt1 | contig 10251 bp, 3 predicted proteins | sample MGYA00520688_ERZ1034920 | MGnify/ENA primary metagenome ERZ1034920 (study PRJEB33766, sample SAMN09781785) | gut metagenome | biome: gut microbiome | host: Homo sapiens | place: Madagascar | study: EMG produced TPA metagenomics assembly of the PRJNA485056 data...
AAACTTGCCCACCCCCGCACTCGGGGGTGGGGGGACCACGTAGTGGTGGAAGGGGGCGCCGCCGCAGGCGGCAGGGAGCTGTGAAAAAATGTTCAATCATTTCTTCACAGCCCCCTTACGTTACGGGATTTCCTTCCCGCCTCACTCGTCATCCCGGTCAGCGGGAAGGAGCCTGACAAAGCCTGTCCCACGTAAAAAGCCCTCCTTTCGGAGAGCTCTTTATGTGGATTTCTTATTTCACTTCGATGGAGAAGTAATTTTTCTTTCCTTTTCTAATGATGATGAATTTGCCATCGGTGTTGGGATGGGCGGAGACGGTGGCTTCTGTATCGCGGATCTGCTCACCGTTTACGCGGATGGCGCCGTTCTTTACGTCTTCCCTTGCCTGGCGTTTGGATTTCTCCACGCCGCCCTGCACCAGAGCTTCCACGATATTAATCGGTGCTTCATGGACTTCGCCGCCCTTGGTGTTGCGGAAAGCTCCTTCGATTTCATCGCCCGAGAGCTCCTGGATGTTGCCGGAGAAGAGAGCCTGGGTCACCTTTTCGGCCTGGGCCAGTCCTTCTTCGCCGTGGACGAAGCGGGTGACTTCTTCCGCCAGTCTTCTCTGGGCGCTTCTGTGTTCCGGATGTTCTTCCACTTCTTTGGCCAGAGCGTCGATTTCCTCATGGGAGAGGAAGGTGAAATATTTCAGGTACTTCACCACATCCCGGTCATCCTGGTTGAACCAGAACTGGTAGAATTCGTAGGGAGATGTCTTCTTCGGGTCAAGCCATACAGCGCCGCCGGCGGTCTTGCCGAACTTGGTGCCGTCCGCCTTCAGCATGAGGGGGATGGTGAGGCCGTAGGCATCATGCACATCTTCCGTCTTGCGAAGGAGTTCTACGCCGTTGGTGATGTTGCCCCACTGGTCGGCGCCGCCGATCTGCAGCTGTACGTCGTACTTGTCGTAGAGCATTTTGAAATCGATGGACTGGAGGATCTGGTAGGAAAATTCCGTAAAGGAAATCCCTGTATCCAGGCGGGAAGCTACCACTTCCTTAGCCAGCATGGTATTGATATTGAAAAGCTTGCCGTAATCACGAAGGAATTCCAGCAGGGAAATCTTGGAAAGCCAGTCATAGTTGTTCACCATGGTGAAGCCGTCTTCTCCGAAAAGTTTCTTCATCTGGGCAGTGAGGCATTCCGCATTATGCCGGATGGCCTCCTGGGACTGGAGCACCCTTTCCGTCTTGCGGCCGGAAGGATCGCCGATGGAGCCGGTGCCGCCGCCGATGACGATGACCGGATGATGGCCGGCCAGCTGGAAACGCTTCAGGATCATGAAAGGAATCAGATGACCGATATGCATGCTGTCTCCGGTAGGATCGATGCCGCAATAGAGGGAAATGGACTTCTCCCCTACCAGCTTGTACAATCCTTCCTCGTCTGTCTGCTGATTGACAGCGCCACGCCATTTCAGTTCATCAATAATATTCATGGAACTCCGCCTTTCTTTATGCAATATCTATCTGAATAGATTCAATATGTACCACTATAACACAATTCGTAAAGGATAGATATGGAGAACATAGATTCTTGAAGTAAAAAGCGCAGAGGGCTGCGCCGTGGGTTGTGTAAAAGGTTCTCAGGTTTGACCGGCCGTTGGCCGGAGGGTTCTCAGGTTTGACAGCGGCCTTTGGCCGCTGAGGGTTGTGGATTGCCCTGCGGGCAATGAATTTATAATGCCGCCTTTGGCGGCCCCCCCTTGGTGCCTTACGGCACCACCTTCCCCCCGCTGTGCGGTGGGACTACAACCCGCAGAGGAGCAATCATCTCATAAGCATCTCAAAGCATAGCGCCGCTAGAATCTGCCCCTCCGGGGTGGCAAGCGAACACGATTTGTAAGGGAGCGAAGCGACCTGAAAATCGTGTGAGACGCTTTCCCGTGGAGAGACGCCGCTGCAGGCGGCAGAAGGGGTGCATTTCCATCGCGCCGCAGGCGCGGTTGTATGGTTTTCCCCGCTGCTGCTTCCATAAACATCACTTGACGCCACTATCCAGCATCCATAGTGCCCCCTGAACAGGGGGAAAGGTGGTGGCGCCAGCCACCAAAGGGGGCCGCTTTTCCATCGGGCAAAGCCCGGTTGTATGGTTTTATTCATCAGTAAGAGCGGCATCACGCTAAATTGGCCACTAACGTGGCCACCCCCTATCCGGCTGCGCCGGACTCCCACCCTATTCAGGGGGGAGAATAAACCGCTCTACGCTCCCCGTGGAGTCATGTAGCACATTGCTGAGCACCCATAGTGCCCCCTGAACAGGGGGAAAGGTGGTGACGCCAGCCACCAAAGGGGGAACGCATTTCCCTCGCCCGTAAGGGCGGTTGTAAAGGTTTTATCATACTGGCGCCTTCTATAAATTTAAAGGCGCCCACCACGGCCTTTGCCCCCTGAGCGACAGCGAACACAACCCTTGGCACCGAGGGCCGTCAGGCCCGATGGATGCCATATGCCCCTCTGCCGCGCAGTGGCAGGCCCCTTCGGGAATACGACCTACCACCCCCACTGAACCCTGTGCACTCTCCCCCTTTGGTACTACGTACCACCTTCCCCCCGCTGTGCGGTGGGACTACAACCCGTGCTTAATGTAGAGCAACTTTTGAGAAAAATGATTAGCGGAGCTTTGTTCTGCCACCGCTTGCGGGGGAAGTCCCGCGAAGCGGGCAAGGGGGAACGCTTTTCCCTCGCCCGCCAGGGCGGTTGTAAAGGTTTTATCATACCGGCGCCTTCTATAAATTCAAAGGCGCCCACCACAACCTTCACGCCGAAGGCGTGTCAAACCTGAGAACCTTTAGCCCCTTCGGCCCGTAGGGCCGTCAACCCTCACGCCCGCAGGGCGTGTCCATATCCCATTGCAAAACCCCCGGGACAAATGTCTCGGGGGGTTTGCTCGTCCCGCGCCCTCCGGGGGGAAGGGCGGGGATTATATCCTCAAATCACTTTCCTTCGTTTAAGCAATCATCCGGCTTGGAGGGATGAAGGAGAGCGATTTACGAGGTCAGGCTCTTTTCTGGGCTGCCATGGCCTGGAGTTCGGGGCGGAATTCTTCCACCAGTTTCTTTTCAGCCTTAGCGCCTTTGGAGAGGGCGTTGTAGATGATTTCTGCCATTTCATAGCGGGTCATCTGTCTCTCTCCATGGTACTTGCCGTCTTCATAGCCTTCCACGATGCCATTGCCTGCCAGGCGGGAAACAGCTTCGTAGGCCCAGTGGTTTTCCGGAACGTCCGGGAAATCTTTCGACATGTTGGGGTTCAGTACGGAGAGGAGTGCGTCCATGCGGGCGGTGAGGTCGTCCACTTTAGCGCGGAGTTCCTTATTTTCCGCTGCAGCCGCCTTCATCTGTGCCTCTTTGGCTTTGTTGCCGCCGTGGCCGAGACGGAGGGATACGCCGCCGCCGAACATATTCTCACCGGTGCCCATGGCTGCGGAGGCATTGACCATCACGTTTTCATTGGGCCGGTAGAATACGCCTACCGCGCTGGCAGTTTCGCTGCCGGAGCTGCCTACTGCTGCTGCAATGTTCCACTTGGAGTCTTCATCAAATTCCAACGGATGGAGGTTTGCCATGGCTGCTGCATTGGCGCCTACCTTGTCGATCTTGTTGTCCAGCTTATCCACCCTGGTTTCCACCGCACCCACACGGGTTTCCAGTCCGCTGACCCTGGTATTGGTTTCATAGAGCTGTCCGCCGGAAACGGCATCAGTGGAGCCTTCGGAAATCTTTCCCTGGCCTACATTCCTGATAACCTGGTTATTCGCATTGATACCATCTTTATCGATGTAGGTCTTGTCTCCTACCTTGTAGGAATCAGCGGTTACTGTACCTGCTGTTACTGTATCTGCGGTTACACCGCCGGTGACGGAGAGTCCCTTGTTCATAGTTACAATATCATTGAATGTAGCCTTGCCGTCAAATTCGGAAGAACCGGTTACCTTGAGAGTATCTGTAGTGGTTGTTCCTTTGACAGTCAAATCCTTTTCAACTGTCGCATTGGACTTCATGGTTACATCGTCAGTGAGAGTAGACTTGCCATTGACTGTCAGGTCCTTTTCAACTGTCGCATTGGACTTCATAGTTACATCGCCGGTGAGAGTAGATGTACCGGTTACAGAGAGGTTGCCACCTACGCTGGTATCACCGTCAATAGTTGCCTTTCCATGAACGCCCAGGTCTTTCATCACTTCCGCATAGTCCATGGTTGCCTTGCCGGTTTCCAGTGTGTTGCCGGAAATGGTGGTCTTTGTGACTTTGCCTTCTTTAATAGCAGTGCTATTTGCCTTATTTTCAAAGGTGGTACCCTTGGTATCGCTGGTTACTGTGTTGTCGCCGGTGATATTGGTAATCTTGGTGGCAACGTTTCCGATTTCACCATCTGCCCAGTTGATGATATCGCCGGAAGCTTCGTTCAGGATATCCTTCGACTTGTTGTAAATGGTGCCGCCTTCTGCGGTATTGGTGATGCCATCAGCAGTCATTTCACTCTTCACTTTAGAGCCGTCGCCAATCTGGCTGGTAATCTTGTCCGTTGCGGTGTTGGAAATATCCTTAGCGCTGGTAGCTACTTCGGAAGCGGTCTGCTTCACTTCACTCTTGTTCGTACCATCGGTTACGGAACTTGTAATTGCCGGATTTGCTGCATCGTCAAGGCTCTTAAGCACATCGATGACGCTGCTGCCGCTGGTCAGTTTCGATTCAGAGGAAAGGGCTTTATCCGTAGCCACGTTAGACCCGTTTCCGTTCTTTACGGTGTTGGTGATGCTGTCCGCCTTCTGGCTGGAGCTGGAGAATGCACCGGATGCGGTATCGGTAATCTTAGTGGTATCTTCGGAAACCGTCTTCATGTTGTTCAAAGACTTAGTCGTTTTTCCGTCAGCGTCTACTTCTTTCAGCGACGTATTCACGCTGCCTGCCAGCTGGCTTTCGGTGCTGGTATTGGTGCCGTCGGTGACTACGTTGATGTCCTTGGTAGCGGTCTTGGTGAAGGTGTTGTTATTCTTATCATCCACCACAGATTCTTCAATCTTATTGACGGTCATAGAGCTGGATACGTTGTTACCTACGGAGTTCTTGATAGACTTAGAAGCGGTATTTTCGATTTCCGCCGCAGAGTTGGACAGTTTTTCCACTGCAGTATTGCTGATGTTCTTCGCACTGTTAGCAATGGTTCCGCCAGCTGCGCTGAGGTTGATATCCTTTGCATTCTGGCTGATACCGGTAATGGTCTTGCCATCGGTAACTGCACTGCTTACAGTGGCAGTCGTGGTATCTTTCACAATGTCAATCAGTGTAGTACCGGATTTCAGCGCTTCTTCCGCTTTATCTACAGTCTTGGTTTCAGCATAGAAGTGTGTATCGTCTGCTTTGATAAGCTGTTCAGATTTATCCACCGTATTATTGGTGTTGTTTGCCTTTGCTCCTTCGGTGATGGAGGAAGCAAGGCTCTTGGCATCCTGGTTCACAATAGTGGTGTTGGTGCCGTCGGTGACGGCGGAAGCCACCTGGTCAGCTTTCTGCAGGCTGTTGGAAGTATTGGTTCCATCGGTGATATTGGTGTTGGTCTGTCCTGCAATGGTATCGATGGTAGTCTTCTTATCGCCTTCGATGAGCTGGGATTTTTCTTCTGCTGCGCCGCGGAGGTAGGAAGCGGTCTTACCATCGGCCTGGCTCATTTCTTCCGTTGTCTGATAGGACATCTGGGTAGAGGTATTGGCGCCGGCATCGTTGGATACTTTGTTCACAATGGAGCTGGACGCTTCGGTTTCTACATCGATTGCCTTATTGGTAATCTTGTTCTTTGCTGTGTTGTTGATATTTTCAGCGGTGAGGCTGCTATCGCCGGTAACAGTGGTGGTCTGGTTTCCGCTTACGGTGGTGGACAGGTTAGCCTTGTAGTCTTCTGTCACATCGCCGGTAACGGTAGTGGTCTGGGTTCCGGTAATGATATTTGTCTGATTGCCGTTTACGGTGTGTTTTTCTTCACCGGTTACTGTGGTTTCCAGGCCGCCGTTGTAGGCTTCAGTCTTCTTGCCGGTTACCGTTTCTTCGCTGGTTCCAGCTACCGTTTCGCTCTTGTTTCCACCGATTGTGGTTGTCAGGTCATTTTTGAAATCTTCAGTTACCTTTCCGGTTACAGTAGTTTTCATTTCTCCGCCAACGGTAGTTTCCAGATTCTTGCCAACGGTGTTGGTCATGTTTTCAGAAGCGCTGTTCACCAGGTCTTTGGCGGTGTTGGAAATCGTTCCGTTTTCAGCGGTATTCTTGATATCCGTAGCGGTCTGTTTGGTGTAGGTCTTGTTTGTTCCGTCAGTAGCGTAGGTGTTGAATCCTTTATTGCTCAGGTTGGTGGAAGCGGTGTTCTTCCCGTCGGTAGCGGTGCTCTTGATGCCCGTTTCTGTCTGGTCAACGGTGGTTGCATTGGTTCCATTCTGGATGCCCTGCAGGATCTTCTTCAGGTTCTGGGTGATATAGGATTTCTGTTTTTCATCAGCCAGGCTGAAAATGGTGGAGCCAGATTCACCTGCAGCCATGGTAGATACATTCCTAGTTGTGCCGTTGGCTGCCGTGTCTGTTCTTCCTTTTTCAGTTAATTTCGAAGAACTTGTGTAGGTTCTTCCATCATCTGTGTTTACTTTGCTGTTTACAGAAGTCACGTTTCCGCCGTTGATGGTGGTGAAGTTATTTTCATCCAGCCTGCTGGAGAGGGTCTTGGCATTGAATTCGCCTTCTACAGAAAGGTCGCCCTTTACATCCAGGTCACCGCCGATTTCAGCATCGCCGGTAGTTTTCAGAGTGCCGGTTTCAATTTTATTAACACCAGTCAGATTACCCCCTGTAAGAGTTGCGGTACCATCGGTGATACTGCTGCCCTGTACTTTGCCAGTAGCGGTCATATCCCCATTAATGGACGTATTACCGTTAATATTAGCTGTTCCGTTAACGGTAATACTGCCACCACTAATACCACCTGTTACAGAAAGGCTTGCTCCTGTCAATGCGCCGCCTGCGTGGATGTCACCCAGTGCGGAGATGTTGCCCGTGGAAGTTACGGTGCCACCGGTAATGGTGCCGCTGGTGTTGATATTGCCATTGGTAATGGTAGCAATCCCATCGGTCAGGGTCTTGCCGGTTACCGTTCCGTTGCTCATGGAAGCGCCCTTACCGTCGGTTACTGTTTCACCGGTGATGGTTGCCTTGGAAGCGACATTTCCATCTTCATCCACGGTGAAGGCCCCGTTGGCCCCTTTGATTTTGCCGTCAGCGCTCATAGCTGCATAGGCTGCATCATAGGTATCGCCGCCGGTGTAGACACCGTCTTTATCCACCACACTGCTGTTGGTGCCAACTTTGATGCCCTTGTCGTTCAGGGTAATCTGATTGTCATTGTCCTTATTCAGAATCAATTCTTTGGCATCGGTTTTGGAGGTAGTCACGTTGCCTTTTTCGTCAATTTTAGTGGTGTTCTTCTGCAGCACATTGTCGTCGCTCAGGCTCAGTCCGCTGTTCACGGCTTCCACCAGTGTCGTATCAGCTGCTACACGGGCTGCCAGTTCATTGGCATCAACCTGGCTCAGGGTATTGAACCCATTAGCCATGTTCTGATTAATCGAGTTGACGCTGGCTACCAGGTTGTCATTCACCTGCTGAATCACCTTGTCCTGAGCTGCATCTGCGCCAAGGCGGGCAGCCGTTTCCTTTGCCAGGCCGGCATCCAGCAGCGCCACGTTTTCGCCGATGGTGTTGGCCTTTCTCACAATGGCCCCATCGTCCTGCAATGCAGCGTCAGTCTTGCTTACATAATTATCAGATGTCTGTTTTTCCAGATATTCTTTTACATTGGTAATCCGTTCATCCAGGGCATTCAGGTTCTGGCCCACAGTCTGAGACGCAATAACAGATGTCCCGTCTTTGGTCGTTTCATCAGTAATTCCCGCTGTTGCGGAAACGGTTCCAGTGGAAACGCTGTTACCTTTAATTGTGGTAGAGGAAGAAGTTTTTCCTCCATCATTTGAATAAGTAAAAGTTGTCCCGGTCGATTTAGTAGCAGCCTGGGAATATTCTCCTGTAGTATCTCCTGCAGTATCAACAACCTGTCCAGTTGCCTTGCTCACAATCGCTCCAGTTATGGCGCGATATTCTGTATAAGCAGTACCGCCATCATTGGCAAGTCCTGCCTCCGAATTATTGACTACACCAATCTGTGCTCCGCTTCCATTGACCTGAAGAGTTGCGCTATACTGATTGCCTTTATATGTCATGGATTCATTAATAGAAGTACTATTAGCAGCTGCTACTCTGTTAAGAGACCCTGTCTTGGCTTCCAACGCGGACGTTCTGGAGTCCAGTGCGGAATCAGCTGATTCACGGGCAGTTTTCTCGGTATCAATATTGTTCTGGAGCTGCTTATCTGCATTTTCCAGATTAGTCACCGAGTACTTCCGTTTCCTAGCTTCATCGTCAATCGCTTTCTGCAGATTCGTATCTGCTGTATTGACTTCAGTTTTGGTAGCAAATGTCGTGTCGGCATCGGCCTTGCTGTACACATCAACCGCATTTGCTTTGGCATCTACAGCCTTCTGAAGGTTCATATCAGCAGTTTCACGGTCGGTGGTTTCTTGGGCCAGGCTTTTCTTTGTGGCAAAGGTATCATCTGCAACATCTTTGCTATATACGTCAGCCGCATTTGCTTTGGCATCTACAGCCTGCTGAATGGTTTTATCCGCGTTTTTGCGGTCCGTTGCTTCTGTATCGATATTGCTCTGCAAGGTTGTATCGGCAGCTTTACGGTTTGTAGCTTCGTTGTCGATATTGGTCTGCAGGGTCGAATCTGCTGCTTTACGGTTTGTAACTTCGTTGTCGATATTGGTCTGCAGGGTCGAATCGACATTTGCACGCTCAGTTGCTTCTGTGGTCAGGCTTCCCTTTGTGGCAAAGGTATTATCTGCTCCATCTTTGGTGTACATCGTCTGCTGCGTAGTGCTCGTATCCGTGACCGTCACGATGTCCGCGGCCCAGGCGAAGTTTGGACCCATAAGAGCTGCTGCCACCAGCAGAGCTGCTGCCAGTCTCTTCAGTCCTTTTCCTGTGGTTTCGCCCTTGGTGTGGCCTTTGGCGATTTCTGATGCCACCACATAGGTGTGCTTCGCTTTACTCCAGATGACTTTATAAATCTTATTCATGGTGTTACCCTCCTTTAAATGGAAATGATAGATGCTCCGAATCATTTTCTTGCGGCTTAGCGCCGGATGTGCCGCATTTTTGACTCACATAGCCCCAGGGGGTTCGTCCCAGCGGCGGAACCGGTTTGTACCCATGCCTCCTTTATCCGGTTCTTATTGTGTATACTCATATCTTCAAGGCTCAGAGCGGGCCTTCGAATCCGTTTATACAGATTATGCAGAAGGACTATACAGGTGCTGCCGGCTGCGTTTTTTCCCAAAGCACAGGGAAATCGGTCTTTCTTTTCGTCTTTTCCTGTTTTGGGGCGCACGAAATAAAGGTCAGGGGTCAATAATTTTTTCGACTTTCGACGCTGTCTCAGTACCTATGCAGTTCTTCCGTTTCATCTGTCATTACTATAGCGTAAAAGGTTTTTCGTTTCTATTTTTTCTGCAAAAGTGGTCGTTTTTCTGCAAAAGTGGTCAATTTTATGTCCAAGTGGTTTTCATAAGCATGAAAAAAGCTCTGCCGGCTCTATTCCGACAGAGCTTTCCCATACTTCCTGAAGAAGCAGGACCTTATATAACGTATATTTATGCATATTATTCACACTTGCAGGGTTGCCATTTCTGCCGGATTTCACAGAGCGGCGGCTCTCCGCTCCCTCCACAAAAGGGTATAACCTATGCGGGAACATGCAAAATATATACAAAAGTATACCTTTTACTTCTTATTTCTCACACCTTCTCCCATAGCCGGGGCTGGGCTTTCTGCTTTTCCGGCCTTTGAAAACACAGGGGTATCCATAAAACAGGGCATCCTTTTCTTTGGAAATAAAAAATCCTCCTGCAATGGAGGGTTTGTGGGGCCGCAAAGAGGCGGATGAAAAGGTTCTTAAGATTGACCGGCCGATGGCGGTCGGGTTCTTAGGTTTGACGGCCCTTTGGGCCGAGGGTTGTGGATTGCCCTGCGGGCAATAAATTTTATAAACCGTCTGCGGCTGACCCCTTCCGGCTCGCTGCGCTCGCCACCCACCCCTTAAACAGGGGTGG
>ERZ1034920.2525-NODE-2525-length-10221-cov-6.662109_pt1 | contig 10221 bp, 7 predicted proteins | sample MGYA00520688_ERZ1034920 | MGnify/ENA primary metagenome ERZ1034920 (study PRJEB33766, sample SAMN09781785) | gut metagenome | biome: gut microbiome | host: Homo sapiens | place: Madagascar | study: EMG produced TPA metagenomics assembly of the PRJNA485056 data...
ACATGTTCTCGACAGGACAGATTGGCTTCAATCTATCTACTGTCAATTGAATGAGAGAGCGGCCCACACCCATCACGTCAATGAATTGCTTTGGGTAATTGGGGGTTGACATTGGCCAAAAGCGGCTACCTACGCCACCAGCCATGATTATCACCTGAATATCGTTGTGAATTTGATTTATCATAGAATACATTTTTTATAACTAACAATTAGTTATTCAAGAAAATAGCAGTTTGGCATTTGCCATTCAGCTGTATCTAACAGTTGTATGCTATCATTTAAACAACTCCTTAATTCTTTCTTCCATTACCTGAAATGGAATCTTAAAATCATTGTTTATTTCATTGTTTTTATCCACAAGAAGGATTTTTCTAGCTTCCTCTACATTATTCAATGGCAAGAATGTTGCATTATTATCAAATGTTTCATGGAAGATTTCTATATCACTTAATATGATATGTTTGCATCCACAAGCAACTGCCTCAAAAGGGGTTCTTCCAAAGCCTTCATCAAGTGATAACAAGGCAAAGGCGTAAGCGTAATGATAAAGGGAAATAAGTTCGTCATCTGATACGTAATTAGTAAATATCAAATAATCCTTCATCCGTCCTATCAGTGCCTTTAATTCTTCATCGCCCCCCCATCCTTCTCTTCCTACGAGTACTAGCTTCATATTCCGGTCTTTCAGAATTGGAGCAATCACCTTGAGAAGATATTTGAAATTCTTACGGGGCTCTATAGTAGAAACCGATATATAATATGATTCAGGACGCAGATTCCATTTTTCAAGCAATTGAAGATTCGCCTTTTCAGAAGCACCTTTAAATCCGATAGCAATATTCTCACCTAGATTATATATAGGCTTTTTAGTGTAAACAGAAAGTTGTTTTTTCTCCGTCTCAGAAATGGTAATAATACCATCTACCCACTTAAATGCCCATAACATCTTTGGCGTAAGATAATACTTTGCTGCAAAATTCAAGGTATCTCGGAATTTCAAAAATGCACAATCATGCTGAGTTGGCATTACTTTCCCGTTGAATCCAAGACAAAGATCAATTGGTGGAGGAAAAACAGGAAACAAAGCCACATCTGGATTGATTTTTCTTACCGCTAATGATAATCTAATGTTTTCCAGAATAATTCTATTACTCTCACCTATTATAAACGCATTAGGATTATTATCTAACTCATTTTTTACGTGAAAGATTGGAATAATCTCATGAGATGTTGAAAGTAATGCTCGATATAAATCAATAGCATACATCTCAATACCTGTGCGTTTACGTGCATATAAGGATGTTAAATCTATTGCTATTCTCATACGTAAATTATTATAAAAAAAGAAAAGTTACTTAAGCTTCAACCAGTCTATATTCTTTTTGTTTTTCTTATCTCGAAGCAACTTAGAAATATAGCTGAAAGAAGAATTACCTTGCCAGAAAAGTATTTTGGTCATAGACAGCATCCACATTTCTGTAATACTATCCTCAAACATTCTTTGTTTTACCTCGTCTGTGGCATGCTGTGCTGCCCAAATATGAATACCTCCATCCTCTACCTTCGGAATAAACTTTTCATAGAGTAACACCCTACCAGGATATATACGTTTGAAATCTTCTACCACATCAGGATTATCAGAACACAAGAAGATCTTTAAACAAGAATCAGCTTCAATCATACTTTTCAGCTGATGATGTAAAATATCCAATTGCCCTTTTGGTTTCTTATCCGTATATCTAACATGAACACCAACCGCATTCTGTACCCCCAACTCTGAAGCTTTAGAAGCAATCTTATCATACATATTTTTTTTCAAAGAAACATAGTTAAAGAAATTCTTCATTGATACCAAAGGTCTGAAATCTGCAAAAAGCACTATCCGTGCATGAAGCCATGGCCAAATATTAGAGCCTAGAGGAAGATTATCACCATCAAGCATATGTTTAACCACATACTTCCATGATAATTTATCTTTTACTTCAACTCTTTGGAAAGACTGCAAGCCCAAAATATAAACCAATTTATGGAGAGGAACTACAGATAAAGCGACCTTATAGATGGTCTTTCGCGCAATCTTAGGCAAATAAACAACAAACTGCCCCTTTACATCACGTTCTTCGCAGATAGGGTTAGTCAAATCATCTTTACGCATTTTGGAAGGATAGCATGTTGCTCCAGTTTCATAAGCACTCATTACATCCTCGAGATTACAACACTTGATACCTTTAATATCAAAATACTCAGAAAAAGCATTTTTACCTAACGCAGCAAACATACCATCACTCCAATCTACATATAATGTACGGTCAGACATCTTGGCATAATTGATAGCTTTCATCAGAGTAATAAATCTATTACCCAAACCTGCACATCCTTTCAGTACAAGGTACTTTGTTTTATTATCGCTCATCGTTTATAAATTTGTTTAAACGTAATCATTATCCTTTTAGCAATCAAGTAAAGAATTACCTGAAAGCCCCTCTGCAAAGAACTATACAACTCTATCAAATTGTTCTTTTTAAAAAATCACATTTCCATATTATTCAACAAAATTCTCTTCTTTATAACCTTTGCCGGATTGCCTCCAACAACAGTCAAAGATTCTACATTCTTATACACAGAAGCCGTGGCTCCAACCACAGCTTTTTCTCCAATTTCTACACCCATACCAACAAATGCACGGCTACCAATCCATGCTCCTCTACGCAGGACTATCGGAGAGGTGATGAGACCACTGTCTGCAGTATTAGCATAATCAACATCATGACTTGCTGTACATAGGTACGAATACTGCGATACGATGGCATCATCCTCCAGTACCACCCAGTCCTGGTTATAGCAAATTACTTCAGGCCCCAAACAAGCACGATGCCCCATTTGCAGCATCCAAGGAGCCCAAATCTTTACTGAAGCATAAACATTTGCATCCCATTCTATCTTAGCTCCGAACATTCGCAACATAGCTATGCGCCACTTACGAAACACAGGAGTGATAAAAGGACGGAATAAAAAAGCTGCTATAACATTCCAAACTGCACGCTTACACTTTATACTCTTAGACACATGTCCGGGAGTATGTCGTTCTATTAACACCTTATTTTGATTCATATTCTTCATCTAATTTACCCACGAATCATCTTTTCGTAAGCTTCGTTTCCCTTTTCTCTAATCACCTCATTCTTCACATAATTCAATTGTCTTTCAGCCCATTCTCGAACTGTTTGATTTTTATGAGTAAGCAAAGGCTTAATACATGGAATTTGCTGAGCTATAAAATCAGAGAAACCATCAACACCACACCAACTAAAAGAGCCCATGTTTGAGCTAAACTCATCTAGCACCCTCTGTTGGTCGCCAAAGTTATCACAAAGCCATAAAAAGAAATCACTAAAGCTATTCTTCCGACCTTCGGCAGAAAACTCATAAACAGGGCATAGCTGAGCTAAACGAGCAGGCAAATGTTCGGGATATTGGTAACACGCTTTTTTCAATTTATCATTATCGCATTGAAACAAAGGTCCTTTTCCCGAACCCATACCTGAACCTAAATTGAGGAAGAGACTCATGTGATATGCTAACAGTATATTTGACGAACCTAAATGCATCAACAAATCATCCAATATGACATCTTGATATTTAGGAAGTAATGTGAAATATATGTTATCAAATGGATTATCTACATAATCTAAGGAAGATAGTACCTGCATGATGCGCTGATGAAAACGAAATACTAAGTCTTTATCTTCTGTAAATTCTATCAAATCACTCACATGACTAACAACTTGCTGATTGACAAAACGCGAACTATCTTTGAAATCAAAGGCTAGCAATATTTCCTTATATTCCTCAATATGATTGAATTTCTTTATATCTTCCTTATTGATAAGGTAAGTATGATCCAACAAGAATGGATAGCCCACTGTCTTTTCATTGACACCGCCTTCTTTTAATTCATCAAATATAGCAAAAACATCATCTATTGATTGATAATTATACCGTCTTAGATATTGAAAAATGCTAACATCATCATATTGACCGCCATGATAACCTTGTATCACATGCGCCAAATATGAACGTTCCGTATTATCGAGCCCGCCTAAAATACTTGCTGAAAGCCTATAATATCCTGCAGACTCAATGTTTTGTATGAATTCTCTAACAACTCCATTTTCTCCAACAAAAGATATATAATTAGGAATAAAATTCTCTGCATATTCCTTAGGGAATGAAAGAATAGCCTTTGACATAGCCATGAAAATTTCAGCCATAGTCGAACTATCTTTTGACAATGCTGCCAAATCCTTGATAAACCAATTATTATAAAGCTGTTTGTCCGTAAGTAGCTTTACAAAATCTTCCTGCTCATAAATCTTATCATCTATAAACTCCTGTGCCAAAGGCATCATTCGTTCTTCCATTTTCTTAGCAAACTCCAAGTAATTATCACCTATCTTACAATGATTGTCTTTAACAAAAGCTGTGAGTTTATCATAGAAATTCTTTGGGGCAAATTTATCCAATATAGCTTGATATTCCATACGTTGATCTTCCACCCCATCAAACCATCGTTCTAAATATTGAGCCAAAGCATTTCTTGCCTCTATCCAATCATAATGACATTTCTCGCCTATAAACTCCAAAACATCAAACAAGACATCCTTAGCACCTATTCTTGCAAGTTCCCCTATATGATGTTCAAAAAGCTTTTTAATTTTAGGAAGCAAATCTTTCTTTTCTTCCAAAATGGCTTTTAATATAATAGAGCAGTCTCTCCAATAGAAGTCTATGTCTTGCCCATTCGGAGTATAGTCATCATCCTTGCTTTCTATTCCACAAGTATTACTCTTATGGAAAGGACCTGTATTGAATGCATTGTCTATTGCTTGCAGTATAAGAGGTAAATAACTTTCATCTGTCCGTAATTCTTGAATCAAAGATATTCTCTGCTTGAAATTTGCTTTTGTACCAGACAAGTATAGATGGAATAATTGAACAAACTGTCCTGTTGCATTATTAGCAATATCTTCATTTTCAGCTATTGCTAATCTAGCTAAACATTTAGCTGCATCTTCAAAAGCAGCCTCATTACGGCAGATATTCTCCAATGCCCAAACAAGATTTCGCCGAGCATCACTGTCCAATTCCTCACGCAACCAGTTTATGCTCTTTGATTGCAACAAACTATTTAAATTCTTGGCAACCATTACTGGACTCACAACACCCATCGAGAGAAATAGCTGTGAGCCAGCTTTTGAGAAGGCTATTCTCTCATCATGAAAAGAACCGTTTTGTGGATTATTCAAGGCATTAAAGATTTGAGGAGCGAACTTTGAATTTGTCATTTGCTTGATTCGATTGTTCAAAGCTCTAAACAAACGCCTTTTCAATTCATCATCCTGCTTATTTATATCTTCTATGACTTCAGCTAAACTTCCATGTTTTTCTAGCCAAGACTCCGTTAGCCACTCTGCCAACGGGCGAGGGCGAACTCTGATACAGGAACCTTCATGTTCTAACAATTGACGATTTTCATAGTCTCTGACGACATCCTTGAATTCCGTGTCCACAACATTCTGTTGCTGTTTTATGTGGTGAATCATGTATGAATGGGTGACATATTCATACTCATCGCCAACCCCATTATCCTTACCCAATGGATCAAAAAGAGAAATTGCCCGAAGAGCATCCATGGTTTGTTCACTAAGCGTATTATTTCCCTTTAAAATGGCACTTAAAACGAAGTCTGGATTTTCGAGTTCAAGGGTTCCTGTTGTCCGATAAGCTTTAACAAGAAGAATCGCCATATAAGGAATGCAGCCACTTCTATCTTTGATAACTTGTGCTATCTGTTGCTCATGTTGAGATATATTAGATGCCTCAATCATCTTATCTACAATTTCTTCAGTACTCGAATAATCTAGTTCATAAAGTTTCCCTCCTGTAGCTTTTTCTTCAGGAGTAAGCACATTGTAAATAGTTACCAACCTTGCATGCGAACCAACCTCATTCATGATTTTTTCTGCTTTAAACATGAGGTCAGAGTTGCAATTATCAATAATGACGACATTTGGATGTACATTTTTCAATAGACTTACCAAACCTCTCAAGCAATCCGAAGCATTCGAATAGAATACCCCTTCTTTCTGTTTGAAAGTCTCAATAACCATTCGAGTCTTACCCATCCCAGAAAGAGCCATCAACCTACAATTACCAAAGCCATTGCATAACTCATACATGATTTTATCAATACTATCACAAGAAATAAAAGCGCTTTCCATGAGAGCATTGCCAGGACGATTTATAAAGTCTTGCAATTTTTCAAAAGGCTCTATGCTCAGTTTTAGTAATTCTTTCTTTTTATTATCTAACTCAGCTTGCTGGGCTTCGTAAATTTTAAGGATACCTACTGCGTCTGGAATGAACTTTTCGTTATTACCATCAGGGAATACTCTTCTGTCTAACTCAAACTTTTGGTAATTAGGTTGCCAATAGGTTTGAACAACATACTTAACACCTGGATCACAATCTATTATTTGGAAAGAATTTTTATAATCAGCATGCATTTCATAAATATTTCCAGCCAATGTTCCTGACGCATTTATCTCAAAGAACACCTCTTTTTTATAAGGCGCTTGAAAATTCGTATATCCTCTATGAGAATGACCACAAAAGAACAAGTCGAAGTTTTCTGCACACTTTTGACGTACATCCTCACGTTCCACTTCTTTCAAAAAAGAAATAGGATAATGAGTCAAGGCTATACGAAGTTGTTTTCCTTCCAAAGGCTTACTTTGCTCTGTAATCTGATTCAAGCCTAATGCTATTTTATGAGCATCATCCTCGCCACATCTCCAAACAGAATTCAAGGAAGCAATACCGACAGATATTCCATCAATATCCATTTCAAAAGTAGAAGTGAATCTGCCATACTTATAACTTAAATCAGTAAAATGAGAATAATACTCATTTTCAAAAGATTTAAAGCCATCAATACGATGCGTAAAAGACTCAACCTCTTTGTCTTTTACAAGATCGATTATACCTTTTAAGCTTTGTGCTTCAGATTCCAAACTCATTTCCAAACGTTTGTTATCTGCATTTCTATCTATATCATGATTACCAGGAGTGAATATAAATCGGGACTCAGGTAATCCTAGACCTTTCATAAGAGGATTGATAACCACCTCACGGAATTTTTCAAAACCTTGTTTCAAATCATGGTTAAAGCCTAATCCTCCCTGAACCAGCATATCGCCAGAAAACAGAACTAAATCTATTTTGCGCTCATTACAGATTTCCACCAAAGCCTCCATCATATAATCAAGCACAGCTTTCGATTCTGCAATATGGTTTCCATCCAAATGGAAATCTGAAAAATGAAGTATTCTCATATCAATAACATTTTTAATAATAAGTTTATGCCTTTGTCGGGATATATCCCTCCAGATTCCAGTTCTTCCATAACATAGCATAAGGGCAGAGGTAAGTGTCCGTTACTCGGCTCCAAGGTTCCGCATAGCATCGATCATCGACTGTCACTTTGGGAGATTTTTCACACCAAGAAATCATATCACAAATATCTTGCCCCTTAGCCAGACAATTATATACTTGTTCTATAGCAGGAAAGTATTCTATCCAATAATCAGCATCAGATATGCCATTAGGCAAAACTGACCAATAATCTTCATTACAATCTTTGATAATTGGTGTACCAACAGACGCAATATACCTTTTCATAAGAGGATTATTCAAAACATATCCGTTACGCACAATATCAAGCATAAAATAACGATTCTTAATTCGTTCATTCATACCAAAGCCAAGTAACTTGTGAATCACATTATGAAAAGGCATAAAATCATTACCCTGTAAATAAAGCTTCAACCTATCCCTAACCATCATACCCATAGATATTAATCCTCGAGCCATACCAACAGATTTATCTATTTGGATACAAGGGTTAGAATAAAAATGGTCTATTACTTGATTCGCATTATCAGGTATAAACTTCTGAGATTTAAACACTTCCAAAGTCCGAACAAAGATTTTACCCGGCTCAGAGAACTGCATACAGGCATCACATAGAGCTATTATATTCAATTTATCCTTACCAAATTCCGGATAAATATAATCCACGACCATTTCTGCAGCATTATATGGATAATCTGGTGCAGACACACTTCCACGTGTTATCATTCTCTCCATCATATAAGCCATACTCTCCATAATAGCTCTGGAACCAAAAATCACCTTATCTCCTTTTGCTGATTTTAAAATGACATTGGTTAGTTCCTTTACCAAATCATTTTGGAAAGGAACTTTCTTCTGCTTCTTCTCAATCTTAACTAAGAAAAACTCATTCACCTCCCCCAATGTACCGCAACCTTCGGTATTGACAAATTGATTTAGTTCTATATTTGCATAATTACGAGGCATAGATACAGGAACAGACAGATTCCCTTTAGGATGCTGATATATACAATTTACCAATCCATGAATATGCTCACTATAAACATAAGCGTTATTTAATCCCACATAAGTAGATATATCCTGTAGGAAATGAATATACTCATGCGTGAAAATTGAAATCCACTTCTCGTCAAAAGGCGCTTTCAAATCCTCTGATGAAAAAGGAAATGAAACTCCCATCAGAAAGAAAGATGGCATATAACTACCCAGTATTGTATTAAGTTTGTTCATAGCTAAAAAAGAAAGATTAAACTATTGATTTATACACTTTCATCATTTCTTCTGCCATAACCTTAGCAGAATAAATGGCTCCGATGTGTTTGCAAATATTCTTTATTCGTATAATGAAGCGAACTCCTTTTCCATAACATTTGCCACAATTCTTTGCCCCTTAGCATTGATGTGGATACCATCACGATAATCATCTTTGGTTAAAAGATGAAGATCTTCTACCAACTTTACCTGATTCTTCTTGCACCAAGCAATGATTTCATCACCTTGTTCATTATATCTCTTACCGGCATTCTCTTCCTGGTCTGCATGAAGATATACTACGAATGGAATCTTGATACTATCTGCCATTGCCTTCAACTGGTCAAAGCCAGGATTAAAGACCTTACCCTTCTTATGAATATCTACTCCAGCCAATACCTTTTGATCTGAATCGAGTTCTTTATTACCCTTATCAAACAGAGGCTTAATGTATCGAGGATAAAAATATCTGCAAAGAACCTCAGCCATAGCACAAGGATATTGCTTGTCAGGATAGGAAGGATGAACACCTACTACAGGCATAAAATCCATATTATCATGAGCATCATGGCTGCTTACCAATAAGAAGATACCCTTTGCGTTAAACATTCCCTTCTCCTTGAGATAGGCAGCACAGTTATTAGGACCCTAGCTATCTGCAGAGATATTCAACATCTGCATACCTGTCTCAGCTGAGAAGAGTGAAGTAGCAAGATTATCTTGGTCCGTTTGAACACCACCATAAATCACAGAGTAGCCCAAGCCCAAGATATGTTTCTTATGAGGATTTACCTCATCACTTCGCATACTAAAGACATTGTAATAATATCAATTACCTAATCGAACACCACTTTGATTTGGTAAAGCCATGTATTCATATTTATCACTAACCGCATATAACGGCATTTTACCAAATCCCCACACCAAACGAAGTGTAATCTCAACGACTATTAAAAGGGCTAAACTTCCCCCCCCCCACAAATCAAAAATTTATTTTTATTACTCATAAAATATGTTTATATTATTTACGTACTCTTATTTTCTCTTTAGCCATTACATTTTCTGGGATTTTTACTTCAATCAATACAAATCCACCTAATCTAAGCATTAACAGTTTATAACCTTCAAATATTGACAGAATAGCTTCTTCATCATAACATCAGAAGAAAAACAATTTAGCGCCTTTTTTCTTGCTTTTTCACCCAACAACAAAGTTTCATTTCTGTTAGCCAAACAATATAATATTCTTTCTTTTAACGAATGAGAATCTTTAACAGGAACCAAGTACCCTAATATACCTTCATCAGAAGTTAGCATTTCTTCTATTGCGCCGACAGGCGTAGAAATAATTGGGCATCCACAAGCCATAGCTTCCATAATAACATATGGAAAACCTTCAGTATAAGTAGGAAGTACAAACAAATCAGCACTACACATTTCTTCATAAATAATATTTAATGGCTTTAAACCACAAATATTAATTTCACCTTTAAATGG
>ERZ1034920.2526-NODE-2526-length-10220-cov-10.229611_pt1 | contig 10220 bp, 10 predicted proteins | sample MGYA00520688_ERZ1034920 | MGnify/ENA primary metagenome ERZ1034920 (study PRJEB33766, sample SAMN09781785) | gut metagenome | biome: gut microbiome | host: Homo sapiens | place: Madagascar | study: EMG produced TPA metagenomics assembly of the PRJNA485056 data...
ACGCCTGGAGCAGCACGCCATCAACAAGACCGTGAACCGCGTGCATCAGGCGATGGAGGCATTCATCCACAACATGAACACCATCCACAGCCGCGGCGGTAACCAGGTAGTATTCTCAAGCATCAACTACGGTACCGATACCAGCGCCGAGGGCCGCTGCATCATGCGCGAAATCCTGCAGAGCACCTATCAGGGCGTAGGCAATGGCGAAACAGCCATCTTCCCTATCCAGATATGGAAGAAGAAGAGAGGCGTAAACTATCTGCCTGAGGACAGAAACTACGACCTCTACAAGCTGGCGTGCAAGGTAACAGCCCGCCGTTTCTTCCCTAACTTCCTGAACCTGGATGCTACATTCAACCAGAACGAGAAGTGGCGTGCTGATGATCCGGAGCGCTACAAGTGGGAGATTGCAACCATGGGCTGCCGTACCCGCGTGTTCGAAGACCGCTGGGGCGAGAAGACCAGCATCGCCCGCGGTAACCTGAGCTTCTCTACCATCAACATCGTGAAGCTCGCCATCGAGTGCATGGGCATCGAAGACGAAAAGCAGCGCATCGACATGTTCTTTGCCAAGCTCGACAATATCCTCGACATCACAGCCAAGCAGCTCGACGAGCGCTTCCAGTTCCAGAAGACGGCGATGGCCAAGCAGTTCCCTCTGCTCATGAAGTATCTCTGGGTAGGTGCTGAAAACCTGAAGCCGGAAGAGACCATCGAGAGCGTCATCAACCACGGAACCCTGGGTATCGGCTTCATCGGATTGGCAGAATGCCTGGTTGCCCTCATCGGCAAGCACCACGGCGAGAGCGAGAAGGCACAGGAGCTGGGACTGAAGATTGTTACCTACATGCGCGACCGTGCCAACGAGTTCAGCGAGCAGTATCATCACAACTACTCTATCCTGGCTACTCCAGCCGAGGGATTGAGCGGTAAGTTCACTAAGAAGGACAGAAAGCAGTTTGGCGTCATCCCTGGCGTTACAGACCGCGACTATTATACCAACTCTAACCACGTGCCTGTATACTATAAGTGTACAGCCCTGAAGAAGGCACAGGTCGAGGCTCCATACCACGACCTGACCCGCGGCGGCCACATCTTCTATGTAGAGATTGACGGCGATGCTACCCACAACCCTTCTGTTATCGAGAGCGTGGTAGACATGATGGATAAGTACAACATGGGTTACGGCTCAGTAAACCACAACCGCAACCGCTGTCTCGACTGCGGCTACGAGAATGCTGACGCTCACCTCGAGGTTTGTCCTAAGTGCGGCAGCCACCACATCGACAAGCTGCAGCGCATCACCGGTTATCTGGTAGGTACTACAGACCGTTGGAACAGCGGCAAGCTTGCCGAGCTCCACGACCGAGTAACCCATATCGGAGGAGAAAAGTAAAATGATCAGCGTTTTAAGCATCGTACATGATACGATGGTAGACGGTCCGGGCTTCCGCACATCCATTTATTGTGCGGGATGCCCCAACCATTGTCCGGGCTGCCATAATCCGCAGTCGTGGGACATCAGCCACGGCACGATGACCTCTACCGACGAGCTGATGAAGGAAATCATGAGCGACCCCTTCGCCAACGTCACCTTCTCGGGCGGCGACCCTATGTTTCAGGCAAAGGGCTTTGCCGAGCTGGCGCGCGCCATCAGGGAGCAGAGCAGCAAGAGCATCTGGTGCTTTACGGGCTATCTCTTCGAAAACCTCGTGAAGAATCCCGAGCAGCTGGAACTCCTCCGCCAAATCGATGTATTGGTAGACGGCCCCTTCGTACAGGCATTGCGCGATGAAGACCTCTTCTTCAGGGGCAGCAGCAACCAGCGCATCATCAACGTGCAGAAGTCGCTGAAAGAAGGAAGAGTGATAGAACTCAATCTTACAACAGAAAACCCGAATCCGGTATTGTAAATCTACATACCAGATTCGGGTTTCCCGTTTCTTTTCGGTGCCAAAATCATTATCTCTTAGCATCCTTCTCTTCGAGGTAGCTGATAGAACTCTGAATATAATCACGCTCCCACTCGCTCTCGTGCAATTTCTCATCGCCATAGAGCAGAAGGTCGAGATCCAGCGGAACATCTACCTTACGATAAGGACCACGGATTCTGCGTCCGCATCCCTGCTCCACACTCCGCAGCGCGGCAAGCACAGACTTCTTAGAGCAGATGGTCTCCCCCAACATCACCTGATTCAGAAACTTGTCTGAATTCTCCAGTCCGATAGGCTCAGTCCACATGCGCGGACCGAAGAGGCAGTTCTTGAACATCCATCTCAGATGTTCATGTGCCTTCAACACATTCTCCTCCTGATTTCTGTTAGAGCCGATAGCTATAATTATTTTTGTACGAGTTTTCATTATTAAAATCTTTATTTCTACAAAACAAGCCAGTTTCTCTCAGAAGAGACAGATAGCCCCTGCATTTGTATGTCATATTTTGTGCAAAGATATTAAAAATTTTGTAATAAACCGCGATTTATCCGTTTTTTTTTATATTTTTGCAGAATGAATCATCTAAAAGCAAACATTTTAGGGCTCGCTCTGCTCTGCTGCCTCCCGATGGGCGCACAGCTGAAGTGGAACCAGGCCTATCAGACATATATCAACCAGTATAAGGATCTTGCCATCGAGCAGATGCTCCGTTACCGCATTCCAGCCAGCATCACCCTAGCACAGGGACTGTTTGAGAGTGCGGCAGGAAGGAGCGACCTCGTACGCCAGGGCAACAACCACTTCGGCATCAAATGTCACAACTGGACGGGACCAACCCAGTACCACGACGATGATGCCCGGGGCGAATGCTTCCGCGTATACCAGGACGCAAGAGACAGCTACGAAGACCACAGCAAGTTTCTGGCGCGCCAGCCACGCTACGCACGCCTCTTCGAACTCTCGCAGCACGACTACAAGGGATGGGCTCGCGGACTGAAAGCCTGCGGCTACGCCACCAACCCGCAGTATGCCAGCAAGCTGATACAGATCATAGAGCTCTACAAGCTCAACCAGTATGACAAGGCCAAGCGCTACGACCGCTTCATGGCTACCCACAGCGGTACCGACCAGCCTGTAAACGCCGAAGGATTACTGCACCCTATCCATATCTTCAACAAGAATTACTATCTCTATGCCCGCGAAGGCGACACCTTCAAGAGCATAGGCAAGGAGGTGGGCATCAGCTGGCGCAAACTGGCTCGCTACAACGAGCGCAACAAGCACGCTGTGCTGCACAAGGGCGACATCATCTATCTGAAGAAAAAACGCTCCAAGGCACCTAAGCAGTATAAGAAGCGCCCTCACGTGATACAGCCGGGCGAAAGCATGTACACCATCTCGCAGAAGTATGGCATCCGACTGGAGAAACTCTACAAGATGAACCATCTCGACCCTAACATCCCGGTAAGCGTAGGAACAAGGCTGAGGGTGAGATAATTGATTAGTGATTCGGTCACTTGGTGATTCGGTGAGAAATGTGAATGTGAATTTTAAATGAAAATACAATGAAGAGAATGATATTATCCCTCGCCACCATGGCGATGCTGATGGCGCCTGGCACAATAAAAGCGCAAAACTTTGACGACTATTTCACAGACAAGACGCTGCGGGTAGACTATACCTTTGCCGGCAACCAGAAGCAGCAGATGATAGCCGTAGACGAACTCAACGTAATGCCACGCTGGTACGGCAAACGGCAGCGACTGGCCGAACTCCCGGTAGAGGGCAACGGACAGATAACCGTACGCGACCACCGCTCGGGCAAAATCATCTACCGCAACTCCTTCTCCACCCTCTTCCAGGAATGGCTCTCCTATCCAGAGGCAGAGAAGAACACGCAGAGTTTCGAGAACGTATTCCTCGTTCCGATGCCGAAAGATACCGTAGACATCACCCTCGACCTGCGCAACAACCGCCGCGAGATAACCACAACGCTCACCCACCAGGTAGCACCGAAGGACATTCTGATTCATCAGAAAGGCAACAAGCCTACACCATACGTCACCCTGCAGCAGGCTGCCGACACCACCCGATGCATCCACATCGCATACGTGGCTGAAGGCTATACCGATGCAGAGATGCCTGTATTCCTGAAAGATGCGCAGGAGGCTACAGAGGCCATCTTCGCCCACGAACCCTTCAAGAGCATGAGAGACCGCTTCAACATCGTAGCCGTAAAGTCGCCATCCAAGCAGAGCGGACCTAGCATCCCAGCCCAGGGCATCTGGCACGAGACCGCCCTCAGCTCTCATTTCGACACCTTCTACAGCGACCGCTACCTTACCACCCTGCATCTCAAAGACCTGCACAACTGGCTGGCAGGTACCCCTTACGAGCACATCATCGTGCTGGTAAATTCGGATAAGTATGGCGGTGGCGGCATCCTCAATTCATACAATCTCACCACCTGCCACCAGAAATGGTTCAAGCCGGTAGTGGTGCATGAGTTTGGCCATTCCTTTGCCGGACTTGCCGATGAATACGCCTACGAGCAGGAGCAGATACCGATGTATCCTCACGATATAGAGCCTTGGGAGAAGAACATCACTACCCTTGCCGATTTCCACGGAAAATGGGAGAACATGATAGACAAGAAGACCAAGATTCCTACTCCGCTCTCAAAGAAAGAGAAGGAGGCAGTGAGCAAGGTGGGTGTCTTCGAAGGTGCCGGATACAGCTTGAAGGGCGTTTACCGCGGTGTGCAGGACTGCCGTATGCGCATCAATGAAACGCCGGAATTCTGCCCGGTATGCAAGAAGGCGCTGCAGGACATCATCGACTTCTACACGAAATAAAGAAATCATAAAAACATTATATCTATGAAAGAGCAAAACCTAAACATCAGATACATGGTGGCTCAGCTCTCAGAGTTGAGCCAGCAGGAGCAGGAACTCGTAAACAGGGCGAAGGCTGCCACCAGCAATGCGTATGCTAACTACAGCCACTTCTATGTGGGAGCAGCCCTGCTTCTGGGCGACGGCAGAATAGTGATTGGAGCCAACCAGGAGAACGCCGCCTTCCCGTCGGGACTCTGTGCTGAGCGCAGCGCCATCTTCGGTGCCCAGAGCAACTATCCCGACCAGCCTATCCTGACGCTTGCCATAGCTGCGAGAAACGGGAATGGTTTCCTCAAGTCGCCTATCTCGCCATGCGGAGCCTGCCGCCAGGTGATACTGGAGATGGAAGACCGCTACCAGCGCCCCGTACGCATCCTGCTTTATGGCGAGAACGGCACCTACTGCTTCGACAGCATCAAAGACCTTCTCCCCTTCTGCTTCGTAGATTCAAACATGAAGGAATAAGATACAGAGCCTACTTTAAAAAAAGGGCTCAGGATATAAGAAAAAGCCCTACAGGAAGTTTGCATCATGCAGACTTCCTGTAGGGCTTTCTTCTTATTCCTCCTTATACTCATTATTCCTCCCTATACTCAAAGCATCCTGCGGCAGGCTGCTCTTTCTTTCTCGGCAAACCATCACGGTCGGTTGCAGGCAGGGTTTCGGCATCTGCCTTTCCTATTGCTGCCGACTCCTTGCGCAGATGGAAATCATACTTCAGATTGTCGGTGTCGAAAAGGCGGAAATGCTTCTCGGCAAACACCGTCGTATCCTTGATGTCCTCATAAACCACATGGGTGAACTTCAGACTGTCGTCCGTCTCCAGCTTCTCCGTGCGCAACACACAATGGTCGAAGAGGAAATTGAAGGCATCCTCCTCTTTCGGAGCCTCCCAGACCACCTCATCATCATGATAGCCCGTTACGAGCGAATTTCTCACCTCGAAACGAGGCACCGGAGAGGCAAAACCGATGGCAGACTCACGGCGCCCGTCAAACGGATAGAACTGGGCTATGGTGCAGCCGTTTACCTCAACATCGCCACCCTCAACATAGAGCGGATGCTTCAAGCAATTGGTTATCTGCGAGTTAAGAATCTGCACCTTGGCAGAATCAATCCTCACACCATAGCCCTGACTGTTATGAATCGTAGCATTCTCGATGAGCAGTTTCTGCTTCGTAGCATCGCCCGCTTCTATCATCACAGCATCGTAGGCACTATGAATATCAGCAAACGAAATCCTGCAGTCATGAGCCGAAGACATCAGTCTGATTCCCTGCCATTGTCCCGGTGTGCGGTCATAAGGCAGATAATCGAACATGTGGTCCAGCCGGTCGCCCCGCATCACCACTTCCCTGTCCTTTTCGCCCTCAATCTTCAGCGAACCGAACACCTGCAAACCCGCATTCTCGTGGAAATAGAGTTGGGTGCCCGGAGCAATGGTCAGCGTAGCCGCCTCATCAACCCTGATGCCGCCATAAACCACTACCGGCAGCGTGCTCTGCAGCAGCTGGTCCTGCTTCACCTCGAGCGAATTGAGTTTCATCGCATCCCATGAAAACGCCCTCAGGTTCACCTTCTGTTCCACGCCACTTTCCAGCGCAAACACCAGGTTGTCGCTCACCAGCTGCGGCTCTTCGCTGTTCTGCATCGCCGAAGTCAGTTCTACGAACACACGTATGCTGTCACCCTTCCTGATCTCCACATTCTGCGTCTGGAATCCCGCTTCGGTGCCCAGATAAGAGCCGTCAACATTCACCCGGTAGCCCTTCTGGTTACCATTTTCCAGACGCACCGACTGGCAGCGCAGAGCCTTGCCCGTACGGTTGTAAACCCAGAAGCTTCGGGTAGGCGTAGGCACATTCGAGAAGGTGGTGTCCATCTTCAGCGTATCTACCGAAAACGAAAGCACATCTCCCCTCGACGTTGAGAAACTCTCATCGTCGGCACAACTGGCAAGCAGGGCGCTCATCGCCATCCCTACACCCATTATATACAAAAATCCCTTTTTCCGTTTCATATCTATAAAAACGGAAAAAGGGAAATATTATTGTATCTGCCTCTACATAAACAGAGCAAAGATGGATGAGCCTACAACCGTCATCACACCGCAAACCACGATGCTCAGACTGCTCATGGCTCCCTCTATGGTACCCATCTCCATCGCCTTTGCCGTACCCAGCGCATGGGCAGAACAGCCGATGGCGATACCTTTGGCAATAGGCTCCTTAATGGAGAGAAGCTTCAGGAACTTCTCGGCAAAGATGTTGCCCAGCACACCCGTTACGATGATGACAACCACCGAAACCGAAACATGACCGCCCAATTCCTCAGAAACGCCGATACCGATGGCGGTAGTGATACTCTTAGGCAGGAAGGTAACGTAGGACGCATGGTCGAAATGGAAGATGAGGGCGAGAATGAGCACGGAGCAGAGACTCGCCAGCACGCCCGAAACAATGCCGATCAGCACAGCCCGATAATTCTTCTTCAGAAGCTCAACCTGCTGATAAAGCGGCACAGCCAGACAGATGGTGGCTGGTGTGAGCAGATAGCTGATGCTGTTGGCGCCCGCCGAATAGGTCTTGTAATCTACGCCCGTCAGCAGGAGCGTGATGATAACGAGGATGATAGAGATGAGCAGCGGGTTCATCAGCGACCATCCCGTCTTCAGCTTCAGCAGCATGCCTATGCCGTAGGCAGCCAGACTGATGAGAACGCCGAAGAAAACCGAATCCTGGAACAACTGGTTCATTTCTTCGCCTCCTTTCCTTTTCTGATTACCAACTGTGTAATCCAGCCCGAAACACCCATCACGACGAAGGTGCTGACCACCGTAACTACGATATACTGGAACCATGCATTGCCGATATCCTGATAGGAATCAATCAGTCCTACGGCAGCCGGAATAAACATCACGGGCATGATGGCAATGAGGAAACTGCTGGTTTCGCGGATATGCTTCACCTTGATTAGTTTTGTTTCCAGCGCAAGGAAGAGCAGGATGATGCCATAGATGCTTGCCGGAATAGGCAATGGCAGCAAAAAATGGAGCAATTCCCCAGCAAAGGAGAACGCTATGATTATCAAAAATTGAATTAAAAACTTCATGTTGAATTACTTTGAATTTATATCAAGCTAACGTACTGCTCAATGAGGCTTGCCGTCTCTTCTACTCCCAGGCGCACCGTATCCAGGCAGATGTCGTAATCATCGGCATTTCCCCAGGTAAGGCCTGTATAATACTTATGATAAGCCACTCTGCAATCCTCGGTGTGCTCTACAAACTCCTCAGCTTCCTCATACGAAAAGCCCTTCTCCTCCTGAATATCCTTGATGCGAGCCTCAAGATTGCCGCTCAGGAAAACAGAAATCAGATCTTTGCGCTCGCGGAAGATATAGTTGCCGCAACGGCCGATGATGATACAGTCTTCATCGCCTATCATATCGGCAAGTGTACGGAGCGGTTTTTCTGTCAGCGCCCTCTGCGTTTCGCCAAGCGACGACATCGAGAAGAGCAGTTCATCTACCGGCCGCTCATCGAAGAAAGCCTCCATCTCGTCGAGCACTCCTCTCTGTTCAGCCATTTCCATCATATTTTTACGGGTATAAAAAGGAATACCATACTTTTCGGCGAGCAGCTTGCCCACGCGAATAGCGCCACATCCACACTGGCGCGCTATCGTTATAATCATGATTCTATAAAATTAAAACGTATATAATAATTACTCAGTTCCGTTATCCCCCTCCAGCCCATCCAGGGCGGGAGTTTTATATAGCAAAAAAGCTAAGAAGATTTGTCTCTTCTTAGCTTTCTTGTGTCGGGGCGACAGGATTCGAACCTGCGACCACCTGTTCCCAAAACAGGAGCGCTACCGGGCTGCGCTACACCCCGCTTACTCATCTCTACGATACCTCTTAAGCATTGCTTTAAGCATCATTTCTGAATTGCGAGTGCAAAGGTACTACATTTTTTCGATTCCACCAAATTTTTACCTAACTTTTTTCAAAAAAACATGCATTTTAATGCAAAATGGCTGGGAAACAGGCAAAAAACAAGGGCAACCCCTATCCGGGATTGCCCTTATACCTTATTATATATAGTAGCGGCAAAGAACCGCAACCATACTTGCTGAACTTTTAAATCAGAAACCGGCTGCCCGAATCTGTCAAACCGAGAAGACCGGCAAATCTGATTTTAGACCGGCAAATCTGATTTTACTTGATGATTCCCTCTTCTACGAAAATCTTCTTCAAGATCTGGACAGCCCGCTCAACCTGCTCTCTTGTATGAGTAGCCATGAGTGCGAAACGTACCAATGTATCCTGAGGAGCACAAGCTGGAGGAATAACAGGGTTGATGAACACACCTGCATCGTAAGCCATCTTGGTAACAACGAATGTCTTCTCAGCATCGCGTACGTAGAGAGGAATGATAGGACTCTCTGTCTCGCCAATCTCGAAACCTTCCTCGCGGAAACGCTTCAAGGCATAGTTGGTTACATCCCAGAGATTCTCGAAACGCTCTGGCTCATTCTGAATGATGTGGAGAGCCTCGAGAGCTGCTGCTGTGGCAGCTGGAGTGTTAGAGGCGCTGAAGATGTAAGTACGGCAGTTGTGACGGAGGAAGTTGATTGTATCCTTGTCTGATGCGATGAAACCGCCGATAGAAGCCAGACTCTTAGAGAATGTACCCATGATGAGGTCTACCTCGTCGGTCAGACCGAAGTGGTCGCATACACCACGACCCTGCTTGCCGAATACGCCAAGACCATGAGCCTCGTCTACCATGATAGAGCAGTTGTACTTATGCTTGAGCTTAACGATTTCAGGCAAGTTAGCCAGGTCGCCCTCCATAGAGAACACACCGTCAACAACGATGAGCTTGATAGCCTCCTGAGGGAGCTTAGAGAGCACGCGCTCCAAATCTTCCATATCGTTGTGCTTGTAGTGGAGCTGGGTAGCGAATGAGAGGCGGCGGCCATCTACGATACTTGCGTGGTCGCGGTCATCGCAGATAATATAGTCGTTACGACCTACTACGCAAGCCAAGACACCCTGGTTTACAGAGAATCCTGTAGAGAAACACAAAGTTTCATCCTTGCCCATAAACTCAGCAAGCTCCTTTTCGAGCTGCACGTGCAAATCGAGCGTACCATTGAGGAAACGGCTTCCTGCACAACCAGAACCATACTTGTCGAGCGCTGCCTTTGCTGCATCAATAACACGCTGGTCATTAGTCAAACCCTGATAAGCATTAGAACCGAACATCAGAATCTTATGACCATCGATGTCGGTTACTTCTGTCATCTGCTTACTTGTGATCTCGCGGAAATATGGATACACACCGGCAGCCATATACTTCTGAGGTTCACGATAATTCTT
>ERZ1034920.2527-NODE-2527-length-10217-cov-4.014761_pt1 | contig 10217 bp, 8 predicted proteins | sample MGYA00520688_ERZ1034920 | MGnify/ENA primary metagenome ERZ1034920 (study PRJEB33766, sample SAMN09781785) | gut metagenome | biome: gut microbiome | host: Homo sapiens | place: Madagascar | study: EMG produced TPA metagenomics assembly of the PRJNA485056 data...
GTGCAGACGGCCGGCGGTATCACAGATGATGACGTCGCTGCCGCGGGCCTTGGCCGCGGCGATGGCATCATAGACGACGGAGGCGGGGTCGGCGCCCTCGTGCTGGCGGATGATGTCGCAGTGCGCGCGCTCCGACCAGATCTCGAGCTGGTCGGCCGCGGCGGGACGATACACGTCGCAGGCGACGAGCAGCGGGCTGTGGTTCTCCTGCTTGAGACGGTACGCGAGCTTGGCAGCTGCGGTAGTCTTACCCGAGCCCTGAAGTCCCACGAGCATGATGACATTGGGGATGCGACCCGACAGCACGAGTTTACTGTCGGTGCGGCCGAGCAGCGTGGTGAGTTCGTCGAGCACCACCTTCACGACGTTCTGCGCGGGGGTGAGCGAATCGAGCACCTCGGCGGTCAGGCAGCGTTCCTTCGTACGGGCGACGAACGCCTTCACCACCTTGAAGTTGACATCGGCTTCGAGCAGCGCAAGGCGGATCTCGCGCATGGCCTGGTTGATGTCGTCCTCGGTGAGGCGGCCCTTCGAGCGCAGGCCCGAGAAGATGCCCTGCAGTCGTTCGGAAAGGCTCTCAAGCATGGGGTTCTCCTATCGTAGAGCGGCGGGGCGCACGATGCGCGCAGTCGGCCGCATGTCGTTCGTCAGACCCGCATTATACGACAGCGCCCGTGCTCGTCCGCCCCGCTGCGCGGAAGCTCCACGGGCCGAAAGCGCGCCAAGATGCGGCGAAGGGGCGGGGCCGACATCGCACGCAACGCACACGGCATCGGCCCCGCCTCTCCGTTGCAGATTCGTCAGTCGAGGAAATCCACTCCCCCGGAATGGGTGTGGTAGATGGCGCCGTGCACCTCGAGACCGTTCGTCTCGGCGAGATGCGCGAGGGCGGGCTCGGCGCGCAGGGCGGCCATGCCGGCGCGCACGTTGAGCTCGCTCGCACGGTAGGGATCGCGCTCAGAGCCGATGGCTCGCCCGATCGGCGCGGTGAGCGCAGCGAGCGGATCCTCCGCCGCATCAGACGCGGCGACCGCGTCGGCGCCTTCCGTATCGAGCGCGTGCATGGCCGCCTCCACCGCGCCGCAGCCCGTGTGCCCGAGCACGAGCACGAGCTTCACGCCGAGATGCTCGCAGGCGTACACCACGCTGCCGAGCTCGACGGGACCGACCACGTTGCCCGCCACGCGAATGACGAACAGGTCGCCGAGGCCCATCATGAACATGTGCTCGGGCACCGTACGCGAATCCGAGCAGGTCACCACCACGGCGAACGGATTCTGACCGTACGCGTAGAGCTCCTCGATGCGCTCAGGCGAGATGTCGCGCTCGTGCGCGCGCACCGTCACGAAGTCGCGGTTGCCGCGCGCAAGACGCGCGAGCGCTTCGGCTGCCGCGATCATGCCCAGTCCTTGCACACATCGACCCAACCCTCCGCGCGCGAGGTGCGCTCAAGCTCATCGATGGAAAGCTCGATCGAGGAGTTCGAGCTGCCCGCCGCGGGAAACACCGTAGCGAAACGGCGCAGCGACTCGTCGAGGAACACGCGCACGCCGTCGTTCACCGCAAACGGGCACACACCGCCCACCGCGTGTCCCACGAGCTCCTCCACCACGTCGGCGGGGATCATCTTCGCCTTCGTATGGAAGCGCTCCTTGAACTTGGGGTTCGCAATGCGCGCGTCGCCCGCCGCCACGATGAGCACGGGCTCATCGTCCACGAGGAACGACAGCGTCTTGGCGATGCGGCACGGCTCGCAGCCCGCCGCATGCGCGGCCAGCTCCACCGTCGCGCTCGATTCGCCGTACTCGTTGATGCGGTCGGCCATGCCGAGGTCGCGGAAGTACGCGCGCACCTTTTCGATCGCCATGCTATTCGCACTCCTCTGCTTCGTGGTAGAAGATGATCATGTCCTCGTAGACGCCCTGCACGTTGAGATAACCGCCTGGAATCACGCCGATACGCGTGAACCCGAGGCCCTCGTACAGGTGGATGGCGCCGGCGTTGCTCGCCACCACGGCATTGAACTGCAGGCCGCGGAAGCCGCAGGGCGTCAAATGCGCGAGCGAATCGCACACGAGCGCGCGGCCCACACCCGCACCGCGCCGCGATGCGTCAACCGCGTAGCTCGCGTTGGCCACGTGCGCGCAGCGGCCCACGTTGTTGGGGTGGAGGATGTACAGCCCTGCCACCGCACCGTCGCACACCGCAACCGCCGTGCGCGTCTGACTTGCGAAGAACGCGGCGGCCTCCGTATCGTCGGTGAGTTCGTCGAACTGGGGAAACGCGTTGCCTGCACGCACGACCTCGTTCCAGATCGCGCGCATGCGCGGCACGTCGGCCGCTTCGTAGGCCCGCACTGCCAGCACTGCGGGCGCCGTGCGCATCGCATCGGCCACGCCTACCACCACTTCTCCCAGAAGTGCTTCTTGCGCTTCGGCTCGGCATCGGTTTCCGCCTCGGCTGATTCCGGCGCAGCGGCGCCGTCGGCTTCCGCGGTAGCTTCGGCGGAATCGTCCGCCGCGGCGAGGGCGAGCTCGGCAAGCTCATCGTCGGTAAAGGGAGCGTCAGCGGCCTCCGTCGCCGCAGCAGGCTCGGTGAGGTCGTCCTCGGACGGGGCGGCCTCATCGCTGTCGCGCGCTTCGACGGAGTCTTCAGCAGCATCGGCGACACCGGTGGCGTCGGCATCCTGCGAAGCCTCTTCCGCATCGGCCTCGTCATCCGTCGCGGGTGCGGCGTCATCCGTTTCCGCTTCGCCGGCCGCCGCTTCGACCGCAAGCGGAACCGCGGGAGCGCCTTCGATCACGTCGCGGCGGCGCTCCCCCGCCGACAACGCGGCTTCCTTGGCGTTCTGGCCGGCAAGCGCCTCCTCGTCTTCGTCGTAGCGCTCGTCGAAGTCGCCGATGAGCGCGGCGGCGAAATCTTGGGCGTCGAAGTCGCGCAGGTCGTCGATGCCCTCGCCCACGCCGATCTTGACGATGGGCAGCCCCAGCTCGTGCGAAACCGCGAGCGCGATGCCGCCCTTCGCCGTGCCGTCGAGCTTGGTGACGATGAGACCGTCGAGATGCAGCGCGCGGTTGAACTCGCGCGCCTGCTGCAGGCCGTTCTGCCCCGTGGTCGCGTCGATGACGAGCACGGTGTACACGGGCATCTTCGAGCGCTTGCGCACCACGTTCACGACCTTCTCGAGCTCGCGCATGAGGTCGGCCGAGGTGTGAAGACGCCCCGCCGTGTCGATGAGCACGAGGTCGGAGCCTGCGGCCTCGGCGCGCTCGATCGTGTCGTAGCACACGCTTGCAGGGTCGCTGCCGCGTTCGCGCGTGACCATCTCGACGTTCGCGCGGCGCGCCCACACCTCGAGCTGCTCGATAGCGGCGGCGCGGAACGTGTCGGCCGAACCGAGGATCACCTTGCGACCCGCCTCGGTGGCCTCCTTGGCGATCTTGCCCACCGTGGTGGTCTTGCCCGTGCCGTTGATGCCCACGAAGAGCACGAGCGACTCATCGTCGCCGAAGATGTCTTCCCCGCCCGGCGTGAACGTGTCGGCGATGTGGTCGCGCAGCAGATCGAGCACCGCGTACGCGTCGGGAAGCGCCTGACGGCGCGCCTGATCGCGCAGGCGCTCCACGATGTCATCCGCCGCTGCGCCGCCGATGTCGCTCAGGATGAGCGTCTCCTCAAGGCCGTCCCAAAAATCTTCGTCGAGGTCGGGCCCGCGGTCGAGCAGGACGTTCATCGACTCCTTGAACTTGTCACGCGAACGCGAGAGCCCCGCGCTGATGCGCTCGAAAAATCTCATATGAGAGTCCTAACATGCAGAAGAAACAGATGCGCAGCACGTATTGTAAAACAAGTGCCCGGAACGCGCCGCCCGATGACAAGCGGACAGGTCATTTGACATCTAACGGCGGAGATGCCTCCTACTCCGCGTGCTGCAGTGCGTGCTCGAGTTTCTGGCTGATCACCTTGGTAACGCCGTCGGCCTGCATAGACACGCCGAAGAGCACGTCGGCCATCTCCATGGTGCGGCGCTGGTGCGTGATCATGATCAGCTGCGTTGAGTGACGCAGCTGATCGATGTAGGAGACGAGACGACGCAGATTCGTATCGTCGAGCGCTGCCTCCACCTCGTCGAGAATGTAGAACGGCGTCGAGCGCGTACGATACACCGCGAACAGAAGCGCGAGCGCCGTGAGCGACTTCTCGCCGCCCGACATGAGCATCATCTTGGTGATGCGCTTGCCCGCCGGCTGCGCGTTCACCTCCACGCCCGTGTTCTCGAGATCGTCGGGGTCCACGAGAGTGAGATTGGCCGAGCCACCCGGGAACAGCGTCGCGAAGATCTCCTGGAAGTAGCCGTTGACCTGCTCGAACGTATTCACGAAGTCATCGCGCATGCGCGCGTCGATCACACGGTTGATCTTCGCGAGCGATTTGCGCGCCGAATCGAGATCGGCGAGCTGACCCGCCAGATAGTCGTAGCGGCTCTTGAGCTCGTCATACTCCTCGGCGGCGTCGGGGTTGATGGTGCCGAGGTTGGCGATGCGGCGATTGAGCCGGAACGCCGTCTCCTCAAGTTCGGGACGGTTTTCGAGCTCGGGCAGGGTCAGCGCGCTCTCGAGCGGATGCCCGCAGTCGTCAACGATCGCCGAGACGGCCGCTTCAACCTGAAGCTCAAGACGACCCTTGTCGACGCGCGCCGCGCTGAGCTTCTCGTTCACAACGTCGTAGGCGTCATGGGCCGCACGCGCCTTCGCGCGCGCTTCCGTCACCTGATTGTGCAGCCCCGTCGACGAGTTCTGCGCCGCCGCCGCGCGGTCCTCGAGATCGCGCGTCCAACGGCGCGCCGATGCAGCAAGCTCGTCGAATACGGCAAGCAGCGGCTCAAGGCGGGCTGCCGACACCTTCTTCACCACGAGCAGGTCAGCCGCCTCGGCCGCCTGCTGCTCGATCTGTTCGAGATCGCGCCTGCGCGCCTCGTGCACGCGTTCGGCGTACGTATCGCGCTCGGCAAGCTTCGCCGCTTCGAGTTTCGCTTCGGCGAGCTCGTCGGAAAGGCGGTGAGCCTCGCGACGCAGCGGCGCGAGCGAGGCCTGGATCTCCTCCTGACGCGCCTTCGCGTCCTCGAGCTGACGCTCGAGCTCGACGGCCTCGCGCTCGTAGCCCTCCACGTTCGGGCGCGCATCGGCGATGGTCGCCTCGGCCTCGGCACGCTGACGCTCCACGCCCTCGAGCTCGCGGCGCACGGCAGCGAGCTTCTCCTCGGCACGCGTGGCATTCGCACGCGCCGCCTCGGCGCTGCCGCGCAGCGTGGCGAGCTTCTGGCTCAGCTCCAAACTCGACGACTGCGCGCGGCGCAGCGCCTCGTCGGCCTCGGACGCCTCGACCTGAGCGCGGCGCGTCACCTCCCCCGCCTCGGCAAGACCCGTCTTGAGCTCGTCCATGCGGCGCACGCGCGCGAGCACGCCCTCGGCGTCCTCGGCGACGGCGCTGCCGAGCGACACCTTGCCCGAGGGCCACACGAGCGATCCGTCGAGCGCGGCGAAACGCAGCCCGCGCGTATCGGAGGCATGCGCCTCGAGCGCCTCGGCAAGCGTATCACACACCACGACATCGCCGAGCAGCGCGGCAACCGCCGCCTGCGCCCATGAGGGATACGCAAGATCGTCGATGAGCGGGCTTCCCGGCTCCCCAGCGGAATACCCCGCCGCCTTCGCCGCTGCACCGGCACGCCCCTCCTTGAGCAGCAGCGACACCTCGCCGTCCTGCTCGGCGGCGCGCAGCGCCTCCGCCACCGCAACGGCGCACGAAGCGTCCTCGACGATGAGCGTCGCCACGTCGGCGCCGAGCAGCGCCTCGACGAGCGCCTCGCGTCCGCCCTCCGCACGCACCACGCGCGACAGCGGCTCGAGCACGCCCGCAAGCTCCTCCTTGTGCTCGGCGAGCCAAGCGCGCGCTGGACCCGCGGCTGCCAGGCTCGCGCGGTCGACTTCCTCGAGCGCCTGGATCTGCGCACCGAGCGAGCGCTCGGCATCGCGCGCCTCGTCGAGCGCGCCGCGCGTTGCCTCGCGGGCCTGGTAGCACGATCCCACGAGAGCGCGAGCCGCCGCCTCCTGCTCGTCGAGCGCGGCAAGCGCCTCCTCGGCCGCCTGCGCCTCGTGCGCGGCAGCGGCCGCATCGGCCTGAGCGCGCGTGAGTTGCAGATTGAGCTCGGCCGCATGGCCCTCGATGACCTTCATGTGCGCGAGCCCGTTGGTGAGCGCCTCCTGCATCTCGGCGTGCTTGCGGCGTGCGCCTTCGATGCGCACCTCGAGGCTGCGCACGTCCTTCCCGAGCGCGCTCGCCTCGCGTTCGAGCGTGCCGCGCTGCTCGCCGACGGCGCGGTACGCCGCATCGAGCTGCGCGCGGCGCTCGTCGGCGCGGGCGCGGTTCTCAGCCACTTCAGCCAACGACGCGGCGGCGCGCTCGAGTTCGGCGCGCGCCTGCGTGCGCTTGGCGCGGGCGGCGTCGAGCTCCATCTGGATCTCGCCTGCGCGCGTCGTGGCGGAGCGGCGCCGCTCGTGCATAACGAGCACCGCCGAATCGATGCGCTCGACCGCGGCGGCCGCCTGGCGGAAGCGCCGCGACAGCTCGCCCGCATCGACGCTCTCGCGCCTGATCTGCTCCTGCAGCGCCTCGACGGCGGCTTCCGCCTCGTCGATGGCGGTGCGCTTCGCCTCGATATCGGCCGCAAGGCGCCCCTCGAGCTCTTCAGCGGCGCTCCACTGCCGCTGCAGCGCGCGCAGATCGTCCACGGCGAGCTGCAGCTTCACCTCGGCCAGCTCCACCGCGAGCTCGCGGTAGGTGCGGGCCTTCTTCGCCTTGCGCTCGAGCGGCCCGAGCTGACGCGCCACCTCGGCCACCACGTCGCGTGCACGCTCAAGGTGCTGGTCCATCGAGGCGAGCTTCCGCTCGCTCTTCGCCTTGCGCTGCTTGTGCTTGAGCACGCCGGCGGCCTCCTCGATGAGAGCGCGGCGGTCCTCGGGCTTGCTCTGCAGGATGGAGTCGAGCGAGCCCTGCGAGATGATGGAGTGCGTGCCCGTGCCGAGACCCGAGTCGTGAAGGATGTCGAGCACGTCCATGCGGCGCGCGACGGTACCGTTGATGAGGTACTCGCTCTCGCCCGAGCGATACATGCGACGCGTGATGGCCACCTCGTCGTAGTCGACGGGCAGCGTGCCGTCGGAGTTGTCGAGCACGAGATCAACCTCGGCGAGGCCCGTCGCCTTGCGCGCCGACGAGCCTGCGAAGATGACGTCCTCCATGGCCTGACCGCGCAGGTGCTTCGCGTTGCGCTCGCCGAGCACCCACAGCACCGCGTCGGAGATGTTCGACTTGCCCGATCCGTTCGGACCCACAATGGCCGTGATGCCCGGCTCGAGCGTGAGCGCGCTGCGGTCGGCGAACGACTTGAAGCCCTTGAGAACGAGCGACTTGAGGTACATTCCGCCTACTCCTGCTTCTTGCGCGCGGCCTTGGCGCGGCGCTCCTCGGCCTTGGCGGCCGCCTTATCGGCCTTTGCCTGGCGGGCTGCGGCCTCGCGCTCGGCGCGCGCGGCGGCTTTGTCGGCCTTCGCCTGACGCGCGGCGGCGTCGCGCTCGGCGCGCGCCCGCTCGTCGAGGCCGAGGCCGAAGAACTCGCCGAGACGCGCGAGCGTGGATTTCGCCGCCTGGCTCTCGGCCTCCTTCTTCGTGCGGCCCGTGCCACGTGCAAGGCCCTGATCGCCCGCGTACACCTGCGCCACGAACGTGCGGTCATGCGGCGGACCCTGCGTCTCGATGAGGCGGTAGGTCGGGGTGATGCCGTCCTCCTGCAGCTTCTCCTGCAGCGCGCTCTTGGGATTCTCAGGCTCGCTCGCCAGATCGAGCGACATGCGCGGAATGAGCGTACGCGTGACGAAGGCCTTCGCCACGTCGATGCCGCCGTCGAGGTAGAGCGCCGCAACCACGGCCTCGTACACGTTCTCGAGCGCGGAATGGAGCCCGCGACGGCCCGTGCCCTGCTCGGAAGAGCCGAACACGATGATGTCGGCGAAACCGAGGTGCGCCGCCACCTCCGAGAGGCTCGCACCCGACACGAGCGCCACCTTGATGCGCGTCAGACCGCCCTCGTCGAGATCGTGGTAGGTCTCGAACGCGATAGTGGCCACGATGGCGCCGAGAATCGAGTCGCCGAGGAATTCGAGACGCTCATAGGAGTATTTGACCGAGCGGCCCTCGTTGGCCGACGGGTGGGTGATCGCCGAGAGGATGAACTGCTCGCACGTGAAGTGGTAGCCGAGAATCTCCTCGGCGCGGGCGAGCTTGTGCGCCTGCTCGTCGGTGAGTTCCATGCCCGCCATGCTACTCAGCCCCTTCCGGCGCCGCGGCCTCGGCCTGCTTCGCCGAGCCGCGGTTCGCGGACACCGCCTGCGCGATGAGATCGGCCACGCCGGCGCGCACCGTGGCGGCGGCGACGTGGATGCCGTTGGCGACGGCGCGCGCATTCGAGGAGCCATGCCCCACGATGCACGCGCCCGCCACGCCGAGCAGCGGGCTGCCGCCGTAAGTGTCGGGGCTCACCTTGGCCTTGAGGTCGCCAAGGCCGCCCTTCGCGAGCACCGCGCCGATCTTCGACTTCGTCGACGACATGAAGGCGTCCTTGAGGTACTTCATGAGTACCTTCGAGGTGCCCTCGATCGTTTTGAGGCTCACGTTGCCCGTGAAGCCGTCGGTGACGATGACGTCGAACGTGCCCGCAAGCAGATCGCGCCCCTCGGCGTTGCCCGCGAACTCGGGCACCGCGGCCTTGAGTGCCTCATGCGCCTCGAGCGCCGCCGCGCTGCCCTTCGTCTCCTCCTCGCCGATGTTGAGCAGCGCCACCTGCGGCTGCGCCACACCCATGATGCCGCGCATGTACGCCGCGCCCATGTGCGCGAACTGCACGAGGTATTCGGGCTTGCAGTCGGCGTTCGCCCCCACGTCGACGAGCAGCGTGGGCTTCTCGTAAGCGGGAAGGATCTGGCCGAGCGCCGGGCGCTTCACGCCCTTGATGCGCCCCATGACGAGCGTGGCAGCCGCGAGGCAGGCGCCGGTGGAGCCGGCGGAGAAGAAGCCCTGGGCAGCGCCCTCCTTCACAAGGCGGCACCCCACCACAATCGAGGAGTCCTTCTTGGCGCGCACGGCCTGGGCGGGGTGCTCCCCCATCGCGATGACCTCGGTGCACGGCTGGGCGACGCAGCGGTCGTGCGCCGCGGCGAACGGCTCCACCACCGCGGCGGGGCCGCAAAGCACGACGTGCAGGTCGGGGTCGGATGCAAGCGCCTGCGCCGTGCCTTCGAGCACGACGTCGGGAGCGTCGTCTCCGCCCATGGCGTCGACGGCGATCGTTACAGAATCAGCCATGTGAACTCCTTGTCGTCAAACGGAACAATGAGCCCATGCGTCTGCCCACTCGAGACGAGAAGGGCAGACACGCGGGCGCACCATAATTCAGCACCATGAAGTAAAGCACAGGGAGCGAACGCGTCGCGAAGCGCGCGGGCAAAACCCCGAAAAGACCGGATGCGCAGCGTGCGGCGATGCGGATGCGGCGCAGCGCACGGCGGCACCCAGCGCGACGCAGCACGCGCCAGCAGCAGGCACGATGCGGTTGAACCGCGCGCTGCGAAAACCTCCCCACGTGAAAAAAGCCTCCTGGCAGCCAGACGTCCGCCTGGCATGCGAGGAGGCTCGTGCACGGGGTTGTCCCCGATGCGGTTACTCGGTCTCGATGACCTCGCGGTCGCGGTAGAAGCCGCAGTTGCCGCACACGCGGTGCGGAAGCTTCACCTCGCCGCACTTCGGGCAGACGGAACGCGCCGGCGCGGAGATGCGATTGTTGGCGCTACGACGAGAATGGGTGCGGGCACGGCCCGTTCGTTGCTTAGGTACAGCCATAGTCTTTGCTCCTTCTATAGCGCGAGCGACACCCGCCGCCCGTGACTCATTCGATAAACACGCGAAACGGTATTCTACCAAACCGAAACATTCCGCGCAAGTGCTGTTCAGCGATTAATTCGCACGTCGCAGCGTCTTCGCGGCACGCCAGAACATCGTGCAGCAGCGCCTGCCGCCGAGCGCGACGCGTCTACCCCTCGAGCAGGCTCTCGTCGAGCTCAAGGTCGAGGCTCGCGGCGATCGCGCGCAGACGCTCCGACGGAA
>ERZ1034920.2528-NODE-2528-length-10213-cov-4.957866_pt1 | contig 10213 bp, 8 predicted proteins | sample MGYA00520688_ERZ1034920 | MGnify/ENA primary metagenome ERZ1034920 (study PRJEB33766, sample SAMN09781785) | gut metagenome | biome: gut microbiome | host: Homo sapiens | place: Madagascar | study: EMG produced TPA metagenomics assembly of the PRJNA485056 data...
ATATAGAACAACTGATATACTGCCATACGCAGTGTTTCACGGATCACCGGTTTCATCTTGACCACTTTTGTTTTTGAAAAACAATCTATGATGTAATCCAAACGGATTGCCTGTTCAACAGTTCCTTCTACTAGTCTGGTAAGAAACGCACGCTGTTGTTTGGACAACGTATCCTCTCTATTTAAGGTACGGTGTAATGTCCGGTCACAATACTTGCCTTCTTCCATCACCTGCAGAAGAATATCCAGCGCAATGGCACGTACATTTCGCATATTCTGTTGTGACGTCTGCCGTTTCTCCATGGTATTACTGTCCTTTCTATTGCCTAATCACAGGCAAGTATCGTTCCGCAGTCAATCTGCATGCCGCGCAGGAAATCTGCAATATTCATTCGTTTTTTGCCGGCGAGCTGTAAGCTTTGCACACTCAGACAGCCATCTCCTGTCTGGATCCACAAGCGATTTTTATCAATCAATACGATCTGACCGCACCGGCCTTTCTCGATCTGCTCTGCTGCCTGCTGCCCCGCATCGACAATATCTGCATCCCAAATTTTTAGCATTTTCCCCTGTAAGCCTGTATAACAGCTCGGCCACGGATTAAGTCCGCGGATCAGGCGTTCTAATTCAACCGCCGGTCTGGTAAAATCAAGCTTTCCCGTCTCCTTGGAAAGCATCTTGGCATACGTATATTCTTCTCCCTGCGGAACAGGATGGAGTTCTCCGGCTTCTGCCTGTTTCAATACCTCTAGTATCATCGGACCGCCAAGTTGTGATAATTTATCAAACAAACTGCCCCCGGTCTCTTTGGCATCCAATGTATATTTCTGAACCATCAACATATCTCCGGTATCCAGTCCCTCATCCATCTGCATGATCGTTACGCCACTTTCCGGATCTCCGTCAATAACAGACCACTGGATCGGTGCTGCACCACGAAGCTTTGGCAACAAGGACGCATGCACGTTCATGCATCCGTATTTTGGCAGTTCTAATATTTCTTTGGGTAATATCTGGCCAAATGCTACAACGATGATCACATCCGGGTTAAGTTCCTGCAAGACCGGATAAAACGTTCCGTCCTTTATGCGCTCCGGCTGAAATACCGGAATCTGCGCCTCCACGGCGGCTTCCTTCACCGGAGAAAACTGCAGCTTACCGCTTCTTCCCTTCGGTCGGTCCGGCTGTGTCACAACACCAACTACTTCATGTTCGCTCTGTATCAGAGTTTCCAATGTCGGAACCGCAAAGTCCGGTGTCCCCATAAATACAATACGCATGCTTTGTCCACTCCTTTGTCTCACTCTAATCAGGCACTGTCTTCTGCAGTCTACCTCTCTATCGTCATCCTATGAGATACATTTACTCGATCGGCTCTACGTCCTGAATCCCATTTTCCGTCTTGCTGACATACAGCGTACCGGAAAGATGGTCGATTTCATGCTGCAAGGCTCTCGCTAACAGCTCTTCCCCTTCCACAATGATCTCATTCATATTTTCATCCAATGCTTTTACTTTCGCATAATTGGCGCGTTTTACAATACCAACTTTGCCAGGCACACTCAAACAGCCTTCCTGTCCGATCTGCTCTCCGCTAAGTTCAATGATCTCCGGATTGACCAATACGATCGGATGATCACATTCCGGTGTAACATCAATCACGCAGATCTGCTTCAAAATACCAACCTGAGGTGCTGCAAGACCTACGCCCTCTGCGTCATACATCGTCTCTAACATATCCTCGATCAATGTTTTAATCCTAGGTGTCATCTCCTTTACCGGGCGACACTGCTTTGTCAATATTTCATCTCCCATTACTCGAATTATTCATGATCAAAAGAAAACTGAACACTTAAATGCTCTGACAGTCCTCTTTGCCGAATGTACTGTTCTAATCGATCTTTTTCCCGTACCAAGCACTCATACTCCGCCGATTTTCCATATATCATATATCGATATACATCCCGAAGTTTGGCGATCGGTGCCTCTGACGGTCCCAAAAGTACAAGCCCCTCTGTGCCACGAAGCATGTCCGCTAACTCATCTGCAAATGACGTCGCTAACGCCTCATCCTTAGAAAGCACCAATACTCCTAGTATATGGGAAACGGGCGGATATTGCAACATTTGACGCATTAAAATTTCCTGCTTATAAAATTGCACGTAGTTTTGATCTGCTGCGCAGGTAATGCTGTAATGCTCCGGCTGATAGGTCTGCAGGACAACTTCTCCGGCAAGATCGCCACGTCCTGCCCGTCCTGCCGCCTGCGCCAGCAACTGATAAGTGCGTTCTGCCGCTCTGTAATCTCCTACATTAAGCGACAGATCTGCCGCCAATATGCCAACTAATGTTACCTTCGCAAAATCATGGCCCTTGACGATCATCTGCGTTCCTACCAAAATGTCTGCCTCTCCCGCCGCAAATTGCTTTAAGATCCGGTCATGCCCCTCTTTGCCTCCGGTCGTATCCGCATCCATGCGAAGTACTCTTGCACCCGGAAATCTGCTTGCCGCCATCTGTTCTACCTGCTCTGTTCCAAGTCCAAAGGTGCCAATGTATTTCGATCCACAGGATGGGCAAGTCTGTGGCATCGGAATCGTATAGCCACAATAATGGCAGGTCAGATGCGTTACTTTGCCAGCTCTGCTGTGCGGTTTGAGTGACACGGCACAATGCGGACAGCCAACGACTTCTCCACATTTGCGACAGGACACAAAGCCTGCAAATCCACGACGATTCAAAAATAAGATTGTCTGTTCGCCTCGTTCCAGTCTCTTTTGGATCTTACCCGTTAAACTCCGGCTAAATATCGAGAAATTCTTTGCTGCCAGTTCTTCCCGCAGATCCACAATTTCCACACGAGGCAGCGAAGCCCCTCCGGCGCGCTCCGTCAGTTCAATGCGCGTATACTCCCCTGTGGTCGTATGATAATACGCTTCCAGCGATGGTGTCGCCGATCCGAGTAACACGCTTGCCCCAAGCATCTTGGCACGCTGTACGGCAACTTCTCTTGCATGATATTTCGGAACATTTTCACTTTGATAGCTGGACTCATGTTCCTCATCCATAACAATGATCCCCAGTCGCTCAAACGGCGTAAACAATGCAGATCGCGGTCCGATCATAATATCGATCTCTCCCGTCTGCGCACGTTCAAACTGGTCGTACCGCTCTCCCGCAGATAGTCTGGAATGCATAACTGAAACTCTGTCTCCAAAACGCGCATAAAAGCGCTGTACTGTCTGAAACGTGAGTGCGATCTCCGGGATCAGCACTATGGCCTGTCTGCCGCTGCGGATGACATGCTCGATACATTGCATATATACTTCTGTCTTACCGCTTCCGGTAACACCATGCAGCAGATATACCTGCTGCTGTCCCGCATCCATATTGCCACAGATCTGCGTTACAGCCTTTTGCTGCTGCTCATTCAATATCACTTCTTTGTCTGCCGCATGAAGTGTGTGATAGGGATTGCGGTAAGATCTGCTCACCTCTATACGGATCCATCCTTTGTCCTGCATTGCTCGAAGTACGGATAGCGTTGCCTTATGCGCCTTACAAAGCACATCATAATCCATCCCGTCTGCATAGTCTTCTGCCTGCAGCAAAGCATCTATGATCCGCACTCTTGCCGTCTGATGCTTGCCTGCCAGTTCCTCGCGTATCTTTCTAAGATCTTCCCTTGTTGGGATCGGTATGACACGCTTTTTCTCTTTTATCTGGATTTCACGCCGCACCGGCATAACAGCCTTGATCGCATCATTCATCGTACCGCCGTAATGTGTTTTTATCCAGTAAGCAAGGGAAAGCAGGTGCGACTGTGCTACGACGCCCTGCTTTACAACTGCTATAATATCTTTGGTTCGGCGAATGTCAAACTTCGCCTGATCTGACAACCCGATAATATATCCCTGCACTGTTCGATTTCCTTTGCCAAATGGGATATCGACCAATGCGCCGATCACCGCGTCCGCCTGTAACGGATCCGGTACACGATATTGAAACGGGCGGTCTAGACTTTTCACCGATATATCGATGATAATATCTGCAAATAGCATATAAACCCTACATTCCTTTCGGTTCTGTCATCACTGCAGGAAGTTGCCGTCTTTGACAACATCTGCCACCAGTTCTCTCTCATCCATATGGTATTTCTTGCCACAGATTTCCTGATAATCTTCATGTCCTTTACCGGCTAAAACGATAACATCACCCTCTTGTGCATGCTCGATCGCATAACGGATTGCCTCGGCTCGGTCAATGATCGTGATGTATTTTCCATCCGCTTTTTCCACGCCGGTGACGATATCTGCAATGATTGCTTCCGGCTGTTCATTACGCGGATTGTCCGAAGTCACGATCGTCAGATCTGCCATCTTAGAAGAAACCTCTCCCATTTCAAAGCGACGCTCTCTGGAACGGTTACCACCACATCCAAACAGGCACACCAGACGCTTTGGATGATACTCTCGCAGCGTAGACAAGAGACTCTCAAGACTCATAGCATTGTGCGCGTAGTCAATCATAAGCGTAAATTTAGAAGAAACCGGAATGATCTCCACTCGCCCCTTCACACGGATCTGCGATAAAGAGTTCAATATCGTCTCTTTTTGTACTCCGAAATGTCTGCAGATTGCAATCGCCGTCATCGAATTATACACACTAAATGTGCCCGGAATATCAATCTCAACGTCCATATCCAATGCCCCACTCATGTGGTAAGCAACACCAAGCGTGCCGCCTTTATCCATCAAATGAACATTAGATGCGCGAAGATCTGCATCTTCTCCAAATCCATATGTCTCCACTTCACACGTATGGCCTTCCAATACCTCATCCAGATGATGTGCATCGGCATTGAATATACCGTGTTTACACTGCTTAAACAAAAGGCTCTTGCAATGAATATAGTCTGCCAGATCCTTATGCTCATTCGGACCGATATGATCCGGCTCCAAATTTGTAAAAATACCGTAATCAAATACAAAACCGCTTACACGGTGTAACATCAACGCCTGTGAAGAAACTTCCATCACCACGCATTTGCATCCGGCGTCCACCATTTTGCGGAAGGATTCCTGCACAACGTACGATTCCGGAGTTGTGTTCACCGATGGGATCACCGTATCTCCAATGATCGTCTCGATCGTTCCGATCAAGCCGGTCTTAAAGCCGGACGCCTCCAAGATCGAACGAACCATGTACGTTGCCGTTGTCTTTCCCTTGGTTCCGGTAATTCCAATCGTTGTCAGTTCTTTGGCAGGATGGTCAAAATATGCTGCTGAAAGCTGTGCAAGCGCTAACCTGCTGTCTGCCACCCGGATCACGGTAACCTCATCGGGAACGGTAACTTCCTTTTCCACGATCAACACCGCAGCGCCTTTTGCGGCAACTTCCGGTGCAAAATCATGTCCGTCGCGCACTGCCCCGCTAATGCATACAAATACAGAATCCCGCTCTACCTTACGTGAATCATATACTAAGGTACTGATCTCGCGGTCCTGCTCCCCCTGCAGTACCGTATAATCCATATCCAATAATAACTGTGATAATCTCATATTCTGCTCATCCTTTCTGTCCTATCTATATTTCTGTTACATTCCTAACCACAAACAACATCATATTCTCTGTCTCTTACATTCTACACATCAATATCTGTGATATCGATTTCCCCATCGAATACAACGGTAGCCGGTCCCGTCATAAATACCGTCTCTGCCTCACGATCATAGACAATATACAGATCGCCTCCCAGCAAATGTACAGTTACATTCTCATCCGTTTTGCCATTTAATACACAGGCTACAACAGCCGCACACGTTCCTGTTCCACAAGCAAGTGTCTCTCCGGCCCCTCGCTCCCAAACACGCATATTGATCTCACTGCGGTTTAACACCTGAATAAATTCTGTATTTACTCTCTTCGGAAATGCTTCATGATGCTCAAAACCCGGTCCGATCTTTTCCAACGGAAGTGATACAGTATCCTCCACAAAAACAACGGCATGAGGATTTCCCATAGATACCGCTGTTACATGATACTCTTTCCCCTCCACGATCAATGGCTCATTCACACACTGCTTCTCTCCGATCGTTACCGGAATCTCTGACGGGCAGAGGATCGGCGATCCCATATTCACTTTCGCCGTTTTCATCTTACCATCCTGTACTTCCATATCAATATATTTGATACCGGCTAACGTCTCGATCGACACCTTCGTTTTGTCGGTCAGCCCGTAATCATAGACATATTTTGCAACACAGCGTATTCCGTTGCCGCACATTTCTCCACGGGAACCATCAGCGTTGTACATCGCCATGCAAAAGTCTGCCACCTCAGACGGCTCAATTAAGATCAGTCCATCCGATCCGATGCCAAAATGGCGGTCACTCACAAATTGTGCTACCTTATCCGGATGTTTCACCGTTTCCTCCAGGCAGTTCACATATACATAATCATTGCCACACCCATGCATCTTTGTAAATTTCATACGATCATTCATTCCTTTCCCGACTCGTTTTAGAGCCGTAGGTACCATAGTTACTTTGTGTCTCTTGTTTTATTCTTTCGGTATCCCGAAATGATAATACGCCTCATCTGATGCAACGCGGCCTCTCGGCGTTCGCAGGATCAGTCCATTTTGAACAAGATAGGGTTCGTATACATCTTCTAACGTACCCGGGTCTTCTCCGATCGATACGGCTAACGTTTCTAATCCTACAGGCCCACCGCCAAATTTTTGGATCATCGTCATGAGGATCTGTCGATCCGTCTGATCCAACCCTAGCTTATCAACCTCTAATAAATTCAGCGCAAAATCAGCCACCTCTTTCGTTATACGTCCATCGTACTTGATCTGTGCAAAATCACGCACTCTCTTGAGCAGCCGGTTAGCAAGGCGTGGCGTCCCTCTGGATCGTCTGGCAAGCTCCAAAGCACCATCTTTATCAATTTCTACTTCTAATATTTTAGCAGAGTGCAAAATAATCTCCTGCAGCTCTTCTACCGTATAGAACGCCAGACGGCTCACAACCCCAAAACGATCTCTTAACGGTGCCGACAGCATGCCGGCTCTTGTCGTTGCACCGATCAATGTAAACTTTGGCAGATCTAAGCGGATCGACCGTGCCGCTGCACCTTTCCCGATCACGATATCGATCACAAAATCCTCCATCGCAGGATATAATACCTCTTCTACCTGGCGATTCAACCGGTGGATCTCATCCACAAACAGCACATCTCCATCCTGCAGATTATTGAGGATAGCAGCCATCTCACCCGGCTTTTCAATGGCAGGTCCCGCTGTGATCTTTAGATTCGTCCCCATCTCATTTGCCACGATCCCGGCAAGTGTTGTCTTACCAAGTCCCGGCGGGCCGTACAACAGTACATGGTCCAAAGAGTCCCCTCGCTCCTTAGCAGCTTCTATATACACTTTAAGGTTGCTCTTTACTTTTTCCTGTCCGATATACTCCCGAAGATACTGCGGTCTGAGACTGGTCTCTATCCCTGCATCTTCATTCGTAAACTCCGTTGTAATGCTTCTCTTTGCCATCCGTTATTAATTCCTTTCGTCTGACTTTGTTTTACATATTTTTTAAGCTCTGCTTAAGCAATTCTTCTACCGTCATGTTCTCTGCCGCAGGAACTGTCCGCACTGCTCTTAGCGCATCCGTTGCCGAATACCCGAGTGCTGTCAGTGCACTGACAGCATCTGCCTGCAGAGCCGAAGAATGCTGCGTCATATCTGTCTTCGACTGCTCCCCGACATCCAGTGCCGTCTCGATCGACTGCTGCATATCAATCTTATCCTTCAGTTCCAAAATAAGTTTTTTGGCTGTTTTCGCTCCAATTCCCGGTGCAGTTGCAATCGTCTTGGCATCTTCAGAAAGGATCGCAAACCGAATATCATCTCCGGAAAGTGTTCCCATCAACGCCAAGCCTCCCTTTGGTCCAATTCCGCTGACCGTGATCAATAGCTTAAACAGGTCTTTGTCAGCCTGTGTCGCAAACCCAAACAACTGCATTGCATCTTCACGCACCGAAAAGTACGTGTATATTTTCACTTGACTGCCTGCCACCGGCATTTTTGACAACAAGGAATCCGGCACCATTACCTCCAGTCCGATCCCCTGGTGATCTATGATCACACTGGTTGCTGTCGTTGCCACCAGCTCTCCTGCAACATAACTGATCATCTAAATCCTACATTCCTTTCTCTGCCTGTAGATCTATGCATGTTTTCACATATTACCACAGGCGTGGTATTAACATCGTCAATTATCTTTCTTATGTACTAGTCCGGTATCCGACTAAAAGTCCCATGAGACTTAGACAACCAACCTTCTTCCATATATTTCAAGATCACATACGGATGGATACCAAGTTCCTCTGAAATCTGCAGCGCATTGCTGTTTGGGAAACGGTGCAGATATTCTACAATGTCATCCAACTGATCCTCATCCTTATCACGACAATCCTTGCAGCAGCAAGTACGGATCTTCGAACGAAACACCTGATGACAGTGCTTGCACACATTTGTATACATCGTACGTTCTCTCCTCTCCTCCAAAGTTTCTTCCACAAAGGCATATATCTCGGTACTTTTGCGCCCTTCACTGCACATACTGTAATCTATTACAGCAAAATGGAAAACAAATTCAACACCGGCTCGATAAATTTATATCTTCGCGGTCTGTTCTTCCATTCTTCATAACTAACTTCATGACTTTCCTCAAAAGTAGCATAAAAATCCTCGCGGATATCTTCCTGTATCTGCTCTCCCGACATCCAAATGCCGTTTTCATAATGCAGATAATAACTGCGATAATCCATATTGATCGTTCCTACGATTGCTGCATCCTCCGTCAATATCTGCTTCGCATGCACAAATCCCGGCGTATATTCATAAATACGGATCCCCTCTTTGAGAAGACTGCCATAATTATAATATGTCAATATTTTAACCAGTTTTTTATCCGGAATACTTGGCGTGATGATACGTACGTCAACACCTCTCTGTGCTGCCTCGATCAATGACTGCTTCATGTAATCTTCGATAACAAGATATGGCGTCGTAATATACAAATATTCATCAGAATACATGATCATCTGATTATAGATGCTCTCAATCGGATTAAACGGATTGTTAGCCGGGCCATCTGAGATCACATGACAATACGTATCGCCCGTACTTTCCGGCATAACACGATATCGCAAATAACCAACATGTTCCGGATCGGTCGAACTCGCTTCCCACATTTGCAGGAAAACGATCGTCAGTCCCCAAACCGCTTCACCGCTCACACGAACACCCGTATCTTTCCAAACGCCAAAGCGTTCTACCAAATTTGCATATTCATCTGCCAGATTAAATCCTCCGGTAAACGCCACTTTACCGTCTACCACAACAATCTTTTGGTGTGAACGGAAATTCATATACAATTCGCCCGTATATTTGTGGATCGGATTAAAGACACGCACGTCTATTCCTGCTTTTTGTAACATCGTCGAAAAATATTTACCCGTTCGGATCGCTGCACCAAAGTCATCATACAAAAACTTTACTTCAACGCCCTGTGCTACTTTCCGTTTTAATATTTCAAACGTTTTATCCCACAAAGCTCCTTCAGCAACGATAAAAAAGTCGATCAAAATATAGTCTTCTGCCTGTTCTAACGCCGCAAAAATATCTTCAAACGCATCTTCTCCCATCGGGTAATACTTCACATCGTTTGCCGCAGACAATGGGAATTCTGCCGTCTCCATGTACTTAACCATACGACCTGCCACAGGATTTTCCCGCAAAAACTTCTGATATGCCTGCTCATCGTGTATCAAGAACTGATTTCCATAAGAAATCTGTCGCAAGATATGCTGATCCAACTTCTTTTTGTTACGGCTGGATCTTCCCCACAGATAATACATTACAAATCCACTGATCGGCAGGATCAACGCTAATGCGATCCAGGCCTGCCGATACGCCGGGCTTTGACTGCTATTGATCAGCGTCAGCATGGCGATCACCGCAACAATCTCCAATATAAAGTAGAAATACACTGTTTGATTTTGTAGCAGTAATGGGAGCATTATTATCATTACAAACTGGATCAAAACGATAAATGCTGTCAATATGATGCGCAAAAATCCGGATAAATTATTTTGGATCCGTCCTTTTAGCCCTCGTAAATGCTTGTAATGTTCCTCTCCTC
>ERZ1034920.2529-NODE-2529-length-10209-cov-5.165747_pt1 | contig 10209 bp, 8 predicted proteins | sample MGYA00520688_ERZ1034920 | MGnify/ENA primary metagenome ERZ1034920 (study PRJEB33766, sample SAMN09781785) | gut metagenome | biome: gut microbiome | host: Homo sapiens | place: Madagascar | study: EMG produced TPA metagenomics assembly of the PRJNA485056 data...
TGAGAAAACCCTATTTTGGCAAAAATGCCAAGATAGGGTTTATCTACAGTCTGAAACGCCCCACGGTCAACGTGGGGCGTTTTTTCAGGCGTCGATCATTTCCTCTGGCGTTTCAAGGAAGTATTTCATGCCGATTTTCTTGAGCTCGCGCAGGCTGCGCAGGCCTTGGTGGGGCACGTCATGGCCCAGCTGACCGCGCACGAGGGCGCGGAGTTCGTCGAGAATACGTGCGTACTCATCCTCGCTCTGAGCATGCACCATGGTGTAAAAATTGTAAGGAAAATCCGGCCGTGGATTGCGTTTATAGCAATGGGTGACGGCGGGATGACGACTGACTGCAGCGCCAACGGCCGCCATGTCGGCTTCAGGAATGTCCCAGACGAGCATGACGTTAACCTTGTAACCGACGTTTTTATGGCGCAGCGCAATGGAAATGCGCTTGAGGCAGCCTTTCTCCTGCAGGCCGCGAATGCCTTCCAGCAAGTCGTCCTCGCTGATGCCTAACGAATCCGCCACGACGCGGTAAGGCTCGGGCACCAGCGGCAGCTCCTGCTGCAGGGCGCGCACGATGGCTTTTTCCTGTTCACTGAGCACAACGGACATGTCGCCCTCCTTCCTGCTGAGCGACGTCGAAGGTGACGTCAATTTTATAGCGCTGAGTCATTTCAAAACGCATCATGCCATCCACCGCGCCGCAGGCCTCAATGCGATCGAGAATCCAATCCAGCGTAGGGCGGTTGATGGCGATGATTGTGAACCAAATGCTGTATTCGTGGCTGCGTTCGTAATTGTGGGTGATGCCTGGAAACTGGTTGATGAAAGCCACGGCGTCGTCAAAAGCGCCTGGCTGTGGCTTCACCGCCACCAGCATGGACTGATAGCCCAAGCGGCGCGAATCGAAAAAACCGGACATGCGGCGAATGATGTTGTTTTCTTTCATGCGTGCAATGCGCGCGATCACCTCGTCTTCACTGACGCCGCCGATCTCCTCGGCCATGGCCTGGTAAGGGCGGCTCTCAATGGCGATGCCGCGCTGCAAAATCATGAGAATCTGACGGTCAATGGCATCCAATTCAAACATTGCCTGCCCCCTCTCTGTTCAACACGCAGAGCGGGTCGGCGCTCATATAGTCGCCGCGGTGGTAATAAGCGGCACGAGCACGGCAGCCGCCGCAGGAGGTGCGATAGCCGCACTGACCGCAGCTGCCGCTGTAATCGCTGGTGCGCAGCTTCTGAAACATCTCGCTTTCCTGCCAGATGCGGTCAAACGGCAGATCACGCACATTGCCAACCGGCACATCCAGGTAAGCGCAAGGCTGCACATCGCCGCGCGGCGAAATGATGCAGTAACTGATGCCCGCCAGGCAGCCTTTGGCAAAACGCTGTTTGTGGCCAACCTGATCGGCCACGCGAATGAACTGCGGCGCGCAGGTTGGCTTCACTTCGATCGGCACCGTCTTAGCCTTGTTCATGATGCGGGTCAGCACGTTTTCATAGGCGCGCTGTTCCAGGGCCTGGTCTTCGATCTCTTCGCCGCGTCCTGTCGGCACGAGGAAGAAAATATGGTGGGCACGGGCGCCAATCTCCACGGCAAAATCGGTGATGTGGGTGATTTCCGCTTCGTTCCAATCCATGACGGTGGTATGAATCTGAAACGGCAGATCGGCGTTGCGGCAGTGAATCATGCCGTTGAAAGCCGCCTGCCAGGCGCCTTCCTGACGGCGCAAGCGGTCGTGGGCTTCACGACTGAGGCTGTCAAGGCTGATGCCGGCTGCCATAAGGCCGCTGGCCTTGAGACGTTCCACGACCTCTGGCGTCAGCAGAGTGCCGTTGGAGCCGAGCACCGGACGCAGCCCCACCTCGCGAGCATGGCTGATGAGGTCGAAGATGTCCTCACGCAGCAGCGGTTCGCCGCCGGAAAAAATCATGATCTGGAAGCCGGCCTTAGCAATCTCATCGATCAGCTTCATGCCTTCGGCGGTGGTCAGCTCACCGGCGGCTTCTTCGCCGGAGCCGCGGTAGCAATGGGCGCAGTAAAGGTTGCAGGCGTTGGTGGTGTTCCAGCTGATGATGTTCATGCGTCCACCTCCGGCGCCGGAATGGCACGTTCGTCGTCGGTCAGATAGCAAGCCGGATCAAAGCCCCAAAAATCGCCGCTCACCGCTTCGCCGCGGGCGCGGAAATTGCCGTTGCAGATATTCAGCCAGCTGCATGCGCGGCAGCGTGCGTCCAGCAGCGGCTTGCGATCCTTAAGCCCTGCCAAAAGCGGCACACTGGTGTCGCTCCAGATCTCGCCGAAGGCGCGTTCGCGCACGTTTCCCAACGTGTGATGCTGGGTGAACTGGTCGGGATGAACGTTGCCTTCGTTGTCCACGTTGGCAAAGGCCATGCCGGAACGATTGCCGCCGCTCATCATCAGGAGACGGTAAATCACTGCGGCGCGTTCCGGGTCTTTGTCGCGGTATTTAAGATAGAGGTACGGACCATCGGCGTGGTTATCGACGAGAAGCACCTCTTTTTTCAAGCCGCGGCGGTCAAAATCCAGCACACGATCGACAATCAAATCCACCACGGCGCGTGTTTCTTCGGCGCTGAGATCTTCTTCGCGAATGGCTGCGCCGCGTCCCGAATACACCAGATGATAGAAGCAGATGCGGTCAATGTCTTCGCTTTCGAGCAGGTCGAGCACCGTTGCCACCGAACCGACGTTGTTGCGGTTGATCGTGAAGCGCAGACCCACACGCTGACCCACAGCGCGGCAGTTGCGAATGCCTTCCAGCGCGCGCGAATAAGCACCTTCCACTCCGCGAAAGGCATCGTTGACGGCAGGGTCGCCGTCGATGGAGATGCCCACATAACCGATGCCATGGTCCTTGATGGTGCGTGCCATGTCTGGCGTAATCAAGGTGCCGTTGGTCGATAAGGTGGCACGAATGCCCTTCTCGCGGGCATAGGCAGTGAGGGTGAACAAATCCTCTCGCATCAGCGGTTCGCCGCCAGTAAAAAGAATCACCGGCACTTTAAAAGCAGCCAGATCATCGATGAACGCCAGCGCTTCCTCGGTGGTCAGTTCGCCTTCGTAGCGTTTGCCTTCCGAGTTGGCGTAGCAATGGCGGCATTTCAGGTTGCAGGTGCGGGTGCAGTTCCAGCTCACGACAGGGCCGCGCCCCTCAGCGACCCCATTTTGAGCGCGACGGCTCGCCGGCGTATAGCGCAGGTCGTCACCGAAATACGCATCACCCGTTAATAATTTTGTTAAACTAAGCATGGTTTTCCTTTCATATCGATCCCTTGACGATAATTACCTTCCAATCTCATGCGCCCTGTGCGCGCTGTTCTCCATACAGCAGGGCCGATCGCCAAACACTCTCAGCCGTCCTGCGACAGGGCTGCTTGCAATGAACATTTTTGTCGCATGTTCATTTTGCGTTCTCAGTATACGAAAAAAAGCAGGCGCGGTCAACCATTGATTGACTGCGCCTGCAAATAATGTTCAATTTTGTTCGCCAGGGACGTCCTGCGCCCCGCTGCTCGGACTGTCGCGCACCTCTTTCCAGAGTGCGCAGCCGCTTCCTTAGGACAACAGTGCCTTCATTGCTTTCTGCAAGTTCGCAATGTGGGTGTCGATGTCTTTTGGATCGATCTGATCAAACTGACTGTCGGTATCACTAACCACCGCATCAAGGAAATCGTTGGCGTTGGCAATAGCGATTTTCAGCGTGCTCCAGCGATCCTGGTCGTAGCGGTCTTCCTTGAGTGCTGCACAACCATCGATCATTTGCTGCAGGAAGCCGAGTTTCGCTAAAAACTGCTGATAATCGCGGTGGCCGATGAGCACATCACCAAGGTTGAGGCTCATCATGCTGTCGTCAGCAAGCACCTGGTAGCCAAACACAATGCCGTTGTCGACCAGCTTGTCAAGGAACTTAGCGGCGTCATCGTGTTCAATATCCGCAGCGTTGAAAATAATGCCAGGATCTTCCGGCAGGTCTTCTGCTGGATGGGCCTTGGCTTCGGTTTCTCCAGCAAACAGCGCGCCCAGCGTCTGGCCAGCGGCTTCTTTGCCCACATAACGATGCTCCAAACCTTCTTCAGCGAGAATTTCGCTCAGGCGTTTGGCGCGGCTGTCATCTTCCGGAATAGCGTATAAAAGTATCATGAATGGTATCCCCTTTACGTTCGTTTTTACTTCTTCAGTGTACGAAAAAAAACAGGCGCGGTCAACCATTGATTGACTGCTGCGCCTGTAAAAAGAGCCGTTAGCTTTGTTCGCCGAGGGTGACCTGCACGTCGCTGCTCTGACCGCTGCGTTCCACGGTCAGCGTGATGCTGTCGCCCGGCTGTTTGCTGCCAAGATAACTGGAGAGGTCCTCAAAGCTCGTGATGGTGGTGCCGTCCACAGCGGTGATGACATCCCCCATGCGGATGCCTGCTGTGTGCGCAGGGCCGCCTTCGGTGACACCGGCGACGAGAATGCCGCTGGTCTGGTCAACGCCGAACTGATGCGCCATGTCCTCTGTCAAGCTGTAGCCGGTGATGCCGACCCAGGCTTTCTTGGTGGAGGTGTTGGTGTTGCTGCCGTCTTTAACGCTGTTGACAAATTCCAGAACGGTGTTACTAGGAATCGCGAAGCCCATGCCTTCAACGCTGTACATGCTGCTGGAGGACACTTTCAGTGAGTTGATGCCGATGAGCTGAGCCTGGCCATTGAGCAGCGCCCCGCCGCTGTTCCCGTTGTTGATGGCGGCATTCGTCTGAATGTAGCCGATGTTGCCGCTTTCGCTGGAAATCTGGCGGTCAATGCCGCTGACGATGCCATCGGTAACGGTGTTGGCAAATTCACTGCCAAGAGGGTTCCCAATAGCGACAGCCAGGTCACCAACCTGCACCTGATCGCTGTCGGCAAAGGTGAGGTAAGGCAGATCCTTGCCGTCAATTTTCAACACCGCCAAATCAAGGTTGGAATCGGCACCAAGCACTTCTGCATCGTACTGGGTGCCATCTTCGGTGGTCACGGCCACGCGGTCCGCCCCTTCAATAACGTGGTAATTGGTCACGATCATGCCGTCTTCGCTGATGATAACACCAGAGCCATAGCCCTGAGCCGTTTCTTCACCGCTGCTCTGCTGACTCTGAGAAAAACCAAAGAGATTGCTGCCCGAACTGGTCGTCATATTGTAAACGCTGACAACCGCTGGAGATGCTTCGGAAGCAATGCTGGACACCGTCATATTGCCATCGGAATCGTAGGTAATTTCATCGGTGTTACGCGGGGTAGACACAGCCTGTACCACACTGCTGCCAGAGCTGGTTTTAGCACCAACGAAACCGCCGACAGCCCCACCAACAATCGCCCCAACCAGAAGCGCAGCAATCACCTTCATGAACCCGCTGTTCTTCACGCGACGCGTCTTGCCGCCAGGCACTTTTCCGCCATTATGCGGATGCGGAGGCACAATGCTCACCTGCTCAGCTTCCACGCGCTCCGCCTCTGGTTCAGCCTCTGCTGTCGATGTCGAAGCAGCCCCCATACGCTCTGCTTCAGAAGCAGATTCTGCATGGCTTGCTCCGGCACTGACGCGCTCATAAGTGCCGCCGTCATACGACTCTCCCACTGGCTGCGCCAAGCGGGTCACATCCCCATCTTGTGCGGTTTCCGCACGCACATATTGAGGTTCCGATGCTTCCTGTTCTTCTTTCCAAGAATCGTTATTAATTGGTTTTTGCTCATTTTCCATATTTAAACAGCTCCTTCGCTAGTATGCATAGATTAATCAAAGAGAAAGCGCCAGTGGCTGTTTCTGCTGCGCCACCCACAGCCGAAAACGGGCTGAACGCGGCGGCGTTGCATGCAACTGATCGTAAACGGTGTGAAAAGCACGCTGCGGCAAATTGTTTTGTTCACTCAAATGCGCCAACACCACATGCTTGGTGTTTCCGCCAATAATGTCTCGCAGAGCCTGGGCACAGCTGTCGTTCGACAGATGACCATGGTCCGACGCAATGCGGCGTTTCAGCATCGCCGGATACGGCCCCATACGCAGCATCTCGCGATCGTGATTGGCTTCCAAAAGCAGCACGTCGCTGTCGTTCAATGCTTCCAGATTTTCATCCGAAAGACAACCGGCGTCGGTCAACATACCAACTTTCTTCTCTCGCCATTGAATCTGATAGCTCACCGGATCGGCGGCGTCATGGCTGACACGCGTCCAACCAATGGCAAAGTCCGCCAGCTCCATGCCTTCACCTTCGAGCGGATGAAGCAGCGACGGATCCACCTTGCCGATGACACGTTCTTCCAACGCAGCCAGCGTACCGGCTGTGCCATAGCAAGGCAAATGATAACGGCGGAGAAGCGGCCCCAGGCCCGCCACATGGTCGCGGTGTTCATGGGTGATGAAAATGCCTCGCAGCGCTTCCATGCCGCCAATCTGCTGTTCGTTGACACCAGCCACCAGCCGTTTCAAGCTGATGCCGCAGTCAATCAGAAAGGCGCCCTCGTCGCTGGCGAGAACATAACAATTTCCTTTGCTGCCACTTGCCAAACTCACAAATTGCACCGTTGTTCCTCCTTCAATTCGTTCATATTATACGTCGTTCAAACAGGAAAATGATGTGGGTCAAGTTACGGTTTATCGAGAAAGTATTAAGATTTTCCCACACACAACAAAATATTATACCCGTTTGCCGTCCCCTTCTCAAGCGCCAGCGGCCATCAGTGGCCAACGCTGGAAAAAAATTTCTATTCTTCCACCGTGACCGCCAGCATTTGTGCTATAATAAAAGAATGCACAAAAAGGAGGTCAACACCATCATGTCGATTCGCGATCTGATTTACGCATACACCCAGGACAAATCGCTCGTCAGCCAGGGACTGGCGCTCTATCAGCTGGGAAAAGTTCAACATATAAAGATCGATAACATGGATCATATACCTGGCGGCCAATGCACGCTGTCCTATTCCAAGAGCATTCTTGCCGACGCCGAAGTGGATGGGGAGAACCCCTTCGTCGTCATCCGCGGCGAGGAGCTGCTCAATTTCCACTGTTCCTGTGGCGGCGACGGTGGCAGCACCACGTTCTGCAAACATCTGGTGGCGCTGGTGCGCGCTCTGTCGGACATTCTCATGCCGCCGCGCACCCAAGTGGACCAGCGCGCAGTAACGGCGCTGCTCGATCACTACGAACCCAAGGTCGGTTTCTCGCCAGCTGGCAACAGTGCTGCCTCCACCTCGTTGGTGACACTGATTCCACAGCTGGATTTCGACCCATATCAACAATATTTCAGCCTCGAATTCCACATTGCTACGCCACGCAAAGCGTATGTGTTAAAAAACATCTCTGACTTTTACATGCATCTGCGCCGCGGTGAAACCGTCACCTACGGCAAGCAGCTGGTGTTGGAGCACAAGCGCGAAAACTTTGACCAGCCGAGCCAATTTTATCTCGATCTCATCGACAACGCCTTCGAATGGATGTGTTACAGCACCAACAAATACATCGGCGACCTGCCAAAAATCGGCCGTTATCTTCGCCTGTCTCACAACCAGTTTGACCAGCTGTTCGACCACATCGTCAAGCATGGCGGCGAAATCAACGCCCGTCGAGCCGGCGGCGAAACCATTCGTCTGCATCTGAGCTGCCACACACCAGAAACAGCGGTGCAGGTGGTGGCGCGTTCCGACGACGCCTATCAGCTCGGCATCGTCATGGATGATTTTAACATCCTTTCCAACGCACAAACCAGCTACCTTTACAACGAACGGTTCGTGCTGCGTCCCAGCGACGGCTACCAATTGCATGTGCTGCCTTTAATTCGCGCAGCCAAACAGCTGGGCAATGACTTCGTCCTCAACGGCGAGCAACTGACCCGCTTCATGGCGCTGGTCGTGCCGCAAGTCAATCCTTACGTTAAGCTGGAAATCGACCCAACCGTTCAGCACGAACACATGCCGGATGGCCTCACCATCCAGCTCACCCTCGATTACCCACAGCGCAACACCATCCGCGGACGTCTGCGCTTCCGCTACGGCAACACCATCTTTAACCCGCTGACACCGGAAGAGATTCCGCCACAGCTTTTGCGTGACATCGAAGCCGAAAACGCCTTTGCGGCGTTGCTCGATAAATACCGCTTCTCAGTCAACGAAGACGAATGGCTTCTCGTTGGTGAAGAGGCCATCTACGATTTCCTGCACGAGGGCCTGCCTGAAATGATGCCGCTGGCAGAAATCGACATCGAAGACACCCTCTCCCGTGTGCGTCCACGCCAGGCCGTCGCTCCCAATATGGAAGCGAACGTCACCCACGGCATTCTTGAGCTGAAGTTCGACGAAAAAGTCTATGGCATGGATATTTTCCTTCAAGTGCTTGCCGCCTACCGTGCTGGTAAAAAATACATCCGTCTCACCGACGACACCTACATCGACATCATCAATCCACAAGTGCGTGCCGTGAGCGCCCTTCTTGCCGACTGCGGCATTACGCCAAAACAACTTGCCGAAGACGACACCGTGGCTCTGCCGCTGTACCGAGCCCTTACCCTTGAAGCTTTCAGCGATGCCGACTGCGGCGTGACCTTTGACCGTCGTGCCGCTTTCCGCACCCTGGCTGAAGAAATCACCGGCGGCGCTGCCGCTGCCGACGTACCGGTGCCAAGCGGCCTCCAAGCCACCCTGCGCAGCTATCAGTATGCCGGCTATCAGTGGCTGGTGCGCCTCGCTCGCCTAGGCTTTGGCGGCATCTTGGCCGACGACATGGGGCTTGGCAAGACCTTGCAAACCATCGCCTATCTGCTGCATCAACACGAAGAACAGCCAGAGGCACGCTCCATCATCGTCATGCCAACGTCCCTCATCTACAACTGGGAAGCCGAATTGAAACGCTTTGCGCCAAGTCTTTCCTACCGCATCGTTGTCGGCAACAAAAAGGAACGCACCGCGCTGCTCACCGACGTGCCACCCGGCACGCTGCTGCTCACCAGCTACGCCACCTTGCGCCGCGATGCCGATCTTTATAAAGAAATGACTTTCGACTCCATCATTTCGGACGAAGGCCAGTACATCAAAAACAGCTACACGCAAAACACCCGCAGCCTGAAAAGCCTCAACGGTCTGCACCATTTCTCCTTAACGGGCACCCCAATTGAAAATTCCCTGGCCGATCTCTGGAGCATCATGGACTTTTGCCTGCCAGGCTACTTGCACACCTGGCGCGAATTCCGCCATCTCTATGAAATTCCGATCACCCGCTACGAAGACACCGCACGTCTGGCGCAGCTCAAGCGTCAAATTGCGCCATTCATCATGCGCCGCATGAAAAGCGACGTGCTCACCGAGCTTCCAGACAAAATCGACACCGTGCTCTATGCCGAGCTCAGTGAAGAAGAGCGCCGCATTTATCATACCCAGCTGGCACTCAGTCATAAGGCCTTCATCGAGGAAATCGCCGGTCATCCGCTGGCCCAGTCTCGCGTGCGCGTGCTCACGCTGCTCATGCGCCTGCGCCAAGTCTGCTGCTCACCAGCCCTCTTCCTCGACGGCTTCGACAAGCTTTCGGCCAAGCTCTCACTCTGCCTCTCGGTCATTGAAGACCGCGCCGCAGCCGGCCATCAGATGCTCGTTTTCAGTCAGTTCACCAGTGTGCTTGATATGATTGCGCCAGAGCTTGACAAGCGCGACATTGCCTATGTCACCCTCACAGGGAAAACCAAAAGCCAGGATCGCATGGAGCTGGTCAACCGCTTCAACCAGGAAAAAATCCCGGTCTTTCTCATCTCTCTCAAAGCCGGCGGCATCGGCCTTAATCTCACCAGCGCCGACACCGTCATTCACTTTGACCCATGGTGGAACCAGAGTGTGGAAAACCAGGCCACCGACAGAACCCATCGCATCGGTCAGAAGAAAAGTGTCCACGTCATTCGACTCATCACCAAGGATACCATCGAAGAAAAGATTCTCCAGCTCAAGGAGAAAAAACAGGCTCTTTCCGACGCCATCATCACTTCTGAAGAAGGCGTCATCTCCCGTCTCACCATGGACGACCTGCACAACCTTTTCGCCCTGGACTACACCGACATGCCAAACTTGGCTCCAGCACCACGTCCAAGCCGAAAAACCTACACCATAGACGATCTCGAGGCATAAAAAAACAAACGGGGCTGTCGCAGTAAGCGGCAGCCCCAATTTATCAGGATTCAGTAAAAACACAA
>ERZ1034920.2532-NODE-2532-length-10202-cov-7.040307_pt1 | contig 10202 bp, 9 predicted proteins | sample MGYA00520688_ERZ1034920 | MGnify/ENA primary metagenome ERZ1034920 (study PRJEB33766, sample SAMN09781785) | gut metagenome | biome: gut microbiome | host: Homo sapiens | place: Madagascar | study: EMG produced TPA metagenomics assembly of the PRJNA485056 data...
AGCTCGATCGAAATGGGATGTTGCGGGGCGGGGCAAACGTTGCGGCGGTGCCCCGCCGCCCCGCCGCCGCGACCCGCTGCGACGTCGTTGCGTCCCGCCGCGCCGTTGCGTCCCGCCGCGCCGCCGCCCTTCCCGCGCCCTCTCTCGATTCGCTGCTGTCCATATCGGCAGCGTTTGAGTACTTCTTCCCGTATTGCGGCTTCTCGGATCGCCTTCTGAGCACTTCTTCCCGCAATCGTCTTAGCGGGACGGCGTTTTTGGTAAGAAGTGCTCAAAAGTCACCACGCATTACCCCCTCTACGCTTTGCAAAGGGCACGCCGAACGCCTGCAGTGTTGAAACGAAGCGGCGCCTATTCAGCACATCCTCAAAGGTGAAGCGGAAGATTCGCGCGCCGGTGATGCTCAAACGCGACTCCCTCGTCCGCTCCGCCCGGACCGCGTCCTCCAGGGTGCGGCCTTTCAGCATGTCCGGATCCCGGAGCTTGTCCCTGCCGTCCAATTCGCCGATGATGGGCGTCCCGTCAACGGCGGTCCAGAGGTAGTCCACGCGATACGATCTGCCGGGTTCGATGGGATCGGGGATCTCCACCTGAAGCCGGGGTATGCAGAAACCCTCTTCGATCATCACGCCTCTAGCATACGACTCCCCGCCGTTTTCGCTCAGCGCGCTTGCGTACCGTGCGGCTCGCCGCCCTTCGCGCGCTCGATGCTTCCCCTTCAGGCGGACGAGCGCTTCTTTTTCGAAATCAGAACGGAGCATAGAAAGCTTGCGCAGCGCCGAGTCGGCGATCGCCAGTGACTCGGGGAACGATCCGATACGCAGGCAGTCGATTGCGGAGGTCAGCGGGTCGGTGACGGGGATCCCTTGCGCGACGCACGGCTCGAAACCGGTGCTGTCGAGACGGCGTATCGTGGAGGAGGGATTCGATGCGCACTTCGACACGATGTAGGTGTTGGCGAGCAGGGTCTGGGGAGTTTCGAGTTGGTGCGCTGCTGCGGCGGTCGGTCCGCAAAACACCCAGGCAGGATGCAGCTCCGCCAGGGTTCGTGCGATGCGCAGGGCCTTTTCGGTGCGACTCAAGTTGCTCCAATGCGCGGTTCTGGCATACATTCCGCGAGCCGGAGAGGTGATGTCGTGGGGGATCCTTCGAAGGATCGCTTTCCTGTTGGGCGAATCGGGTGGACAGGTTGCGCATTTGCGGTTTGCCTCCGCCTCTTCGAATAGCTTGGCAAGTCTTCGTTCGACCTTCGTTTCCATATCCGCCCTTCTCGTGGTTTTGCCGGGCCTCCACTAAGCGTTTTAGCTGCCGGTGGATCGATCTCGGTGGTGTTGATCGACGTACCGACTCCGGCGGTTTTGCGCTCGCCCGGCTTTGCTTCCTGCGTCGCCGCGATTCTCGGTGCGACCTCTCTTGCCAGATGCGACCGGACATTATTGAAGCTCCACCGCCTTGCGCGGGATCATGCGGCCGCTTTTCGAATCCAGTGCGGATCAGATGCCGTTCTGTCGTCGTTTTGCTGTCGTCCTACCGCGATGCCGCCATCGTTCCGCTGCCCCGTCGCGTCACCGCTGTCCTACCGCGACGCCGCCATCGTCGCGCTGCGTCGTCGATGTCCTGCTGCGCTGCCGTCGTCCCGCTCCGCTGCCGTCGTCCTACCGCGACGCCGCCATCGTTTTGTCGCGGCGCCTATGACGCCGACAATGTTCTTAGTGACGGCCTTCCGCCAAATCGTCCGGGTCGACAACGCCCGTCATCCCGGGCATTAGCCCTTCGATTTGTCCATAACCTGCCAAAACGCGTGGTTCTTCCCATCGCTGCCCGAGTGCTTCCGTCTTTTCAGCAGTTCTTCCCATTCCCCCTTCTATCTGTTCGCTATTTGGGAAGAACTGCTGAAAAGATGATTCGTCGATGCTCGGTTCGAGAAGAAGCGCTCAAACCGTGCAGTTCTGGACGGGGGCGCCTCGTGGGATCGCCTGGCGAGCGAAGGAGCTTCTCGATCGAGAACCGCAGAAAGGGGGCGAGAAAACCGCAGAAAGAGGGTGATACAATCTGCAAAACCGGAAAACGGCAAAGGCGGGGAACCGATCATCCGCAGAACGCTGAGCGAATGCGGCGGGTGTTCTTCGGGCCTTTCTTATGATGGAAAGTTGGCGCAATGAGGCGAACCAAGATAATCTGCACGTTGGGGCCCGCCGTCGACGGCGAGGATGCGCTGCGCGCCCTGCTCGACGCGGGGATGAACGTCGCGCGCCTGAACTTCAGCCATGGCAGCCATGAAGAGCATGCGCGCCGCATCGAGCAGGTGAAACGCCTGCGCGCCGAAACCGGCATCCCCTGTGCGATCATGCTGGACACCAAAGGCCCCGAGATCCGCACCGGGTTGCTGGCGGACGGCCAGCCGCTCGTCCTTCGCGCCGGACAGACGCTCATCCTCACCACCGACGAATCCGCCGACGGCAGCGGCGGACGCGTGTTCCAAAGCTGCGCCGCGCTGGGGGGCAGCCTTTCGCTGGGACAGCGTCTTCTTTTGGATGACGGGCTGATCGAGCTTACGGTCACGCGCTTCGACGGCGACGACATCGAATGCCTGGTCGTCAACGACGGCGTGCTCGGCCAGCGCAAGTCGATCAACGTCCCCGGCGCGCAGCTGCCGCTTCCGGCGGTGACCGACCAGGATCGCTCCGACCTGCTGTTCGGCATCCAGCAAGGCGTCGACGTGATCGCGGCGTCGTTCGTCCGCGACGGGGCAGGCGTGCGCGAGATCAAGCGCTTCCTCGCCGACAACGGCGGTGCGGGCATCGCGGTCATCGCCAAGATCGAGGCGGCGGGCGCGCTCGACAACATCCACGATATCGTGCGCGAAGCCGACGGCATCATGGTCGCGCGCGGCGATCTCGGCGTGGAAGTGCCCGCGTACCGCGTGCCCTACCTGCAAAAGGAGATCATCCACCTGTGCAACCGCGAGTCGAAGCCGGTCATCACGGCCACGCAGATGCTCGACTCGATGATCCGCAACCCGCGCCCCACGCGCGCGGAGGTCGCCGACGTCGCCAACGCCATCTACGACGGAACCGACTGCGTGATGCTGTCGGGCGAGACCGCCTCGGGCAAGCATCCCGTGGACGCCGTGCGCACCATGGCGCGCATCGCCGCCGAAACGGAGCCGCACCTGTTCGACGGGCACGAGCCCGACCGCGAGCGCACCCATGCCCGCGCGTCGCTTGCCGTCGGCATCGCCGCCGTTCAGACCGCCGAGACGCTCGACGCCGCGTGCATCATCGCGCCGACGATCTCCGGACGCACGGCGCGCCTCATCTCCAACCTGCGTCCCCGCATGCCCATCTACGCCGTCACGCCCGATGAGCGCGTGATGCGCCAGATGCTGCTCAGCTGGGGCGTGACCCCGCTTCTCGACGACATGCAGGGCGCCCGCCGGCTGGTGATGGGCAACGCCATCGCCAAGGTCCGCGCCGCCGGCTACGTAAAGCCGGGCGATCTGGCGGTCATCACCACCGGAGATGCCGAGACCGCTCCCGACGAGGACATCCGCCCCGGCGTCACCGGCATCGCCCCCACCAACGTGATGCAGGTGGTGCAGGTCCGCTGAGGAACGCGGCTGCTCGCCGACACGCAGCCCTTTCTGCAGTTCCTGAGAAGGGCGGGCGCGTAGTATTGGCTCATGTCACGCATGTGTTAGAATTTCCGGTCGGCAATAGCAACATCGAAAGGGACGGTTATGTCTGGGCATTCAAAATGGGCAACCACGAAGCATCGCAAGGCCGCGCAGGACGCAAAGCGCTCCGCCTTGTTCTCCAAGCTGTCGCGCAACATCACGGTAGCTGCGAAGGAGGGCGGTGACCCGAACCCCGACAACAACGCCTCCCTGGCCGCCGCCATCGAGAAGGCGAAGGGCTACTCCCTGCCCAAGGATAAGATCAAGACCGCCATCGACAAGGCGTTCGGCAGCGGCAAGGATGCCGCCAACTACGAGACCGTCGTGTACGAGGGCTACGGCCCCGCCGGCATCGCCGTGTACTGCGAGGCTCTGACCGACAACCGCAACCGCACCGCCGCCGACGTGCGCAGCGCGTTCACGCATGCGGGCGGCAGCCTGGGCACCTCCGGCTCCGTCGCGTTCCAGTTCGAGCGCAAGGGCCAGATCATGATCCCCAAGGAGATCGAGGGCGAGGGCAAGAAGGCCGGCATGGAGCCCAACGGCGCCGCCGCCGATGAGGACGAGTTCATGATGGCCGTCGCCGAGGCCGGCGGCGACGATTACGAGGACGCCGAGGACGAGTGGATCGTCTACACCAGCCCCACCGAGCTCATGGCCGTCAAGAAGGCCATCGAGGAGCAGGGCATCCAGGTGAAGGGCGCCGAGATGACCATGGAGCCCACCACCCCCACCGAGGTGAGCGTGGCGGACGCCAAGAAGGTCATGCGCCTCATCGACAAGCTCGAGGAGCTCGAGGATCTGCAGAACGTCTATCACACGATGGACATCACCGACGAGATCGCCGCGGCGCTCGACGAGGAGTAGCCCCACGCGACAACCATCGCGCATCGATGCCGGGACGGCCGCTGGCCTCCCGGCATTTTCCTTTTTTGGGGAGGTTCGGAATGCGCGGCGAAGGCGCAAGGCCCGCCATCTGCGGGAAATGAGGAAATAGCCCTTCCCGTCCTCGTCGCGCCGCCTTCCTTGTGCTACTATTGCGAACAAACGTTTGCTATAGGGAGGAGGTGCGCATGCCGTCGCATGATCGTATCGTGCTGGGGATCGACCCCGGTTTGGCGAACACGGGCTGGGGGGTCGTCGCCCAGCGCGGATCCCGCCTCGCGTGCGTCGCGTACGGCTGCATCTCCACGGATACCTCGATGCCGCTCGCGCAGCGTCTCCGCATGATCCACGAGCAGATGGGCGCGGTGATCGAGCGCTTCGCCCCGACATGCGTGGGCATCGAGACGGTGTGGTTCGGCCAGAACATCACCGCCGCGTTCGCGACGGGCCAGGCGCGCGGCGCGGCGCTGGTCGCCTGCGCCGAGAGCAACCTGGATGTGGGGGAGTTCACGCCGCGCCAGATCAAACTCGCCGTGGTGGGCACCGGTTCCGCCGAGAAGGAGCAGGTCCAGTACATGGTGCGCAAGCTCCTCGCGCTCGACCACGAACCCCGGCCCGATCACGCCTCCGACGCGTTGGCGGCGGCGATCTGCTACACGACGCATGACGGCCCGGGCGGCGCGGGAGGATCGGGGGCGGGCGGTTTGGACGCGCTCGTCGCCAAGGCGATGGCGCGTGACGAGGCGCGCGCCCAGGCGGCGCGAAGCTGCGTCGGGGGGAGCAGGGCCGAAGGCGAACCCGCCTTCGCCACGCAGCGCGGATCCGCCGCGCGCGAAGAGCTCCTGTCGAACGTGCGGAAAGGATGACGATGATCGCGTTTCTAAAAGGCACGCTGGCGGGCAAGACCGCCACGACCGCCTACATCGAGGTGAACGGCGTCGGATTCGCCGTCGGGATGTCCCAGGCGAGCCTCTCCAAGCTTCCCGAGCTGGGAGGTCCGGTGCAGGTCCATACCTATCTGCAGGTCCGCGAGGATGAGATGTCGCTGTACGGCTTCCTCTCGCTCGAGGAGCAGGCGCTGTTCGAGCAGCTCATCGGCGTGAGCGGCATCGGCCCCAAGGTCGCGTTGGCGGCCTTGTCGGCGTTCCCGTCGCCCCAGGCGCTCGCCGCGGCGATCGCCGCGCAGGACGTGGCCGCCGTCCAGCGCATCCCGGGCGTCGGGAAGAAGACCGCCTCCCGCATCATCTTGGAGCTGAAAGGCTCGCTCGATCACGGCTTGGACCAGCTGTTCGGCGCGGATGGCAGCCCCGCCGCGCCGGTTGCCGCGTCGGGTGTGGAGCTTACGGGCGCGCGCGAGGCGCTGCTCTCGATGGGCTTCACCCCGGCGGAGGTCGATTTGTCGCTGAAGGGCGCTGCGGAAGATGCCGATACCGAAGCGCTGCTAAAATACGCGTTGAAACGTTTGGGAACCGCATAGCGGGAACGGATGGGCGGACTCCAGAGGTGCCATGGCTGATAACGGTGTGAAATTGGAAGGGATCATGTTCGAGGCGGCAGGGGGCGCCGCCGGCTTCGGCGCGCCCGGCGGCGTGCGGACTGATGCCCGGCAGCGCACGGTGTCCGCCGAGCTTCAGGAAGACGATCTGGCGTTCGACCGCAGCCTGCGCCCCAAGCGCCTGGGCGACTATCTGGGCCAGACCAAGATCAAGGAATCGCTGGCGATCCTCATCGAGGCGGCGCAGGCGCGCGGCGACGTCGTCGACCACATCCTGTTCTCGGGCCCCCCGGGCTTGGGCAAGACGACGTTGGCCCAGGTCGTAGCCAATGAGCTCGGGGCCAACATCCGCACGACGAGCGGTCCTGCCATCGAGCGCACGGGGGACCTGGCCGCCATCCTCACCAACCTCGAGGAAGGCGACGTCCTGTTCATCGACGAGATCCACCGTCTCAACCGCATGGTGGAGGAGGTGCTCTATCCGGCGCTCGAGGATTTCGCGCTGGATATCGTCGTGGGCAAAGGCCCCGCCGCGCGATCCATCCGCCTCGACCTGCCGCGCTTCACGCTCATCGGCGCCACCACGCGCACGGGCCTGCTCACCGGTCCTTTGCGCGATCGCTTCGGCATCGCGTTCCGGCTTCAGTACTACACGCCCGAGGAGCTGGCGGCGATCGTGTGCCGTTCGGCGACCATCCTGGGCGTCGGCATCGAGCAGGACGGCGCTTTGGAGATCGCCCGCCGCAGCCGCGGCACCCCGCGTTTGGCGAACCGCCTGCTCAAGCGCGTGCGCGATTGGGCGCAGGTGCGCGGGGACGGCGTGATCGACGAGGATGTCGCCGCGGCCGCCCTGAGCTTCTTCGAGGTCGACGCGCTGGGGCTGGACGCCGTCGACAACCGGCTGCTCGAGCTGTTGGCCGTGCAGTTCTCGGGCCGTCCGGTCGGCCTCACCACGTTGGCGTCCGCCCTTTCCGAGGACACCGACACGGTCGAGGACGTGTACGAGCCGTTCCTAATGCAGCAAGGGCTGATGATCCGCACGCCGAAGGGCCGCCAGGCCACGGCGCGCACGTACGAGCATCTGGGCATCCGCCCGCCTGAGGGATTCGGCGCATAGGAGGGATCGGGCATGTTCGAGCGCGACTACTTGATGAAGCTCATACTGGGATACTTCAAGACCATCGTCATCGTGATCAAGCAGGGCGAGAAGGAGAAGGATCCCGAAGGAGCCGCCGACCTGCTGGAGCAGGCGATCGGGGAAGCCACCGAGATCGACGGCGAGGTGCTGCTCTCCCTCGCCCCCGAATCGATAGCGAGCGTCCTGCAGGTGTCGGGCACCGATCCGAAGGTGGTCGGCTACGTGGCGCACGGCCTGCTGCTCGAGGCCCACTACCTGATGCTCGCATGCGATTTCGCCCGTGCGGAGCTTCGCGAGGAGCAGGCGCGCGCCCTCGCCGCCGCCTACGGTTTCGATCTCCCCGACGATCTCGCCGAGGCGGAGGACATCTTGCGCGAAGCGGCGGAGCAGGGCTTGATGGACGAAGGCGCCGAACTCGGCGACGAGGCGGACGTCTCGCGGCTCGCCGAAGAGGTCGAGAAGGCGCACGATGTCGCCTACTATCGGGACGTCGATGCGTCGAAGCGCTTCGACCCGGATGCGCCGCTCATGCAAAACGAGCTGCACGAGCAGGGGAGTTTCGGCTGGCAGGACGGGCGCGCGTAGGCGCCGCGGCGCGTCGTCCGCCAAAGGGCGACGGCCGCCGCGCCCCAGATCCTCGCCTGCGCTCAAAGCGGGGCGGAACGCCCAATATTATTCCTACGAAATGGCAAACCTCATCTGTTTTTCAATGGGAATAGCGTATAGTATCCCTCGTGCCCTCGAGGTGAGGGCAGTGTTGCCGCCATGCAGCACGAAGCATTAATCCCCCCGGGAACGTCCCAGGGGAAGGAAAGAGGATTTAAAATGGCGGAAGGCGTTGTGAAGTGGTTCAACCCCGAGAAGGGCTACGGATTCATCTCCCAGAACGATGGCGAGGATCTGTTCGTTCACTTCTCTGAGATCAAGATGGACGGTTTCAAGACTCTCGACGAGGGCCAGCGCGTGTCCTTCGAGGTGACCACCGGTCAGAACGGCAAGCTCCAGGCGAGCAACGTGGTGAAGCTGTAGTTCGTCTCACAAAACCATGAATGCCGATGGCCCCGCATCCCGCGGGGCCATTTTTTATGCACGGGCGAGGGGCAGCAGGGCGCGGCGGAGAGCGCAGCGGCGCGAAGCGCTATAATGCCCGAGGACTTTTCACGGGATAAGGATGCTTCATGAGAACCGATGATTTCGACTACGATTTGCCGCAGGAGCTGATCGCGCAGGAGCCGGCGGCGGTGCGCGACGCGTGCCGCCTGCTGAAGATGGACCGCGCGACCGGCGCGCTGGAGGACCGCATCTTCCATGATGTGGGCGAGTACCTGCGTCCCGGCGATCTGCTGGTCGCCAACGAGACGCGCGTGATGCCGGCGCGCCTTCTGGGCGCCAAGCGCGGCACGGGCGGAGCGGCGGAGGTGTTCCTGCTCCGCGAGGTGTTCGGTCGCGAGCCGAAGACCGGCTCCTCGGCCCTGTGGGAGACGCTGGTGCGTCCCGGTCGCCGTCTCAAGCCGGGAGCGGTGGTGGATTTCACCGACGCTTCGGACGAGGTGGTGTTGTCGGCCGAGGTCATCGATTGGGTGGAGGACAAAGGCGACGGCGGGAAAGGCGAGCGCCTGGTGCGCTTGACCACGCCGCTGCCCTCGCTCGACGAGGCGCTCCATGCCGTCGGGCACACGCCGCTTCCCCCCTACATCAAAGATTACGCGGGCGACGAGGAGCTCTATCAGACGGTCTACTCGACGCGTGAGCGCTCCGCCGCCGCCCCGACCGCCGGCCTGCATTTCACGCCCGAGCTCATCGGTCAGCTGAAGCAAAAGGGCGTCCGTTGGGAGACGGTCGAGCTTGAGGTGGGGTTGGACACCTTCCGCTTGGTGGACGAGGATGATCCCGAGAAGCACAAGATCCATACCGAGCTCTACACCGTGCCGCAGCGCACCGTCGACGCCGTTGCCGAGACCAAGGCGAACGGCGGGCGCGTGATCGCCGTGGGCACCACCAGCGTGCGCAGCCTGGAAAGCGCATGGGATGCCGGTGCCGGCGCCATCACGGCGCGCGATCGTGAGGCGACGTCGCTCTACATCCTGCCGGGGTGCCGCTACAACGTGGTGGACGGCCTCATCACCAACTTCCACGTGCCGCGCTCGACGCTCATGATGCTCGTGAGCGCCTTCTCGACCCGCGAAAACGTCATGGCCGCTTACCAGCATGCCGTCCAGGAGCGCTACCGCTTCTTCTCCTTCGGCGACGCGATGCTGATCATTTAGCTCCGACGGCCTGCCGGCTGTCGGAACGGGCCGACGCTGCCGGCAACCGCGGGATCGGCTTCGGCGATTTACACGGCGATGCTTCTTTGGGGCGCCAGGCTTTTCTAGTTCAATGAGAAAAAGGGACAGTCACTTTTTCTCATTTTGCTGCTCGCGTAGCGATTTTAGGATGGCTCGTTTGCGGGCTTGTTTGGCATCGTAGGCGGCTCGGTCTGCTTTGCGGGCGGTGCGCTCGGCTTCGGCGGCGGCCCGTTCGTCGGCGTGCGCGGCGCGCTCGGCCTCGTGCTGCGCCTTCCGTGCCGCTTTGCGCTCTGCCCGTTCAGCGGAGGCCTCAAGGTCGGAGATCGCGCAGCCGCAGTAGTTCTGGCGGTACATGCCCAGCTCGCGGCTTCGGCGCGTCGCTTCGGGGTAGAACGGGCGGAAGTCCTCGAATACCGCGCGCACGCCCGCCTGGGCGGCGGCGCGTTCCAGCTCCTCGCGGATGATGTCGGTGTACTGGTAGGGACTCACCGCCAGCGTCGTGCTCAGCGCTTCGAACCCCCCTTCTGCGGCCCGTTGCGCGGCCTCCTCCAGACGTAGACGGTAGCAGGCGCGGCACCGCGCGGCCCGCTTCTCCGGGTCGACCGCGAGAGCCGCCGCCTCGTCAAGCGTGAGCTCGCCGAACCGCCCGAATCCGCGCGATTCGCCGGATGTGACAGGGGACGGTCCTCCTGTCACATCGTCGAGGTGACAGGAGGACCG
>ERZ1034920.2533-NODE-2533-length-10201-cov-32.610388_pt1 | contig 10201 bp, 10 predicted proteins | sample MGYA00520688_ERZ1034920 | MGnify/ENA primary metagenome ERZ1034920 (study PRJEB33766, sample SAMN09781785) | gut metagenome | biome: gut microbiome | host: Homo sapiens | place: Madagascar | study: EMG produced TPA metagenomics assembly of the PRJNA485056 data...
AAGTATTCCGGACCGGCGTAACCATTTGTGACAAAAGGATTCTTCATTACCATATCTATACCTTATTATATATTTTACAGTATGGCTGCAACTTTGCGAATCTGCTTAAGTTTTTCTACCAAAGCATTATCTTTTCGAGCAGTATGCATATTGTATTTCATCTGCAATTTTAGGAGAGAATCTGCAGGAATATCTAATGCAGCCTCAAACATCAGAGCAGAAGTTGTGGTAACGGGACGTTTGCCATTCAGTATCTCGTTGAGTACGGAATATCCCATACCAATACTTTCCGCAAATTTTCTTTGCGAAATGCCACGTTCTTCTAATTCTTCTTTCAAAACCTCACCAGGGTGAGTTGGGTAAAAACCAAAACCTAAGTTTGACATAATGCTGTTTTTATTTATAATGGTTTGATAATTCTAATATATTACATATCGTGATTTGTTTTTCGTTGCCAACAACTTCAGAATGAAACTCTATTCTATATTGGTCATTGACTCTAACAGATTCACGATCTTTCTTATCACCCACAAGAACTTCGTAATGTAAAGCTTTGTAGCGATAAAAATCAGCTGTACTGTTCAAGGATGCCATAAGGTCAATAACTCGAACGTACTTCTTTATGATTTGAGGTTGGAAGCGATACTTTTTGTTATGCGCTTTACCCTCATAATATAATTCTCGGAGATAATCCTCTTCAAACATTATTTCCATAATTATATATGTTTTATTGATTGCAAAGATAATACTTTATAATTAGTGTTCGCTATTTTTGCGAATATTTTATGGATTTTTATCTTTTATGTGAGATGATAAAACGCAGCAATTGTCATTTTTTTTCTCAAATGCTCCAACATTGTTGCTGATTGCTGTTTTTTTGCCATTCTTTATATTTGGCAAGTAGATTTTGGAGTGTTGTGTAAAGTGTTGGCGAATTAGCAATCTTAACTAATCCATCTTAAAAAAAAGACAAAGTAGCACATTATATATTTTGCTACTTTGTCTTTATACCTTATATTATATGTAATATTACAACTGAGCCAGCTCTACAACCTTATCTACTGCAGCGCTCAAGCCGTCCTTGTTCTTACCGCCAGCCTGAGCATAGTGAGGCTGACCGCCACCGCCACCCTGAATCAATTTGGCAGCTTCGCGAATCATCTTACCTGCGTTCAAACCGTGATCCTTTACCATATCGTCGCTGAACATCACGCTGAGCATAGGCTTTTCGTTGAAGTAAGAACCTACTACGCAGATCATGTTCTCAGGCAAAGCCTCGCGAACCTTGAATACCAAATCCTTGGCAGCTGCTGGCTCCATTGGCAATACGGCTGTAACAACCTTCACGCCGTTGATTTCTCTTGCATTCTCTACAAGCTTATCCTTGGTACGCTCCACAGCCTGAGCCTGGAACTTCTCAACATCCTTCTTCAAGGCATCGTGCTCGTCGATGTACTTTCTGATAACCCCTTCGAGATCCTTGGCATTGTTGAACAAGCCCTTCAAGGCTACGATGGTATCCTGCAAACCGTAGATAGCCTCCTCGCAAGCCTTGCCTGTCAAAGCCTCGATACGGCGGATGCCGGCAGCTACACTGCTCTCAGAGATAATCTTGAAGAAACCAATCTTACCGGTGCTCTTGGCGTGAATACCACCACAGAACTCAGCAGATGGACCGAAGCGAACCACACGAACCTTGTCGCCATACTTCTCGCCGAAGAGGGCGATAGCGCCAAGTTCCTTAGCCTCCTCGATAGGAGTATCGCGGTGCTCATCCAATGGATAGTCGGCACGGATCATCTCGTTTACCATGCGCTCTACCTTGCGGAGCTCCTCATCAGTTACCTTCTGGAAGTGAGAGAAGTCGAAACGCAAGGTGTCCTTATCTACATAAGAACCCTTCTGCTCTACGTGGTCGCCCAAAACCTGCTTCAGGCAGTAGTCGAGCAAGTGGGTAGCTGTATGGTTGGCAGCACTTCCCTCGCGGCTCTCGATATCTACGCAAGCCATGAAGTCTGCGTTTACATCCTTTGGCAACTCCTTTACGATGTGGATGCTCTGGTTGTTCTCGCGCTTGGTGTCGATAACCTGGATGGTCTCATTCTCGCTAACGAGTACACCCTTGTCGCCAACCTGTCCACCCATCTCACCATAGAATGGAGTGTTGTCGAGTACCAACTCATAGAAAGAGTTCTTCTTCTGTGTCACCTTGCGGTAGCGCAGGATGTGGCACTCATATTCTGTATAGTCGTAACCCACGAAGTTCTGGTCGCCTTCCTTCAAAACCTCCCAGTCGCCGTTCTCTACGGCAGCAGCATTGCGGGCACGCTCTTTCTGCTTCTTCATCTCCTCGTCGAAGCCTGCAGCATCTACGGTGTAACCATTCTCACGGCAGATGAGCTCTGTAAGGTCGAGAGGGAAACCGTATGTATCGAAGAGGCGGAATGCGCTTACGCCATCAAGCTGAGTCTCGCCATGAGCCTTGAGCTCGTCCATATCGCCATTGAGGAGGTTGATACCCTTCTCCAAGGTGCGGAGGAATGAATCCTCTTCCTCTTTCATCACACGGGTGATGAGCTCCTGCTGAGCTGGCAACTCTGGGAAGGCTGCACCCATCTGCTCTACCAATACATTGACGAGCTTGTACATGAATGCCTGCTTCTGACCGAGGAATGTGTAAGCGTAACGTACGGCACGGCGCAAGATGCGGCGGATTACGTAACCAGCCTTGGCATTGCTTGGCAACTGACCGTCGGCGATAGAGAAGGCTACGGCACGGAGGTGGTCGGCGCATACACGCATTGCGATGTCAATCTTCTCCTGCTCATCCTTACCTTCGCCGTTCTCACCTGTAGGAGTAGTGAAGCCATACTTCTTGCCAGAGATAGCCTCGATTTCCTTGATGATTGGCTGGAAGATATCTGTATCATAGTTAGAGTGCTTGTCCTGCAACATGCGAACCAAGCGCTCGAAGCCCATACCTGTATCGATAACGTGCATTGGGAGAGGTTCGAGAGAACCGTCAGCCTTGCGGTTGTACTGCATGAACACGATGTTCCAGATTTCGATGACCTGTGGGTTATCCTTGTTCACCAACTCACGGCCTGGCACCTGAGCCTTCTCCTCTGGAGTACGAGAATCCACGTGAATCTCTGAGCAAGGACCGCAAGGACCTGTATCGCCCATCTCCCAGAAGTTGTCGTGCTTGTTACCATTGATGATGTGGTCGGCTGGCACGTGCTTAGCCCAGTAACCTGCAGCCTCGTTGTCGCGTTCCAGACCTTCCTCCTTGCTACCCTCGAATACGGTAACATAGAGATCGGCAGGGTTGAGCTTCAAAACTTCAGTAAGATACTCCCATGCCAAATCAATGGCACCCTCCTTAAAGTAGTCGCCGAAGCTCCAGTTACCGAGCATCTCGAACATGGTGTGGTGGTAAGTATCGTGACCAACCTCTTCGAGGTCGTTGTGCTTACCGCTTACACGGAGACATTTCTGAGTATCAACACGACGTACATCCTTGCCTGGATCTTTTGTACCGAGGATGATGTCTTTCCACTGGTTCATACCAGCGTTTGTAAACATCAGCGTAGGGTCATCCTTGATAACCATAGGTGCTGATGGAACAATTTTGTGGCCTTTTCCTTCGAAGAATTTCTTGAAGGATTCGCGCACTTCATTAGCTGTCATCATATCTATTTTGTATTAATCTTTATTTTTTTCCGAAATTCTTTGCAAAGATAAGAAGAATTGCTTAAATTTGCAAATCAATTAATCATTGTTTGATAAAAAGTTGCAAATTATGGCTCTGAAAACAGATAAAAACGTCAAATTGTACTACTCCATTAAGGAAGTGGCCGAGGAAGTGGGTGTCAACGAGTCTACGCTGAGGTACTGGGAGAAAGAGTTTCCTTTCCTCAAACCCAAGGTCACATCCAACAAGGTTCGTCAGTATACCGAGAAGGACATAGAGCAGGTAAAGGTCATCTATTCGCTCATCAAGGTGAAGGGCCTCAAGATTGCTGCTGCCCGCAAGTATCTGTCACAGAACAGGACTGGCGCTGAGAAATCTTCAGATGTTCTAGAGACGCTCATCAGTGTGCGCGATGAGCTGAAAGAGCTGAAAAAACATCTCGATGCCTTGGTGTAGGACTTTTACTTCTGAACCCGGCTAAAATACAACAAATAAAAATATGGTAATAGATTTTGAAAAAATTGCTGAGGCTCATCTCGAGGGCTTCAAGGGAGGAAAAGGAAAGTTGGACACTCGAAACTTCGTGGACGACAAGGTGAAGATCATGTATTCTACACTTCGTCCGGGAGCTACCACAGGACTGCATACCCACGAGGGCAACTGCGAGGTGGTGTTTGTGATAAGCGGAACGGCTACATTCCACTATGATGACAGTGTGGAGGAGGTACGTGCCGGACAGGTACACTACTGCCCCATGAACCATGCCCACTATATGGAGAACCTCACCGACCACGACTTGGTGTATCTTGCCATTGTGCCAGAACATCATTAATCGACCCCAAAAAATGGCAAAAAGAGAATACGTAGAAGCCAACAAGCGTTGGTTAGAAGAGAAGGCTCGCGAGGAAGGCGTACAGGCCTTGCCCCGTGACATCTATTATAAAGTGCTGAAAGCAGGCAATCCTGATGGTGCCAAACCAGGCCGAAGAAGCATCGTTACGGCACACTATACGGGATGGACCATCAACGGCAAGAAGTTTGATTCCAGCCGTGGTGGAGCTCCTGTAGCATTTCGCCTGTGCGAACTGATAGAAGGATGGATTGTCGCCATGCAACAGATGACGGTAGGCGCCAAGTGGGAAATCTACATACCTGCAGAGATGGGGTATGGCAAGTTCTCACAGCCAGGCATCCCCGGTGGCTCTACCCTTATTTTCGAGATAGAGCTGTTGGGTGTAGCCTGACGTTTGTCTTTTCTTACTTTTTGGTCAGCACATAGTGCTTGGCCATGGCGCCTTCTGGCTCGTTACCGATAGAGTCGGTCATGATGAGACTATGAGCATCTCTTACTTTATAGTAAGAAGTTTCTCCACTCGAAGGACGGGTGATTTCTATCACACCGTGCGACAGGAGTTTGTAGATTCCGCTTGCCTCGTCGTGTCCGTCTTTACGGTCAATGTAGTCGGCAGAATACTGGTAGGTGCTGTCTGCATTGAGGGTCAGCACGGTCTTGATGCCAGGACAGTCGGCAGCGGGAAGTGTTCCCTCGTAAGTACCTGCAATAGAGTCGAGTACAAAGTCGTTTGAATCAAGCGAATCTTTTTCTGCATAGCTGAGGCTGTCTTGATCGGTCTCAGGAGCGTTGGTCTTCTTGCTGTTGCAAGATCCAACAGATAGAGCAGCGATAACGGCTGCTGTCAATACCAATTTCTTTTTCATACTTTACTGCTTTTTAATTTAACTTCTCTAACTTCCCCATTTGCAATAGTTGAGTTAGTATAATCACGCAGCAAATATACATGATTATTTTTTTATATGCAAGTTTTTTACCCTACATTTTTGGGATGTTGGGGAGTTTTTGGGAATGTTGAAGATTTTTTGGGGAATCTTGGAGAGTTTTTTGACCTGTATGGTAGGGTGTGCTGTTTAATTTCATATCCACAGAGGCATTTGTCTTAACTCCTTTAACTCCTTTAACTCCTCCAAAAAATCTCCCTTATTTCCTCTTCTTTTGCGTGTTAGGCAGGAATCCGGCAATGATGCCGAGCAGAGGCAGGAAGGCGCTTACCTGGAAGATGAACTCGATGCTGGTCTTGTCTGCTAACCATCCGAAGAAGGCGGAACCCAAACCTCCTAACCCAAACATCAGTCCGAAGAAGATGCCGGCAATGAGCCCCACCTTGTCGGGCATCAGGTCAGTGGCGTACACCACGATAGACGAGAAAGCCGAGGCAATGATCAATCCCGAAAGGAAGGTGCAGACGAGAGTCCAGAACAGGTTGGCGAAGGGCATGATGAGGGCGAAAGGTGCCGCGCCGAGGATAGAGAACCAGATGACGTACTTGCGCCCAAACTTATCACCCAACATACCTCCAGCCATAGTACCAATGGCAAAGGCGGCAAGAAAGACGAACAGACACAACTGAGAAGCCTGTACCGAGATGCCAAACTTGTCGATCAGGAAGAAGGTGAAGTAGCTCGTGATGCAGGAGGTATAGAAATACTTCGAGAAGATGAGCAGCACGAGGATGAGCAGTGCCCCATATTTTGCCCGCTTTGAGATGTCGTTGTTCAGGGTGACGTCTTTCTGCGGATGCGTCACCACATACGCCAACCGGGCCTTGTACCATGCCCCTAATCTGATCATGATAAGGGCGGCGAGCAAGGCGGCAAGGGCAAACCACGAGATGGCATGCTGTCCGAAAGGCAGGATGATGAGGGCTGCAAGGAGAGGACCTATCGCCGAGCCACCGTTGCCGCCTACCTGGAAGATGGACTGTGCCAGACTCTTCCTGCCTCCCGATGCCAACTGGGCTACTCGTGATGCAGTGGGGTGGAACACGGATGAGCCTAAACCCACGATGCTCACAGAGAGGAGAATCAGCAGATAATTTTCTGAGAAGGCCAGCATCAACAGACCGATGAGTGTGAAACACATACCCACGGAGAGGGCATAGGGACGTGGATGCTTGTCGGCATACAGTCCGGTAAAGGGTTGCAGAATCGATGACGCCATCTGAAACATCAGGGTGATGATTCCGATTTGTGCGAACGAGAAGTCGAACTTATCCTTGATGATGGGGTAGATGGAGGGGATGATCGACTGAATCATATCATTCAGAAAGTGGGAAATGCCACAAATGATAAGTATCGAATATATCGTCCCCTCCATCTTCGTGGGGTTTCCTTTTATTTTACTACCTATTGATTTTATATTCATTTCTTTATTGGTTTTGAGAACCATTTGACCGCTTTACTTCCAGAACAGTTGGTCGATAAACTCATATCGCTTCTCCATCTGGGCATCGGTCTTTACCACCGTGTTCTCGTCGATCTGTAGCACAGGAGCGATGGCTTTACCGTTGGTGGAAGGCCATTCAGGCAGACCCAGTCCGTTGGGGTTGCCAGTCTTCACAAAGTTGATGTAGTACTGGCTGAAGATGTCGCTTATCATGTAGTCGGCAGGTTGCCAGTCGTAAACACGGTTGGTAGGCAGAGTGCCCATGGCATACTCGATATCGGCAGAGTGTACGGCACCCTTGTCCTGTGGGGCAGGAGCCTCACCCTCCTTGGCGTCTATCACACCACCAGCCAGGGCAGCCACCTTTCCCTTGATGGCCATGGCAGGACGGGGATGACAATAGCGATAACGGTAAACGGGCTGTCCGCTTGTCAGCTTGTGCATGTTGCCCCACTTCCATGTGGAATAGTCGAGGAAGATGTCAGAAGCCAAGTTCACACCCGGTTGCTCCAGCACATCCTTGTCGGTAGTGATGCCGTAAAGACGGAACAATTCATCTATGTTCTCTTCGCCGAAAGTAGCTTTGGCACCAGCCTTCAGATTCTCCACCGTAGGCTGTTTGCCCATCAGTACAGCCCATGGTGTCATCTCCTGGTTGTTGCCGCCCACGAGCAGAGGCACCTTGGTCTGGTTGCCTTTGGCGAAAGTCTCTTCTGGTTGCTCTACGAAGAAATATCCGTCGATGTTGTACACGGGGCGCGACTTGACGGAAGCCAACTTCAGCAGCTCTTCAGCAGGAAGGTTGCGAAGCATGTCGATGTCAGCCTTAGGGGCTTTCTTCTTGCTTGCCTTTCCCTTTGTCTTATCGGTCTTACCGACTATCTGTGCAGCTATATTCTGTGCCATTTCCACACCCTTCTGCTCAGCTTCCTTCAGGGTAAGCACCTTTTTGAATCCCATGACCGAGCCGCTGGAACCCATGGCCTGTGCAAAGAGACCCTGGCAGAGAGGCGAAGCCATCAAGGCACTTACCGACATCGAACCGGCCGATTCGCCAACGATTGTGATGCGGTTGGGGTCGCCTCCGAAGGCCTCGATATTGTCTTTCACCCATTTTATGGCAGCCACCTGGTCCATGAAACCATAGTTGCCCGATCCTTTATAGGTGGTCTCCTTGGAGAGTTGTGGATGCGCGAAGAAACCGAAGATACCCTCGCGATAGTTGGCGGTGATAGAGATGATGCCCTTTCTCGCCATCGCGTCGCCAGCATATCGAGCCTCGCTTCCGCTTCCAGCCATCAGTCCTCCGCCATTGAAATAGATCAATACGGGCAGATGCTCTTTCATCGTCTTGGCAGGAGTCCATATATTAAGGTATAGACAGTCTTCGCTGTTCACCTTGGTTCCGAAGTTCATATCGCCGAAGAGTGGTTCCTGCATAGGATTAGGTCCATACTCTTTAGCCTCGCGCACACCGTCCCAGTGCTTTGCTGGCTGTGGAGCCTTCCATCTGAGGTTGCCCACAGGAGGAGCAGCAAACGGAACACCTTTAAACACCTTGATGCCCGAGAGGTCTTTTCCTTCGAGGATACCCTCGGCCGTCTTTACCTGGGTTTGCGCCATCGTTCCCATCATGGGGAGCAGAAAAGCGAGATATAAAAATAGTTTCTTCATATAGTTGTTTGGTTTGAAAAATCATTTCACTGCCTCTACCTCGTAGCCAGCCAGCTTGAGGAGGTTGAGCACACCCTTTTCGCCTGGCAGATGACCGGCACCTACGGCAAAGAAGGTTGGTTTGTCGCTCATGATGGCAGGCATTTTTGCCACCCAGTCAGCATTGCGGTTGTCGAACATGATGGCATACTCCTCTTTCGTGTCGTCGCAGCTGTCGTTGCGCTTCTCGCTGAGCACCTCTTCTATCTGCTTCATGTTCTGAGAGAAGTAGGCGTCGCTGAGGCGTTGCGTTACCATGTTGTAATATTCCGTGTTGTCGACGAGGCACATCAGGAGTTGCTTCTGGCGCTCGAGAGGAATACTCTTGAAGAGCACCTCTATCTGCTTGTCGACCGTCTCAAAACCGATGACAGGCTCGTGGTTGCGCTTGGCAAACTTCTGGAAGTAGTCGTCGAACAACTGTGTAGGGTCAAAGCCACGGGCATGCTTGAGCGACATGAGCAGGGTGAGCTGTGTGTTGAGAGCCTGCGGTGTGATGTTGCCAAACTTAGCCTCCACGATAGGGTTGCTCATATCGGCACTTGTCAGGTCCTTGAGCAATTTGTTGAGTCGTGTGTACTCTTCTTCGGTAAGTATGCTCTTGAGTGTCTTGCCGTAAGGGAGCAGCATGGCAGCTGCCATTTTCTGTACACTCTCTGGTTTCTTCATATCTTCCATGTCGAGCTCTCCGCATACCTGTTCGGTATTGGTGAGAGCGTCAGGGATACCCTCTATGGCATTGACGAAACTGACGGGTGCCAGATGATAAGTTCCTACGATGTAGGATGGTGACTTAAGGTCTTTGCCCGAAATCTTATACAAGAGTTGGGCGTTGGCGCTTGTAAACATTGATACAAGAGCCAGTGAGATAATCATTAACTTTTTCATTTTCTCTGATTTTTTATCCTTATATTTTTATTCTTCCATCAACTTGCGATAGCGACCCTTCTTGATCTCAGTATCGCCAAGACGGCGAGCCTTGTTGATCTCGTACTCCGAGTAGCTTCCCTCGAAGAAGAAGACCTCACCATTACCCTCGAAGGCAAGGATGTGAGTACAGATACGGTCGAGGAACCAACGGTCGTGACTGATGACAACCGCACATCCCGCAAAGGCCTCCAGACCTTCCTCCAAGGCGCGCAGCGTATTCACGTCGATATCGTTGGTAGGCTCATCGAGAAGCAATACGTTGCCTTCCTGCTTCAGCGCCAAGGCCAACTGCAGGCGGTTGCGCTCACCACCCGAAAGCACACTGCAGAGCTTGCTCTGATCGGTTCCCGAGAAGTTGAATCGCGAGATATAGGCTCGTGCGTTCACATCACGTCCGCCAAGACGCAAGGTCTCGTTGCCCTGCGAGATGACTTCGTAAACCGTCTTCTGAGGATCGATGTCCTTGTGCTGCTGGTCCACATAGGCAAGCTTCACGGTCTCACCCACCTCGAAGTTGCCGCCGTCGGCCTGCTCCAGTCCCATGATGAGGCGGAAGAGGGTAGTCTTTCCGGCTCCGTTAGGACCGATGACACCCACGATGCCGTTAGGAGGAAGCATGAAGT
>ERZ1034920.2547-NODE-2547-length-10153-cov-5.494949_pt1 | contig 10153 bp, 7 predicted proteins | sample MGYA00520688_ERZ1034920 | MGnify/ENA primary metagenome ERZ1034920 (study PRJEB33766, sample SAMN09781785) | gut metagenome | biome: gut microbiome | host: Homo sapiens | place: Madagascar | study: EMG produced TPA metagenomics assembly of the PRJNA485056 data...
ACTGGCCTTCACGCCGCCTAGATTGACGCTATCCGTCTTCATCCACAGGCCATCGTTAATGAAGTTTAGTTCGATATTAAGATCGGTTAGCGCAGGCCAGTCGGGCTGGAAAGCAAATTTCGCATTGCGTAGCGGCACCAGGACCTGAAACTGCCCTTCATTGTGCAGATACGGGAACAGATTCGGGTTACCGCCATACACCAGCGTGGCGTTATCCGCTTCGCCGCCCTGAATAGCGCCGCTGAGGTAGTCAACCAGATCCTTACCCATCAGGTTTTCCGGGAAATAGCGCCAGGCCTGGGAGCCATCGTCGGTGCTGATACCGGCCAGAATGCCCAACCATGGCTCATCATCAGCCGGTTGCAGATAGCGAAAACCACCGCGCGCATGTACCGCTTTCGCTTTAACATCAATGTTGCGCCCGTCTAACTGGAAGCCTTTATCATTCTTCAGCCAGCTTAGCGTCGCCACGCCGTTCTCTATTTCCAGCGGCGCGCGGAAGACGGTTTCATACGGCATTTTGGCTTGTTTCATGGAGGCGGTAAGCGCCCCATTTTCAACGCTGCCCGCAAGCGTACCGGAGAAATGTTCTGCCCCCGGCAGCAGCTTCCACTGTTTCCAGGCCAAATCGGTCCACGAGGACAGGAAGCGGGTTTTTTCTGTCGCCTGTAACGGGATATCCAGCGCAAGCACATCTATTTTGCCGCTGGGTTGCGTGGCCCGCCAGATATCACCCAGCGCAGGTGATAACCTGGACGCCATCGGACGCAGCCCTTCTAACCCGGCCAGTTCCAGATTACTGGCGCGAATGCGTAGCTCATCACTGCGTTTGTTATTCTCACCACCGACTTCCTGCTCAGGGATCCAGGCCAGTGTTAATGCCCCGCTCGGCCAGGGCTTATCATCCATGGTGATACGCGTATCGGGAATAGAGAATTGCCAGCCCGGCTCTTCACGGCTGATGTGCGCCGTCAGATTATCGACGGAGAGCGTGTGCGTACGATTTTCACCCAGCCAACTTGCCCCGCCTTTTTTCAGCCAGACATCACCACCAGAAACGACGCCTTTGCTGATCGTCATCCATGCTTCCAGGCTAAAACGCGCGGTTTGTAGCGCGACATTATCCTGCATCCATTTGCCCAGCCACGGTTTGACGTCGATGTCGTCTGCCTGCAGCCAAACTCGACCGTTATTCAACAGCCCTTCGTCATCACGCAGATCCATACGCACCTGCATAATGCCGTGCTGTCCGGTCAGGCTGGAGAGGCTGACCTGACCCTCGGCGCGATGCCGATTTTTACCGTTCAGCCAGGTAAGCTGGGGGATCGCCAGTTCAGCACGTTGACCTGAGAGGGTTATAAAGCTGATATGGCTGTCGCGTAGATCGAAATGATCAAACTGACGCAGGAAGAGATCGCTGAGATGGCCGGTTTCAATCCCATCTCCGCCTTCGCTGCGCTGGATAGGGGTATTGGTGCGCAACTGCAGTTGCCAGAAGGTGAGATCGCGAAACTGCCAGCGCATGTGCAGCAAACTTTGCCAGACATCCAGCGCCAGCGTGACGCGTTTTACCGAAAATTCTCCCCCATCTTTCAGCTGCGCATGGATATTACGCGCTTCAAGCGTAGGACCGAAATTTTGCCAGCTGGCAGAAAGCTGACTAGCGGAAACAGGTAGACCTGTGGCGGATTCAATCTTGCCAAGAATGGCCGGACGCCAGCTATCAAGATGAGGTAACGCAAGGCGCAGTCCACTGACCAGCAGCGCTGCGATGACAACGAATGCGGCTCCAGTGAGCAGTAAAATCCCCGGCAATCGCCTCACGCGCCTCTCCTTGTCTACCAAAAAATATGACTCACACCCCTTGAGTGAATATTGCCGGATAACGGCGCTTGCGCCTTATCCGGCCTACATGCGCGGGTGCCACTACACGATTTACATCATGACGACGTCGAACTGCTCCTGGTTATACAGCGGTTCGATTTGTACTTTGACCTGTTTGCCGACAAAGATCTCAACTTCCGCCAGCGCATGCGACTCTTCACCTTTCAGGGTTTCAGCCACTGCCGGAGAGGCATAAACCAGGAAACGGTCAGAGTCATATGCATGGTGTACGCGCACGATTTCGCGCATGATTTCATAGCATACGGTTTCCACTGTTTTCACCGTACCACGCCCATGGCAGGTCGGACACTCGTTGCACAGTACATGTTCCACGCTTTCACGTGTGCGTTTGCGCGTCATCTCCACCAGGCCCAGCTGTGAAAAACCGTTAATGCTGGTTTTTACGCGATCCTTGCTCAGAGCCTGCTCCAGGGAGTGCAGCACCCGGCGACGGTGATCTTCATTATTCATGTCGATAAAATCGATAATGATAATACCGCCGAGGTTACGCAGACGCAGCTGACGAGCGATGGCCTGCGTTGCTTCAATATTAGTATTAAAGATAGTGTCGTCGAGATTACGATGCCCAACAAACGCGCCGGTATTGATATCGACGGTGGTCATCGCTTCGGTTTGATCGATGATCAGATAGCCGCCGGACTTCAGCTCAACTTTGCGTTCCAGCGCGCGCTGGATTTCATTCTCAACGTCAAAGAGATCAAAAATAGGCTGGCGCCCGCTGTAATGTTCCAGCTTGCTGGTCATCTCGGGGATATATTCCGCCGTAAATTCCAGTAACGCCTCATAGGTCAGACGGGAGTCGACGCGGATGCGGTCAAGCTGCGCATCGGCAAAGTCACGCAACACGCGCTGTGCCAGGGCCAATTCACCGTACATCTGGTAGCGCGTTTGCGGGCGCTTTTTACGCTCCATGACTTTCGTCCAGACGCGCTTCAGGTAGGCAGCATCCGAGGCCAGATCCTCTTCACATACGCCTTCCGCCGCCGTGCGAATGATGAAGCCACCCTGCTCATCGCAGTAATCCGCCACCACTTTTTTCAGGCGTTCGCGTTCGGTTTCGCTTTCGATACGTTGGGATACGCCAACGTGCGAAGCCCCCGGCATAAAGACGAGATAACGGGAAGGAAGCGTGATGTCCGTCGTCAGGCGTGCGCCTTTAGTTCCCAACGGATCTTTTACCACCTGCACCATCAGATCCTGACCCTGGCGCACCAGTTCAGAGATGTCGCGTACGGTGAACTGTTTTTGTTCTTCACCCGCCACGCATTCGGTGTGCGGCATGATGTCAGAAGCGTGAAGAAATGCGGCTTTATCCAGTCCAATATCTACAAAAGCCGCCTGCATACCCGGAAGTACACGACTTACACGACCTTTGTAGATATTGCCTACGATTCCGCGTCGCGCCTCACGTTCAATATGAATTTCCTGCAGAATACCACCATCAATGTAAGCCACCCGAGTTTCCGATGGCGTTACGTTTACCAACAATTCAGCCGTCATGTTTATCCCTTTTCTCACGCAGTGCGTTAAAATTGGTCAGCAACTCATACGTTTCTACCAGCGGTAAGCCGACTACGGCGTGATAGCTGCCATTTATCTTCCTGACAAAACAGCCACCCAACCCTTGAATACCGTATGCACCTGCTTTATCCATTGGTTCACCGCTGGCAACATAGCCCGCGATGTCCTCATCGGTTAGTGCTCTGAATGTCACTTCCGTCACTACCAGGCAGTCCAGACTGTGCTGGCGATCGGCCAGTGCCACGGCCGTCATAACTTGATGCGTTTTGCCCGACAGTTTGCGCAGCATTACTGCGGCATGGTCGGCGTCGTGCGGTTTTTCCAACACTTCGCCATTAAGGATAACGATGGTATCCGCACCCAATACCGGCAAATCGCGCTGGGCCAGCGCTACGCCAGCCTGCGCTTTTTCGCGCGCCAGACGGGAAACGTACTGCTGCGCGCTTTCCTGCGGGTGCCGCTGTTCTTCAATCCCAGGGACCAGTCGTTCAAACGTAACACCAAGCTGAGCGAGCAACTCCTGACGACGTGGAGAACCTGAAGCAAGATACAGAGTATTCATATCAACCTTATTGCACCGCAAACTGCTGACGGACTTTACGCATCAGTAAGAATAGCCATGGCCAAAGCACACCATTCACTACACTACTCCAGAACACTTCAGGTCTGAAAGAGACGTTGATCACTAAAAACTCGGCCCAGAAAACAATAATATCCACGACCAGTGATAACAACATGACCACCAGCGCCTGTTGCCAGAGCGCGAGGTTTCGGAATAGCTGGAATTTCAACGCGACCAGATAAGCAATGATACTCATCGACAATGCGCGCACGCCAAGCGTGGAGCCGCTGATGAGATCCAGTATGGCACCCACCACAAATCCCGTGCCCACATTTACGCGATGCGGCAGTGCCAGGATCCAATACAACAAGATGAGCAGCACCCAGTTTGGCCGGAAAACCAGAATGTCATCCGGCCAGGGCATGACTTGCAGCAACAGTGCAATAAGGAACGAGAGCCAAATCACCCAACGTCCCTGGCTACGATAGCTTGCCACTTACTGTCCTCCCGGCTTACGCGGAGCAGGTTGTGGCGGCGTGGTATCTGCGGGCGCTGGAGCCACGCCTGTTGCAGGTGCAGGCATTGGCGCAGGCGGTCCCATGGTATCTGGTGCAGGCAGAACTTGCGGCATCATCTGCATCAGACGTTCATTAGCAACGCGGTGCACTTCTTCCGGCGTCATCGGGTTTGCGCCATTACGATCGGCACCCCACAACAGCAGCAGATAGCGCAGACGCTGCAGACCCGCAGTCGGGCGAGCCTGAATCACGGTATAAGCACGCTGAGTGTCCAGCTTAACGGAAGAAACAACAGCAACCGGATAACCTTCAGGGAAACGTCCACCCAGACCCGAGGTGACCAGCACATCGCCAACGCGAATGTCGGTGTTAGCCGGCAGGTGTTCGAGCTGAAGATCGTCGGTGCAACCGTTACCCGCAGCGATCACGCGGATATCGTTACGCAGTACCTGAATGGGCAGCGCATGCGTCGCATCGCAAATCAGTAGCACGCGGCTGGTCAATTTAGCCACCGCCACGACCTGACCTACTACGCCTTTGTCGCTAATAACCGGCTGGCCTTCGTAGACGCCGTTAACGCTCCCTTTGTCGATCACAACCTGATCGCTGTAAGGGTCATTAACCGTTGAGATGACCTGCGTCACCATCTTTTGTTCGTCCTGACGCAATGGCGATCCCAGCAGCTCACGCAAACGCGCGTTCTCCTGTTTGTATTGCCCCAGCATCAGCAGTTCGCTGTTTTTCAGCAGCAGTTCCTGACGCAACGCCCGGTTTTCAAGTTCGAGTTGGTCACGCGAAGCCAGCGTTTGCGACACGCCGTCGAGTAATTCACGAGGACCATTTGAGATAAAGTAGAAAGGACTGACGGCGGTATCCATGTACGTTCGGATTTGACTAAACGTACCCAGGCGGCTGTCGGCAATAATAACGCCGAGCGCCACCAGCACCGCCAGAATAAGGCGAATCTGTAGCGACGGGCCACGGCTAAAAATTGGCTTCATAAGTTATGCGTATTCTCGTATCAGACCAGGCAGGGTAAACAGACACTTCCCCTGCCTGCATCCGATTACTCTTCGCTGAACAGGTCGCCGCCGTGCATGTCGATCATTTCCAGCGCTTTGCCGCCACCGCGCGCCACACAGGTCAGCGGGTCTTCAGCAACAACGACTGGAATGCCGGTTTCTTCCATTAACAAACGGTCAAGGTTACGCAGCAGTGCGCCACCACCGGTGAGCACCATGCCGCGCTCGGAGATGTCGGAAGCCAGTTCCGGCGGGCACTGTTCCAGTGCAACCATTACCGCGCTCACAATACCGGTCAGCGGTTCCTGCAGTGCTTCGAGGATTTCATTGGAGTTCAGGGTAAAACCGCGTGGAACACCTTCTGCCAGGTTACGGCCACGAACTTCGATTTCACGGACTTCATCGCCCGGATAAGCCGAACCGATTTCGTGCTTGATACGTTCTGCGGTGGCTTCACCGATCAGAGAACCGTAATTACGACGCACATAGTTGATGATAGCTTCGTCGAAACGGTCACCACCAATGCGCACAGAAGAGGAGTAAACCACACCGTTCAAGGAGATAACAGCAACTTCAGTGGTACCACCACCGATATCAACCACCATAGAACCGGTCGCTTCAGAAACCGGCAGGCCAGCACCAATTGCGGCAGCCATCGGTTCTTCAATCAGGAAGACTTCACGGGCACCAGCGCCCTGCGCGGATTCACGAATTGCGCGGCGTTCAACCTGGGTCGCGCCAACCGGCACACAAACCAGAACGCGCGGGCTTGGACGCATAAAGCTGTTGCTGTGCACTTGTTTGATGAAGTGCTGGAGCATTTTTTCAGTCACGAAGAAGTCGGCGATAACGCCGTCTTTCATTGGGCGAATGGCAGCAATATTGCCCGGCGTACGGCCCAGCATCTGCTTCGCGTCATGACCTACTGCAGCTACGCTTTTCGGTGAACCGGCACGATCCTGACGAATGGCCACCACGGAAGGCTCATTCAATACGATGCCTTGTCCTTTTACATAAATGAGGGTATTCGCAGTACCCAGGTCAATGGACAAGTCATTGGAAAACATGCCACGAAATTTTTTCAACATACTAAGGGATAATCCTGAAAGCTGGGGCGGAAAACAAAATCCGCTTACTTTACCAACCACACGCAGCAGCGACAAGGCGCAAAAATCATCTGCTACGGTGAAAATTAGTGCAGTTCGTTTCCTTTGTTACAAAACCGGCCTGAGTCCATCAGGGCTGAATAAATCAGCAGCACTCCTCGCTTTTGTTTGCAACCTGTCAAAGGTCATTCACCTGCATGTTTGCTGTTACAACCTGGCGAGCAGGCAAGCACACCCCCAGAAGGCACAGCGCGCGTTATTCTACGTGAAAACAAATTAAACGGCAGGTTAAACCGAGTATCTTTGCGAATATTTTTTCACGTTAGTGTCAAGTGGTTGTGATGCGGCAAAAAAATCCCCTTGCCCACCCGCAACTCCGCGTTCTGTCAGCGTATGCCACTCACTACGCGAACGTACGCCCGTGGCGTAAACCTGCGTGGGTGTTCCCGAACAGGCCTCCACCAGGCTTTGAACCAGAAGCTGATTTTCCGTTCGCTTATCAATGTTCCTCACCAGACTTGGATGTAGCTTCAATAACTCAACGTTAAGCTCTTTGATCCAACTGGTGCTCACCAGTGTTAACCCCGCCTGCGTAACGGCAATACGCACGCCCAGCGCATTCATCAATCTGATGACGGGCTGTAACCGGCTGATATGTTGACAGACATCTGCCTCAGCAAGTTCAATAATTATGCGTTTGCGTAATGATTTTTCGCACTGCATCAGCGTATCACGCAGCCAGCGCTGAAAACGTGGACGAATAAGCGATTCAACCGTTGTCTGCATCGCCAGATTTTCCTGCGGCCAGTAGCCCAAAAGCAGGATCAGACGGCTTATCTGCAAACGGTCATATTCTTCTGCCAGACCAAATTGCAGGACCATCGGCATATATTCCGCCGAAATGACCTCTTCGTTGCCATCAAAAATACGGCACATCAACTCCCGATGGTGCACCCGGCCTTCACGCGTTACTGCAGGCTTTTGATAAATTCTCGGCCCGCCCCGGCTGAGCATCTGTTCGATCAGCGTTCGCCAGCGTACGTTGCCCCGACCTTTTTCCGGCAGCGAGTCATCATAGACCGACCAGCTATTTCCTCCCTGCAATACCGAATTCCGGGTGGCGGCTTCAGCATGATCCATCACTTGCTCCGGCGACTGACCGCTGCGGCAAACGCAAATGCCAATATGAACCATATCGGCACGATCGATCATTTTATTAGCCGGAAGTGCATCTACCGCTTTTAATAATTGCCCGGCGATACTTTCCGCCTCTTTCAGCGTACGGTGCGGCAGCAGGATAGCAAAATCGCTACGGTGGTAGCGCGCCAGCAACGCGCCCGGATAGCGCGTCATAAAAGTCGACAACAAATTGATCAGCGTCGAGATTTGTTCTTCCGCGAGGGTGATTCCCCAGCTATCACGCAGCAGCGTAAAGTCCGGCAGGCGCACCATCATCACAACGCCATGCGAGCCTACTTTTTCCTGATCTTCCAGCAGCGTGGCCAGTTGGTTATCAAAGAACAAGCGGTTGCTTAGCCCGGTTTTTGTATCCTGCGCGACATAGGAACGAATCAGCGTATCCAGGCGGCTGCGTTGCTCGCGGGCATTTTGAATTTCAGTCAGCAGCATATCGAGCGCACTACTGGTACGCGCAGGCCATTCATAGACCGTTCCCCGCACGTTCGGTCCACGTTCGCCGTTCAGAATACGTGTGGAACGAATCTCCAGCAGCTCCTGACCCGAAAGCTGACGCTGAAGCCAGCGCACAGACAAAAAGAGCATCAGAATAATGAAAGCAATGGCTATCGTGAGCGGCGCGGTGGTCAGTAGCGAATGGAAATAGTTACCCATCGGATCCTGATAAACCAGACGCAATGACATACCCGGATGCTTGACCAACGGTACGGTAATCTCGCGGTAGAGATTGTTTGTCCCTGCCGGTCGGTAGCTGCTGGTGCGTGAGTGGTCATACACCACGTTTCCGCCCTGCAACAGTTCGATGCGCACGATATCAACAGAAACCATCAGTTCATCGATTTGCGGGGTTAACGCAACGACATCTCTGGAGACCAGATGCGTATCAATCGCCGTCGCGACCGCATGAACGCGCGTGGTGAACTTATATTGAATAGCGTTGTAGAAACTCAGCGAACAGCCGATCAGAGTCACGAAGATCGTTAACCCAGTAAGCAGCGTGACAAAAGCTGAAAATTTCGTCGTTAATCGCATCCTTGTGTTAACTCCGACAGTGATGAATCAGGTGTGAAAGTGAAAAAGCGACACGAAAATGCAAAACTGAACGCGAAATCCGTCAATTTACACAAACAATGTGGGCATACTACCAAATCAGGTATATCTGGCAATTTATTGCGCAGAATCGGCATCATGTTTTGATTAGCGAGTATAGTCTTCATTATTAATTTTCCAATCCACTATACGAATTGAGGACAGGTTATGCAGGCTTTGATCTTAGAACAGCAGGACGGAAAAACCCTCGCATCCGTTCAACCCCTCGACGAAAATCAGCTACCGGAAGGCGATGTAACGGTGGATGTCCACTGGTCAAGCCTGAACTATAAAGACGCCCTGGCTATCACCGGCAAGGGAAAAATCATTCGTAATTTTCCGATGATTCCTGGTATCGATTTCGCTGGTACCGTGCGTGCAAGCGAAGATCCCCGTTTTCATGCGGGTCAGGAGGTTTTACTGACCGGTTGGGGCGTAGGTGAAAATCATTGGGGTGGACTGGCAGAACGCGCACGCGTGAAAGGCGACTGGCTGGTTGCGCTGCCAAAAGGGCTGGATGGACGTAAAGCCATGGTCATCGGTACCGCTGGCTTTACCGCCATGCTTTGCGTCATGGCGCTTGAAGATGCAGGAATTCGTCCGCAAGACGGTGAGATCGTCGTCACTGGTGCCAGCGGAGGCGTGGGCAGCACAGCCGTTGCGTTACTGCATAAGCTGGGTTATCAGGTTGCGGCGGTTTCGGGTCGTGAAAGCACCCACGCCTACCTGAAAAGCCTGGGCGCTAATCGTATTCTTGGCCGCGATGAATTTGCTGAATCTCGCCCGCTGGAAAAACAGCTGTGGGCTGGCGCGGTGGATACCGTTGGCGACAAAGTTCTGGCGAAAGTCCTCGCGCAGATGAACTACGGCGGCTGTGTTGCCGCCTGCGGCCTGGCGGGCGGTTTCGCTCTGCCAACCACGGTGATGCCATTCATTCTGCGTAACGTTCGTTTGCAAGGAGTGGACTCGGTGATGACCCCGCCGGCACGCCGTGCAGAAGCCTGGGCGCGTCTGGTTAAGGATCTGCCGGAATCTTTCTATGCTCAGGCGGCAACGGAAATTACGCTGGCGGATGCGCCGAAGTTCGCCGATGCCATCATCAATAACCAGGTGCAAGGCCGTACGCTGGTGAAGGTGAAGTAACAGACCCTGGCGCAGAAATTTACACTTAATTAACGAAATTTCGCGGCACATCTACAGACTCCCTGCCATATTAACTACGCGTCCCCTGTC
>ERZ1034920.2549-NODE-2549-length-10147-cov-5.090071_pt1 | contig 10147 bp, 8 predicted proteins | sample MGYA00520688_ERZ1034920 | MGnify/ENA primary metagenome ERZ1034920 (study PRJEB33766, sample SAMN09781785) | gut metagenome | biome: gut microbiome | host: Homo sapiens | place: Madagascar | study: EMG produced TPA metagenomics assembly of the PRJNA485056 data...
AGAAGACTTGAAAAAAATTCTTGGCTAAATGGGTAAAGCCTGCCTCTGTGAAATGAGGCAGGCTTTTTCTTAATGGCAGCTTGGCAGAACTTTTTTGTCAGAAGCAGCACGTTGCAATTTTTTGAAAAATTTGTCATTCATGGTTGACGGTGAGGGTTGTGTGTGATAGAGTATAGTCAATTCAAATACACCAAACCGTTGAAGCGGAGATAACGGCGATGATGCCTGTACAGAGAACCCGTGTTGCTGAGAGTCGGGTGAGAAACAAGTCGTCAAATGGACCGCTGAGGGTGCAGTCAAATGCGCAGCACGCTGCGCAGAGTATTCTGCAACGTGTGGGCATACGTCAGTTGCCGGGGGTATGATGGTACCTCGCTAAGGGCGCGCATTAAGCGCGAAATCAAGGTGGCACCGCGGATCTTAAATGTATTCGTCCTTGACAGAAAGTAGATGTTTCTGTCAGGGGCGTTTTTTTATTCTCCTGAACAGAAGTGTTGGCGCATGAAGGAGGAGCATCATGCAAAACAGAATACAAAAACGATGGCGACGCTGAATCGCCCTCTGTAGAACACAATGAGACCGATCATAAATAATAGAGTCTAAGGAGAGATTACGATGAATCAAAAAGGACGTTTCGGCATTCACGGTGGTCAGTATATTCCAGAACCTTTGATGAGTGCAGTAATTGAATTGGAAAAAGCTTACGAGCATTATAAAAACGATCCAGAATTTAATGCAGAACTAACCGCCTTGCTCAACGATTATGTAGGCCGTCCATCGCGCCTCTATTTCGCAGAAAACATGACCCGCGATCTCGGTGGTGCGAAGATTTACTTCAAGCGTGAGGACCTCAACCATACTGGCGCGCACAAAATCAACAATGCTCTTGGCCAGGCACTGCTCGCCAAGAAGATGGGCAAGACCCGTCTCATTGCAGAGACGGGCGCTGGGCAGCATGGGGTGGCCACCGCTACCGCTGCTGCGCTCATGGGTATGGATTGTGTGGTGTACATGGGTGAAGAAGACACCATTCGCCAGGCGCTCAATGTTTACCGCATGCGCTTGCTTGGCGCTGAGGTTGTGCCAGTGACCAGCGGCACGGCAACGCTCAAAGACGCCGTCAACGAAGCCATGCGCGCATGGGGAGAGGACCTCAAGGACAGCCATTACTGTTTGGGCTCTGCCGTTGGTCCGCATCCATTTCCAATGATTGTGCGTGATTTCCAGCAGATTATTTCCAAAGAAACGCGCGCGCAGATTCTTGAAAAAGAAGGGCGCTTGCCAGATGCGGTGCTCGCTTGTGTCGGCGGCGGCTCCAATGCCATCGGCAGTTTCTACCACTTTATCGACGACAAAGACGTGCGCCTCATCGGCTGCGAAGCGGCAGGACGCGGCATCGACACCGCTGAAACTGCTGCCAGCGTCAACACAGGCAGCGTTGGCATCTTTCATGGCATGAAGTCCTACTTCTGCCAGGATGAATATGGCCAGATTGCACCGGTGTATTCCATTTCAGCCGGTCTGGATTACCCGGGCGTTGGGCCGGAACACGCACAGCTGTTTGACAGCGGTCGCGCGGAATACGTGCCGGTCACCGACGACGAAGCCGTCGACGCTTTCGAATACACCGCGCGTCAGGAAGGCATCATTCCAGCCATCGAATCGGCTCACGCGATTGCCTACGCCAAAAAGCTGGCGCCAACCATGACACCAGACCAGATCATCGTTGTTACCATGTCCGGCCGCGGAGACAAAGACTGCGCAGCCATCGCACGTTACAGAGGAGAAGATCTTTATGAATAAGCTTACAACCGTATTGGCCCAGGGCAAGTCCCTGATTCCATTTATCACCTGCGGCGATCCTGATCTGCAAACCACGGCCGCCGTCGTACGCGAAATGGCAGCCGCTGGAGCTGATGTCGTGGCATTAGGCATTCCATTCTCCGATCCAACCGCTGAAGGGCCAGTGGTACAGGGCGCCAACATCCGTGCCTTGGCAGCAGCAACCACCACCGACCGCATCTTTGCTTTGGTGCGGGAACTGCGCGCCGATGTTGACGTGCCGCTGCTCTTTGTTACCTATGCCAACGTGGTCTTTTCCTATGGCGCTGAGCGCTTCATCAGCACCTGCCGCGACATCGATGTGGACGGGCTCATTCTCTATGATCTGCCATTCGAAGAAAAAGATGAGTTCCAGAGCGTGTGCGATGCGCATCAGGTGACGCTGGTGTCCATGGTGGCGCCAACTGAAGCGGAACGCATCGCCATGATTGCCAAAGAAGCAGAAGGCTTCCTCTATGCCATGGCAGTGACCGATAACGATGCGCTTGCTTTCACGGTGAACGCTGCCCGTCAACAGAGCGCGATGCCTTGCATTGTCGGCTTGCCAGAATGCAGCACCGAGCAGGCCAAAGAGATTACCACCATCGCCGACGGCATCCTTCTTGAAACAGCCGTTGTCAAACTGATGGAGACGTATGGCAAAGACGCCGCTCCACATGTGGGTGCAGCCATCCGCACGCTGAAAGCTGCTATGAACGAATAACATCCTCCGTCCCCGGTATCTCATACAAAACGGCCAGCGCCGCTCGAATTGCTTCGAGCGGCGTTGACCGTTTCTATTTAAGAAGTACCCGCGGTGCTTCGACATAATCTCGGCGCATAGGGCTGCGTCCTGTGAGCGTGTCGGCAAGCGCTTGACGATGGATGTCAGCGAGCAGCAAAGAACGTGCCTGCAGCGACAGTTTGTATTGATCTTTGCCGGTGTTGATGACAAGGGGTACCTCACTTTGGCGCGTTTTCAGCAAGGCGCGTCCGCGCGTTGAAAAGCCCAGCACGCGGCAGTAGCCAGGTGATGCAGGGGCCTCTGGCAGCGGCGATAAGAGCGATAGTGCCAATCGCCGCACACGGCTGCGGCTGTAATGGCGCGTTTGGGCACGGTTCAGCATGTCCTCGAAATCAGCTGCTTCCTGCACTGCAGCAAGAAAGCGCGGTGACCAGCCGTCGCGAATCGCCAGGCGTTCAGCAATGTCCTCGGCTTCCAGACTCGTGCAAAGCAGGCGCAGGGCCTGTAAAAATTGCAGCGTGTCGGCAGCTTGCCAGCCTTCGGCAAAGGTGCGGCGCATCAGTGCTACGCTGCTCGGCGGCAGATAAGGCGCTACTTCATCCAGCGACTCCGGCAAAGCGGCGCGAATTTGTGAAGCGCTCATCGTTTCCGCCACTGCTTCTGGCGCATCATGCGCCACGGTACGCTGCACTAGCCGCATCGGCACCGACTCCGGCAACGCCAGACGATACTGCAGCGCCAGCCGGTCGTTTGGCGTGTTCTTGTCGGAAGTGAAGCCCGCCGCCCGCAGAAATTCCTGCGAGGCCTGGGCGTAATTTAGCCCTTGCTCGCCAGCCGTGCGCATCGCCATGTCGAACGCTGTCGCATGCGTGCGCAGATAAGCTGCCTGTGCCGTCAATGCCGCTGCGTCGCCTGATTCGCTGCCGCAATAGAGCGCATCCAGCGGCGTAAAGGCCAACAGGCTCGCCACACCGCCGCGGGCAAAGCCCTCCAGACTGGCGCTCGCATACACCTGCGGCAGCTCCAGCACCACATCCACGCCAGCCGCCAAGGCCATCTCTGCCCGCAGCCATTTGTCAAAACAGGCCGCTTCGCCACGCTGACAAAATGCGCCGCTCATTACCGACACAATGCATGCCTCGCCTTCTTCTGCACGTATCGTGTCAATCAACCGCTGATGCCCATTATGAAATGGATTCCACTCCGCAACAATACCGACTGTTGTCATGGGAACTGTTTTCCTCCCTCACTTAGATTGGCTTCATTATACCATGTGTTTGCGCAAAAAACTGCAAAATTCATCCATAGTCAGAATCTTCATGGGATGAATTTGCTTACGGTTTGTATTACAATAGAGCGCGTGACTGACAAGCATCACCGGTTTTCATGGGGATGCTTGTTTTTTGTGAGCGATTTTTTTGAAGGAGGTGCAGAGATGCGGCGTGGGCGTGCAACAAAGCCAGCATTGACACCGGAGCTGCAGCGAGAACGTATGCTGACGGTGCCGATTCCAAAATTAATATTGGCTATGATTATTCCAACGGTGTTTAGTCAGTTGATCACCGTTTTTTACAATACAGCAGATACTTTTTTTGTTGCGCGCATTGGTACCAGCGCTGCAGCAGCAGTAGGGGTTGTTTTCTCGCTGCAATCCATCATGCAGGCCTACGGCTTTGGCATCGGCACCGGCTGTGGCAGCCTGGTGGCGCGATGTCTGGGGGCTGCTCAGAACGAAAAGGCAGAACGTTATGCAAACAGCGCGCTACTGGCTGGACTCGTAGGGTCTTTGGTGATTATGATTCCAAGTCTGCTGTTTCTGCCGCAGCTGATGCGTCTGTTAGGTTCAACCGACACGATGCTCGATTACTGCGTACGTTATTCGCGTGTCATTCTTCTTGGCTGTCCGTTCCTCTGCACGTCCAACGTTATGAGTTGCATTCTGCGCAACGAAGGCGAGCCAATTTATGCTGTGGTCGGTCTGGTCATCGGTGGTTTTATCAATGTTATTCTGGATCCGCTGCTGATCTTCTGGGCAGGCTGGGGAATCGCTGGTGCTGCGGTGGCTACTATTGTCAGTCAGGCTCTGAGCTGGTCGATTCTGCTGCGTGCGTTTCTTGCGGGAAAGAGCATTGTTAAAATCAATCCACGCAGCATCAGCCATCATTGGCGCGATTATATGGAAATTTTCACCACAGGCATCCCAACAGCCTGCCGCCAGGGCATGGCCAGCATTGGTGCAGCGGTGCTCAATACGTATGCGTCTCATTACGGCGATGCTGCGGTAGCGGCGGTGACTATTTCAAACAAAATCTATCTCTTTGTACGCAACGTCATCATTGGTGTCGGTCAAGGGTTTCAGCCTGTTGCTGGATTTAATTTCGGCGCCGGGGACAAAGAACGCACACGACAGGCGTTCGTCTTTTCTGTTCAGCTTGGCACGGGAATTTGCATCTTGGCGGCTGTATTCATTGGCTGTAATACGGAGCTTGTTATGAGTTGGTTTCGCGGTGATGACCCAGAGGTGGTCGCTATCGGCAAGAGCGCGCTGCTTTTCGCCTGTGCCGTCATGCCGTTGATGGCCTATTCCACCTTTGTCAACCAGCTTTATCAATGCCTTGGCTTTAAACTCGCTGCCACCTTGCTGGCCTGCTGCCGCAACGGCTTCTTTCTAATTCCTGTGGTATTGGTGCTGCCGCGATTAATTGGTGTCGGTGGGGTAGAGATGGCGCAGCCACTGGCCGATTTTCTTACTTTTGTCATTTCGGTGCCGTTCCAAATTCATTTCTTTCATAAACACCTGCGCGAATAAAAACAACGTTTTCAACGGTTGATCATTGGCCGTCGAAAACGTTGTTTTTTTATTGGCGAAAAATAGTGCTTGAAGCGTGTATGACATCACGATAGAATATAATAAAGAGGTGATATTTATGAGGAAAAAATGGAGAGTGTTGTTTGTTGTCTTTGTATTGGCGATGGGCATTGGCTTTGCTCAGCCTGCTGATGCTGCCAATGTGAAATTGGAAGTTGACGGTCAAGCCATCCAGCTCGATCAGCCGCCTGTCATTACAAACGACCGTGTTCTTGTACCAATGCGAGCTCTTGCTGAAGCTCTGGATGCTGATGTTACTTGGAACAATACCACACGCCAGATGATCTCGGTGTGCGGCGACGATACCTTGATTCTTACTATTGATGACCACACCATGTGGCGCAACGATGATGCCATTACTCTTGATGTGGCCCCGACCATTCTTAATGGCCGCACTTTAGCGCCGGTTCGTGCGGTCAGTGAAGGCTTTGATGCTGAGGTGTACTGGGATTATGCCGCTCAGACGGTGCGCATCCTTACGGACCAATCGGAGAATTTCGCCCGTGACGTGTTTGATCTCACCAATCAGGAACGTCTCAAAGCTGGATTGAAACCGTTTGCCTGGAGTGATGCGCTGGCTGAAGTAGCTGCTGCCCATAGCCGGGATATGTCTGAACGTCAGTTTTTCTCGCACACCAATCCGGATGGGCTCTCCCCATTTGACCGGATGAATGCCGCTGGCATTCACTATGGCTGGGCCGCTGAAAACATCGCCATGCGCTATCCTTCGCCAGAAGCCGTGGTAGAAGGATGGATGAATTCTCCTGGTCACCGGGCCAACATTCTCAACGAACACCTGACGACTCTCGGTGTTGGCTATTACAAAGGCTATTGGACCCAGTGTTTCACGGACTAAATGTTATGGTGAAAAACAAAAACGACGATCCACTTGGACCGTCGTTTTTGTTTTTCAGAAAGGGTTAGCGCATGACCATGCCGACCTTGCGCTGGTTCCAGATGTTGTCGAAGGTAGCAGCATTTTCCCAGTATTGATAGGTTTGGCCACGGTTGTAGTAGTTGTATGGATCGCTGACGAGGTAGCCGCGTGCTGGGTCGTAGCCATAAACGAGGATGGCGTGGTTGTTGTAGACAAGGCTTTGCAGTTGGCCGTCGATCCAATAATTGCGATAGCGTGGCTGTTCCCACCAAAGGGTTTCATAGGCGACAACCATGTTTCCGGCGAGGAGTTCCTGACGCAGTTCTTCCACGGAGGCCCCGCGGAAGTCGGCGCAGACGCTGGCGCCGTTGCAGTAGGTGTTGCAGTATTTGGCAAGCGCCGCTGGGTAGATGGTGGTGCGAAGGGAATTATCGACGACATATGGCGAGCCGACAAAGCCCCATTCTGGATTGGAAGCGGAAAATGGAAGATTGTTGAGATAGGTGGTCACGTGCACATCCTGGGCGTAACCAAAAGCTTTGAGCCCCATAAGAGCGCTGACTGGTTCGCAGCCAACCCAGGCGTAGATGCCGTCAATCTGGCTGATGTATGGCACATAGCTCACTTGATAAGCACTGGCGATTTGGGTGAGGACACCGTTGGCATCGGCCTGGTAGGCGCCGACGGTTTTGTTGAGAGCGAGCTTACCATAGCGGTCGACGCTGTACAACTTGCCAGCGATGTTATGGATGCCTGGCGTAAAGGTATAGTCGGCAAGGTTGATGCCGCTCCAGATTTCTCCGCTGCCACTGCTGGTTTGCTCATGGGCGACAGAGGCTTCGGCAATGGTGACAGCGGCCCAGTGCTTTTCAGTGATATCGGTGTAGAGACCAAGTCCCATGAGCGTTTGTGCCTGGGTGCTGTCGCCGCTGCGGCCGGTGACACGGTTGATGATGGAGCAAGCTTCGGCGCGGGTCAGACCGTTGTCCGGACGGAAGGTGCCGTCTTCATAGCCGCCGACCCAGCCGAGGCTGGCTGCGATGGCGATTTGTTCAGCTGCCCAATAATCTGAAGGAACATCGCTGAAGCTGACGCTGGCGCGAGTTTGTGGTGCCAGTCGTACGAGCAGATCCACAATTTCAGCACGGGTGATGGCGTCGTTTGGTCGGAAGCTGGTGCCATCGTCAAAGAGGCCGAGGCGGCAGAGGGCGCGCACGTTGGCGGCAAACCAGTCGCTGTCTTTTACATCGGTGTAGGAGCAGGTGCCGGTGCCGCTTTCTGGATTTTCGAGCAAACGGTAAATGATGGCGGCGGCTTCAGCGCGGGTGACCTGGCGCTCAGGGCGCACGCTGCGGTCTTCGTAACCGCCAAGATAGCGCACATGGGCGCTGGTGAGAGCGGCCTCCACACTGCCAGAAGGATCGTCTGGTTCTTCTGGCTGCGGTGTTTCAGGCTCTTCTGGCAGTGGTACGTCGGTATTGTCACCGTTGGTGGCTTCTGTCGCAGCAAGAAGCGCAGCGTCTGCTGTCTGTTCGTCATCGGCAAAGGCTGGCAGAGCCGTCAGCGACAGCATCAGACAGAGGGCGGTGCCACCTGCCGTAAGACGTTTGATGAGGGTGTTCATGTCGAGTCTCTCCTTTTTTATCTCATATTAATAATATTGTATCGAAAATGAGAGAGGCGGGCAATAAAAAACACGCTTTTCTAAGGAAGAAAAGCGTGTTGATTGGCGGCGATCAGCGAATGACCATGCCCATTTTGCGTTGGTTCCAGCAGTAGTCAAAGCTGGCGGAATCGATCCAGTATTGGTAGGTTTGCCAGTGGCAGCTGGCGTTGTATGGATCGCTGACAAGATAGCCGCGGGCTGGGTCGTAGCCGTAAATAAGCCGCACGTGGTTGTTGGCGACCTTTGGGGTGAGCACGCCGTCGATGTAGAAATTCGCATAGCGTACGGATGCCCAGGAGAAGGTTTGATAAGCGACGATAAAGTTGCCGGCAAGAAGCTCGCGTTGGATGTCCTGAACGCTGTAGCCGGTGATGTCTTCACAAACAGCCGCGCCGCCGCAATAGGTGTTGCAGTAATTGGCCAGCGGTGTCGGGTCGATGGAGCTGTAGCGGCCGTCGCTGTAATATGGCGAGCCGACAAAGCCATAAGCAGGATTGGATGCAGAATAAGGCAGATTGTCAAGGAAATCGCTGGCACTGACACCAGTGGCAAATCCCTTGCCCTGCAACCCCATCAGAGCAGAGATGGGTTCGCAGCCCATTTCCGCGTTGATGCCATCGAGCTGGCTGATGTATGGCACACTGGAGGTCATGCTGCTGGCGGTCTGAGAAAGCACGCCGTTGGCAGCAGCGGTGTAAGCTCCGACACTTTGATTTGTGAGCAGGGTGCCGTTATGGTCAACAGCGTAGAGATTTCCGTTTATATCGTGCACGCCTGGGTCAAAATAATGACCGCTGGCGTCGATGCTGTCCCAGTGTTCGCCGAGAAAGGCAACGCCTGGTGTGTGGCCGACGGAGGCTTCAACGATGTCGGTGCCTGCCCAGTGGTTGGCGCTGACGTCGCTGTAGAGGCCGAGACTGAGCAAGGCTTTGGCTTGATCGGCATCACCGGCGCGATTGGTGATGCGGTTAAAGACGGCGCAGGCTTCGGCACGGGTGAGCGTGTTTTCCGGGCGGAAGGTGCCATCTTCGTAGCCGCCGACCCAGTCAAGGGCAGCGGCTTTGGAAATGGCCTCAGCAGCCCAGTAATCAGCGGGCACGTCAGTAAAACTTTCACTGGAGGTAACGTCGTCGGTGAGATTAACGAGGATCGACACAAATTCGGCACGAGTGATGGCGTCGTTTGGCCGGAAGGAATAACCGTCGCTCGCAAGACCAAGGCGGCAAACAGCGCGAACGGGTTCGGCGAACCAATCGCTGTCGCTGACATCGGTGTAGGAGCAGGAGCCCGTCCCGCTGTCAGGATCGGCAAGGAGCCGGTAAAGGAAGGTCACAGCCTCAGCACGGGTGACAGTGCGGCTTGGGCCCATGCTGCCATCTGGGTAGCCAGCAATGTAAGAAATATGATCACTTAACAGTGCCGGCGGCGGGCTAGGATCGATGTTTTCGACAGGCGTTGCATTTCCGGCCAAGGCTTCGTGCTGAAACGACAGTCCGCAAGGGAGCGCCGTGACACAGACGAGCAGCAGTGAGGTCAGCGTGCGTTTGACTTTTGCGTTCATTGGACGCTCCTTTCATTCATTATTATAAGGAAAATAACTGCACAATATTTACCAAGGATATTGTACAATATTTTGCGCAATATGTCTAAAAAAATATGCTGATTTTTGGTAAAAGAATTTGCCAAAAACAGAATGTTTTCATGGAAAAATTGGAGGACTTTTTCTTGACAAGAATTTTTCGCGCGCTTATAATTGTGTAGGTTAAAGTGTATCGTGCACAAGGAGATATATCATGGCTTTGATCGTAGATTTATCCAGCTTGCGGCAAAATCCCGGACGTCGGTTAACGGTGTCGCTGCAAAGCGATGAGCTTGAGGGATTGAGCAATGGCTTGCAGTTAAAGGGACCGGTGCGGTTGGAAGTGACGCTTGTCGGCGGCGACCGACGGGTGATGTTGCATGCGCAAATCCAGGCGGACATTGAAACCGTTTGCGATATGTGTCTGACGCCAGTATCCTATCCATTGGATTTTGAAATCGACGAAGTGTTGATGAGCGCCCACGATGTGGATGTTTTGTCAGAGCACGGCGGCGATCGGGAAAAAATGGAAAGCGAAAATTGGATCTATGATGATGTACATTTAGACTTGAATTATCTTGTGCTTAATG
>ERZ1034920.2551-NODE-2551-length-10139-cov-18.040460_pt1 | contig 10139 bp, 7 predicted proteins | sample MGYA00520688_ERZ1034920 | MGnify/ENA primary metagenome ERZ1034920 (study PRJEB33766, sample SAMN09781785) | gut metagenome | biome: gut microbiome | host: Homo sapiens | place: Madagascar | study: EMG produced TPA metagenomics assembly of the PRJNA485056 data...
AATGATTCTATGGAGTGATGGAAAGAAGAAAATGGTACCGCTTTTCTCCCTCACCTGACTCGGCCGAGCGGGTAAAACAAAAAACAGCAGAGAAATCCAGGACTTAACGTCTATCGCGGCAGCGGCCGTAGACCATGCAGACACCGAACTCATTGGGCATAGGGGATGAAAAGGCACCGGGTTTCTTTGTGGCGGAAAGTAGCTTCGTTTGAGGCTGCTTTTTGTTTTTATGAAGGAACACTACGGCACGTGTCGAACTGTCATTTCGAGCTCAGCCGGTCAGCCGCCAATAGGAAAGTCCTTCTGAATTTTTCATTTTCCCTTGAGGGAAAGTGCCACGAAGTGGCAAAAGGGTGTACGAGGGTAAGAATGATACTGATACTCCATTGCTGATCTACGCTCGGCCAACTTCGGCTGACTTGGAGGTCCTATGCAGGATCTCCACAGAGTCGAGAAATCTCCTACCGCCATGCTCCCTCGTTCCATAGGCCTCACAGCATAGAACGTAACGCAGGCTCCTTCCCCAGGTGGCAATTCTGCATAGGGATTGCCAAGTCGGGAAAAGTTGGCCCCTAGCCTGCCCATAAAAGGGCTTTCCTTATATTTGTCTGACCGTCAGCAACTGGGCTGAGCCCTGAGGATAGGTCCGAGAAAATTTTTAAAATTTTTTTCTTCCAGGGGGTCTAAAAATGAAACCTTTTGCGATATTAGTAATAGAGGAATGAAAAGACCTCATGAGATGATGAATCCGATTTCCAAACTACCATCTTCCACATCCGCGGTAGAGAAGAGGGCAGGGGAATGAAGAAGCACCAGGAATTCCATCTTTTCAATCCTCCCTTCTTCTAAAATCGGCCGATGATAGACAGAAGAAAATGCAGCAACAAAAAAACAGAAGACAGAAAAGCAATAAGGAAGAGCGCTCGCAGGACTTTCCTCTCTCTGACGACATGTTCCGAGCAGCACCCACGTAAGTGGGAAGGCCAAGGCGCGGACGCCTGATTCATTGGTTGAACTTACTTGGAGACTCCCCTGACAGGCTTTTCTGTTTTTTGCGTGGGAAAAGGGCAGTGATTTCTGAATCGAATTCGGAAATTACTGCCCTTTTTCTTCTAATATGGTACTATATAGATTAAGAATACCTATTTGACCACAGCTCGTTTTCATCATTCCCAATGACACGCAGGTGAAACCATGGATAAGAAAAGTCTTAGCGAAGAGGATATCAAGAACTGGTTTATCACGCCGGCCATCGAAGCAGGTTGGGATAAACAGCATATCCGCATGGAAAAGACCATTACCGACGGCAGAGTGAATATCAGGGGAAATTTGGCGGTGCGGGAGAAGCCGAAGCGGGCAGACTATGTGCTCTACAAGGACGGGGTATATCCGCTGGCCATTGTGGAGGCCAAGGACAATCAGCGCTCCCTTTCCTTTGGCCTGCAGCAGGCCAAGGAATACTGCCTTATGATGGATGTGAAATTTGCTTACAGTTCCAATGGCGATGGATTTGAGGAGTATGATTTCTTTACCGGCGTAGAAAGGACGCTCACTTTGGATGCCTTTCCGTCGGAGAAGGAACTGATGGAGCGGTATGTGCGGGAATCGTCCATGACGGAGGATGAGCTGAAAGCGCTGACACAGCCCTATTATGTGTCTGCCAATACCTATGCACCCCGCTATTATCAGCAGGTGGCGGTGGACCGCACCATGGATGCCATTGCCAGAGGACAGAAGAGAATCCTTCTTGTCATGGCCACGGGCACCGGCAAGACCTACACCGCTTTCCAAACGGTGTGGCGCCTTAGAAAAAGCGGTCTGGTGAAGAAAGTGCTCTATCTGGCGGACCGGAATATATTGGTGGACCAGTCTATCCAGCAGGATTTTGCCCCTTTGGAAAAGGTGATTCACAAGGTGAACTTTGCCAAAGATGAGCGGGGGACTTTGACTTCCTATGAAATCTATTTCGCCCTGTACCAGCAGATGGTAGGAAATGATGAGACAGAGCATTTTCGCGAGCTCTTCGACCCCGATTTCTTTGATTTAGTCATTGTGGACGAATGTCATCGTGGTTCTGCCAAGGAAGAAAGCCGGTGGCGGCGGGTGCTGGCCTATTTTGACAAGGCAGTGCAGATAGGCATGACTGCTACGCCCAAGGAAACGGCCTATGTTTCCAGCACCGACTACTTCGGGGAACCGGTGTATATCTACAGCCTGAAGCAGGGCATAGAAGACGGTTTCCTGGCGCCCTTCCGGGTCATTAATGTACATACCAATATAGGCGATGGCTGGCGGCCTGCGAAAGGACAGCTGGATGCCTTTGGAAATCCGGTGGAAGACCGCATTTACAACAATCTGGACTACGATAGAAATATAGTTATTGAAGACAGGACCAGAGAAGTGGCAAGGCAGATTACGGACTATCTGGAAGCCACGGGCCCCTACCAGAAAACCATCGTTTTCTGTGAAACCGAAGCGGCGGCGGAACGGATGCGGGCGGCCCTGGCCAAGGCCAATCCCCTCCGTATGAGGGAAAATCCGGACTATGTGGTGCGGATAACCGGCAGTGACGACTACGGCAAGAAAAAGCTGCAGTACTTCATTTCCGTGAGCTCCCGGTATCCCGTCATAGCTACCACCTCGGAGCTTCTCTCCACCGGCGTGGACTGCAAGATGGTGAAACTCATCGCATTGGACAGAAATATTGCCTCCATGCCCCTTTTCAAGCAGATTGTGGGGCGGGGCACCAGGCTCCGCACGGAGGATGGAAAGTACAGCTTCGTCATCATGGATTTCAGGGATGTGACGCGCCTCTTTGCAGACCCCGACTGGGATGGTCCGGTGGAGCAGGACCCCCATTTCGGCAGAAAAGGGAAACCGGGCATAGGGGAAAAGAAAGCGCCCTATGGCGGTGAGGGGAATGACGACGATGATGACGATAAACCGAAAAGCCTTCCTGTCATCCGCCCTGACGGCTGCCGGGTGTATGTGCTGAATCGCACCATTTCCATCTATGACAGCGACGGAAAACTGCTGAGACAGGAAGATATCATCGACTATACGAAAGAAAACGTGCAGGGCACCTTCGGCAGCCTGTCCACCTTCATCAGCACATGGAACAGGGAAGATAAGAAAAAGGTGATTGCCGATATCCTGGCCAAGCAGGGCATCGACCTGGACAAGCTGAAAAAGAGCCAGCACATGGAAGACGTGGACGACTTCGATTTCATCTGCCACATTGCCTACGGGCAGAAACCGCTCACAAGAAGAGAGCGGGCGGAGCAGGTAAAGAAGAAAGACATTTTCCACCGCTACGGCGGCGCCGCCAGGGAAGTGCTGGATATCCTGCTGGATAAATACATGAATCTGGGCATCAAGGAAATCGAAAAGCCGGAAATCCTGAAAATGAAGGAATTCCGGAAATACGGCACCCCTGCCGGTATAGCCCGCCTCTTCGGCGGCAGGAACGGCTTCTTTGAAGCCATTCGCGAACTGAAAAAAGAACTCTATGAAAAGGATGTTGGATAAATGGCAGCAAACCTGAACGGTCTGGTGAAAAGGCTGAGAGATATTATGCGTATGGACAGCGGTATCAATGGTGATGCCCAGCGCATTGAACAGATAGCATGGATTCTTTTCCTGAAAGTCTATGCAGCCAAGGAAGAGGACTGGGAAATGGACGAAGGCTATGAATCCGTCATTCCCGCACCCTACCGCTGGGAAAACTGGGCCGTAGACGACGGAAAGGGAACAGCCCGGACCGGCGAAGACCTGCTGGACTTTGTGAATGGTATGTTCCGGGTGCTGAAGGACCTGCCGGTGACACCGGATATGCCCCAGAAGAAAACCATTGTGAAAACGGTCTTTGAAGACGCCAACCAGTACATGAAAGACGGCGTGCTTCTTAGGCAGGTGGTGAATACCATCGATGCCATCGACCTCTCCAGCTATGACAATATCCATGCCCTGGGAGACATTTACGAAACCATTCTGAAGGACCTCCAGTCCGCCGGTTCTGCGGGGGAATTCTATACCCCAAGGGCAGTGACCGACTTCATGGCGGAAATGATTCACCCAAAGCTGGGAGAACGGATGGCGGACTTTGCCTGCGGCACCGGCGGATTTTTGACCAGCTGGCTTAAAGGGCTGGCGCCCCAGATACAGACGCCGGAAGACCAGAAAACATACAATGACTCCATTTACGGCGTGGAAAAGAAACCATTCCCTTACCAGCTCTGCATTACCAATATGCTGCTCCACGACATTGACGAACCCCACATCACCTACGGCAACAGCCTCATGAAGGACGTGCTGGACTACACGGACAGGGACAGATTCGACGTGATTCTCATGAATCCGCCTTACGGCGGCAATGAAAAAGCGGACGTGCAGAAACACTTTCCGGCGGATCTGGCGGACAGCGAGACTGCAGACCTTTTCATGTCCGTCATGATGTACCGTTTGAAAGAAGGGGGACGGGCCGCCGTCATCCAGCCCGACGGCTTCCTCTTCGGCACGGATAATACGAAGGCCAACATTAAGAGAAAACTGATGAAGGAATTCAACCTGCACACCATCATCCGTCTGCCGGCGAGCGTCTTTGCGCCCTATACAAGCATTACCACCAACATCCTCTTCTTCGACCACACCGGCCCCACGAAGAAAACATGGATTTACCGTCTCGATATGCCGGAAGGATACAAGCACTTCTCCAAAACAAAGCCCATGCAGCGCTCCCACTTTGCCCCTGTCATCTCCTGGTGGGACCACAGGGAAGAAATCACGGAAGAGGGCTGGCCCAAGGCAAAATGCTTCAGTGCCGAAGAAATCGAAACGAATGGGTATAACCTGGACCTCTGCGGCTTTCCCCATGAGGAAGAAGAAATCCTCCCGCCCCATGAACTCATGGCCGCCTACCAGCAGAAAAGAAAAGACCTGAATGAGAAAATCGACACCATACTGGCGGACATAGAAAAAGAAATGGGGGAACCCTGATGACCGGAAAAGAACTGTGGGGCAGCATCCTCCAGAAAGCCATGGAAGGGAAACTGGTACCCCAGAGAAAAGAAGAGGGAACGGCGGCGGAGCTTCTCAAAGAAATCCGGAAAGAAAGAGCAAAATTGGTAAAAGAAGGGAAACTGAAAAAAGCAAAGCCCCTTCCGGCGGTGAGGGAAGAAGAAAAGCCCTTTGACATTCCGGACAGCTGGGAATGGGTGAGGCTGAGGGATATTGGGATAATTATTGGTGGCGGTACGCCTAAAACGGGAAATTTGGAATATTGGGACGGAGATATTCCATGGATAACACCGGCAGATATGAAAAATATTAAAGGGAAGTATGCCAGTCATGGGAATCGCAATATTACAAAACTTGGCTTGGAAAAATCATCGGCACGTTTACTTCCGAAGGGGACAGTACTGTTTTCCAGTCGTGCACCGATTGGATATATAGCTATAGCGGCTAATCCTATTTGTACAAATCAGGGTTTTAAATCGGTCGTTCTCTTGAATAAAAATATTGCTGATTATTTGTATTATTGCCTTCAGTCCTTTACAAAAGATATAGAAAATAGGGCATCGGGGACAACGTTTAAAGAAATCTCAGGGGCAGAATTCGGAAAAACAATAATTCCGCTTCCGCCTCTTTCTGAACAGCATCGCATTGTGGACAAGCTGGAAAACCTGAAACCTTTGGTGGATGCCTACGGCCAGGCGGCGGAGGAGCTGGACGAACTGAACCGGAAATTCCCGGGGGACCTGAAAAAGAGTCTCCTCCAGCAGGCCATGGAAGGGAAACTGGTGTCCCAGAAAAAAGAAGAAGGAACGGCGGCGGAGCTCCTCAAGGAAATCCGGAAAGAAAAGGCAAAGCTGGTGAAAGAAGGAAAGCTGAAAAAAACAAAGCCCCTTCTGGCGGTGAGGGAAGAAGAAAAGCCCTTTGACATTCCGGACAGCTGGGAATGGGTGAGGCTGGGGGAGGTTTGTAATGTTGCACGAGGGGGGTCTCCACGTCCAATAAAGTCCTTTTTAACAGAAAATATTGAAGGAATAAATTGGATAAAAATTGGTGATACTGATAAGACCGGAAAGTATATAAATAGCACCGCTCAGAAAATTATAAAAGAAGGAGTAGTTAAAAGTCGATTTGTTCACAAAGGTGATCTTTTGCTTACGAACTCCATGAGCTTTGGACATCCTTATATTTTAAATATTAACGGGTGCATACATGATGGTTGGTTAGTACTTTTCGATTATGAATCTACTTATTATCGAGATTTTTTATATTATTTGCTTTGTACGCCGTTTATTCGATTTCAATTTGTAGTTAAGGCTGCAGGAGCAGTAGTTAAAAATTTAAATTCTGATAAGGTTAGTCAGACGATAGTCCCCCTTCCCCCTCTAGCCGAACAGCACCGCATTGTGGAAAAGCTGGAATCCCTGCTGGTTCTCTGTGACAAGCTGTAGCCAAAGGAATGATTGGAAAGAGACAGATGTCCTCTCTTCCGTACTATGTATGCAGAGAAGCATAGAGCCTGAGAACGGTCGCACGTCCTGCCTGCGCGTATCCATGGAATGCAGGATGGCCGGTAAAGGGAATGCTTCTCCTCAGCCGGCTGAACATCATAGAAAAACTTCCTCCACTTCCGAAGGGGCCTCGGTACCCCTCTTCGGGAGGGGCAGGGAGTTTTTTGCGTGGGGGAGGAGTAACGCCGGGCACCTTCCCGCCGACTGGTATTTACTACCTGCCTTCCAAAGGAAGGGGCTCAGGCACTTCGTCATGCAGCACTGGTGACACAAGAGGTAAGAACGTAATGTTAGGCTCCTTCCTCTGGAAGGAGCTGCCCGATAGGGCTGAGGATAGGACTTTGCGTAGCAAAGGCGCCGCCGTAAGGCGGATTTTCACGAATGCCTCATATTAGGCCCCTGCGGGGCCTCGGCCTTTCTGCGAAAGGCCGCTATCCTCCGTTGCCTGACGGCGCCCCCCTTCCAGAGGAAGGGGGCTAACGCACTCCGTTATGCAGCACTGGAGACACAAGCGCAAATTTCGTAACGCTGACTATATACTCATCGCCGCAGGCGATACCACAACCCTCACAGCCGCAGGCTGTGTCAAACCTAAGAACCTTTGGGCCGAGAGGCCCATCAAACCTCGGCCCATAAGGGCCGTTAACCCGCAAAAAAGACCGCGTCCGCGGTCTTTTTCTGCTTCAGCATATTACATTTTTCTGTTTCCCGTCCACATAGCTGACCACGTTGTCTGCCACGATGGCGGCTCTCCTTTTCATGGCTTCTTCCGTATCAAATCCCACGTGAGGGGTAAGAACGGTATTGGGAGCGGTAAGGAGGGGATAGTCGTCCGGGAGAGGCGGCTCCATGTCGAATACGTCGATGCCGGCGCCGGCGATTTTCCCTTCCTTCAGGGCCTGTGCCAGGGCTTTGTTATCTACGACGCCGCCTCTGGCGGTGTTAATGAGGATGGCGTCTTTTTTCATGAGGGAGAGTTTTTCTCTGTCCATGAAGTGTTTCGTTTCAGCGGTAAGGGGAAGGTGGATGGTGATGATGTCGCTGGTCTTAAGAAGCGTATCCAGGTCGGTATAGGTGATGTCGTCATGGTTATGGGAGCGGTTATAGCCCAAGACTCTGGCGCCGAAGGCTTTTGCCAGCTGGGCGGTGCGGTACCCGATGGCGCCGGTGCCGATGATGCCTACGGTGCGGTCTTTGATTTCGATACCCCGAAGGCCGGCTCCTGTTTTTCCGTGATGGGCGGCAGCGGCTCCTTCCGCTAGTTTCCGGTAGAGGGAAAGGATCATGCCTATGGCCAGTTCGGCTACGGATTGGGTGGAGTAGCCGGCGCAGTTGGAGATGGCGATGTTTTTTTCACGGCAGGTTTCGATGTCCACGTGGTCTACGCCGGTGAAGGCGATGCAGAGGTATTTGAGGGAGGATGCTTTTTCCAGTGCTTCTTTTTTCAAAGGGTAGTTGGCAATGACCGCCAGGTCTGCTTTGGAAATCCGATTTCCTAAATCTTCCTGGTTTTCGGGGAGTTTGTCCCAGAGGGTAAGGTGGTATCCCTGACCGGTGAGGGGGGCAAAGAGGTTTTGGAGCGTTTCTTCCGGAACGCCCAGGGGCTGGGCGATAACGATTTCTTTCATTCTGTTCTCCTTTCATAGGCGGTGAATCTGATATAATAAGAAAAGCTTTCTCTATTATACCTTAAGGAGCATGGTTATGAAATATCGTCTGCTTTTGCTGTCGGCGGCCCTTATCTGGGGTTTTGCCTTTGTGGCCCAGGTGGTGGGCATGGATACGGTGGGGCCTTTTACGTTTAACGGTGTCCGTTTCGTCATCGGGTCCCTGGCGCTGCTTCCATTTCTCTATTTCCACAAAGAGGAAAAAAGTCCGGTTTCCACGTCCATTCCCCTGTGGGCGGCTTTTCTTATGGTGGGCATTCCTCTCTTTCTGGGGGCTACGCTGCAGCAGGTGGGGCTGCAGTACACCACAGCCTCCAAGGCCAGTTTCCTCACCGCCAATTACCTTCTCATGGTGCCCATAGCCGGCCTTTTCCTGGGGCAGCCGCTGCTTCGGAATCATCTCATCGGCGCCATTCTTGCCATGACGGGGGTCTATTTCATTTCCATTACGGAGGATCTGACCATCAGCTACGGTGACGGGCTTATGCTGATCTGTGCCATGGCCTTCACCCTGCAGATTCATATGCTGAACTACCTGACTCAGCGGTTTTCGCCGGTGCTTCTGTCGGCGGGGCAGTTCATGGTGACGGGGCTTCTGAACCTTCTTCTGGCTTTTCTTTTTGAAACGCCCACCCTGGCGGGCCTTCAGGGGGCGGCATGGCCCATTCTCTACACGGGCATCCTCTCCACCAGCGTGGCTTACACCCTGCAGGCGGTGGGGCAGAAGTACATGCCTCCTACGGAAGCGTCCATGATCCTCAGTATGGAAATGGTATTCGGCGGGATTTCCGGCATTCTTTTCCTGAATGAATCCTTTACCCTCCGGCAGACCATCGGCGTCATTGCCATGACTGCAGGTGTCTTTCTTTCCCAGATTCCCAGTCCCGTGCTTCTTGCGGGATTTCATAGAAAAAACAGGCAGTCCTGATGAAAGGAGTTTCTTATGTCGATTCGATTGATTGCCATCGACCTGGATGGCACACTGCTTCATGATGATATGACCATTTCCGACTATTCCAGAAATGTTATCCGAAAGGCCCAATCCAGGGGCTATGAAATCGTGGTGGCCACAGGCCGCATGTGGGACTCCGCCCGGAAAAAGGCGGAAACCCTTAAGCTGGGCAACGTGCCTCTCATCTGCTACACAGGAGCCTGGATCATGATGAGTGAAACAGGAGAGCCGGTCCGGCAGGACGGTCTTTCTCCGGACCTGGCTTCGGAAATCCTTCTGGAATCCAAAAGAAGGGGATGGAATGCCACCTCCTTCATGGATGATATGATTTACATGGACAAGCCTAACGGCACGGAAGAAAAATACCAGAAATACCGCTCCAAGAAGCCGGTGTACATAGGGGAAAAATTCTACCACCCTGATCAACTTGTAACCCGCATCGTCTTTGCAGACCCCTCTCTGGAAAAAAGACTGGCCATCCGGCAGGCGGTGGAAGAAAAATTCAAAGACCAGGTGGATGTGGTCTTCCCGGGGGATGACTTCGTGGATGTCCACAAAAAGGGCATCAATAAAGCGGTAGCAGTCCGCTTCCTCTGTGATAAAAAAGGTATCACGCCGGAAGAAGTCATGGCCTTTGGAAATACGGAAAACGACGTGCCCCTCCTTCAAATGGCCGGCCGTTCCTATGCCGTCAGCAACGCCGACGAAGTGGCTAAAAAAGCAGCTCGGGCCATCTGCCCTTCCAACGAAGAAGATGGCGTGGCAAAGACCATAGAAGAAAAACTGCTGTAGGGAGATGGGGGTCGGAATCGGGGCCTGCGGCCACTGTCGGCTTCCGGCTTTCGGCCTTGGTAGGCGCCCTTTGGAAATGAAGGGACGCCATTATGATAAAACCAAACAACCGCTCTGGCGGGCGATGGAAAAGCGCCCCCCTTTGGTGGCTGGCGCCACCACCTTTCCCCCGCTAAGTTCGGTCGGGCGGCCCAAAGGAAAGCGCCT
>ERZ1034920.2553-NODE-2553-length-10133-cov-18.371006_pt1 | contig 10133 bp, 10 predicted proteins | sample MGYA00520688_ERZ1034920 | MGnify/ENA primary metagenome ERZ1034920 (study PRJEB33766, sample SAMN09781785) | gut metagenome | biome: gut microbiome | host: Homo sapiens | place: Madagascar | study: EMG produced TPA metagenomics assembly of the PRJNA485056 data...
ACAGGTAAATCCACGATGCTACAAATGTGAGGTCACTTCATATTATCTAGCCCACTAAATCGGTTTTATTTATACTGGCGCCCTTCATTATTTAAGGGCGCCCGCCAAGACCGATAGCCGATAGCTGATAGCCGTCCCACCAGCCACCAGCTACTAGATCTGCGACGTCAGGCGGCCCCCGATCCTCAATCCTGATCTTCGATCCCAGCCGCTCCGCGGCTGCACGCCTGCAGGGCGTGTTCCTAAAGGCGTCTCTTCCGCCATTATAAAATAAAAAAAGGAGCTATTCAATCACATGAATAGCTCCTTTCCAATCAGGGAGCGAATTATTTCACTTCCGCTTCATAGCGGGCCAGGGTGAAGCAGAGATCGGAGAGACGGTTCAGATAGCGGATATCCACTTCATGCACATCTTCCGTTTCCGCCAGACGCCACATGCATCTTTCAGCGCGGCGAACCACGGCTCTGGCCACATCCAGGAAGCTTTCGCTCTGGGTGTCTCCCGGTACCAGGAAGTGATCCAGGGGAGCCAGTTCTTCGGTGTACTGGTCGATGATGTGTTCCAGGTTGGTCACGTGTTCCGGTGTAATGTTCGGTTCCTTGCCCATGCTGGCCACATCAGCCATGAGGAGCCACAGTTCCTTCTGCAGCTTGAAAATCGTTCCCTTAACATTGTCATGAACTGCAAAAGCACGGGCCTGACCCAGAACGGAGTCAGCTTCGTCCACCGTACCATAAGCTTCAACGCGAAGACTGCCTTTGGATACCCTTTCATTGGTAAAAAGGCTGGTCTTCCCTTTATCTCCTGTACGTGTATATACCTTTGCCATGACAGTCACCTTATTTCTTTAATTCAGGGAACCAGAGAGCGATTTCTCTTGCTGCTGTTTCCGGAGCATCGGAAGCGTGAACCACGTTTTCATCGATGGAGGTAGCGAAATCTCCGCGGATGGATCCCGGTACAGCTTCCAGAGGATTGGTTGCGCCGTTGATCTGACGAACTGCTGCTACAGCGTTTTCCCCTTCGATAACCATAGCCAGAACGGGGCCGGAGGTGATGAAATCGATGAGAGCCTTGAAGAAGCCTTTGCCTTTGTGTTCAGCATAATGTTCTTCAGCCAGTTCAACAGGAACGTTGATCATTTTGATTGCGTGGATGGAAAGACCTTTTCTTTCGAAACGGGAAATCACTTCGCCGCAGATGTGTTTCTTCACGCCGTCCGGTTTTACAAGTACAAGAGTTTTCTGAATGTCAGCCATAAATATGACCCTCCTTAAAAAGAATGCATTTGTGCTGCGATTTCACGCAGCTTTTCCACCCGCTCCTCCGTAGAAGGATGCGTAGAAAACAGATTTGCCACGCCGCCTGCGCCGGCCAGGGGGTTGATAATGAAAAGCCCACTGGTAGCCGGTGTCGCATCAGCCATCACCTTATGATGGGCATAGGCGTCCAATTTCAAAAGCGCACTGGCCAGAGCCAGAGGTTTGCCTGAAATCGCTGCCCCTGAAGCGTCCGCCATGAATTCCCGGGAACGGGACAGGGCCAGCTGGATCAGAGTCGCCGCCAGAGGCGCCACCACGATGGTCACCAGAAGGGCGATGGGGTTGGAACTCCTCCCCTCCTCGTCCCTGGCACCGCCGAAAATGGCAAGCCACTGGGCTGCATTGGCAATGTAGCTGATAGCTGTTGCAATAGAAGCAGCCAGCGTCATTATCAGTGTATCACGATGACGGATATGTGACAACTCATGACTTAAAACTCCTGCCAATTCATCTCTGTCCAGCATGGAAAGAATGCCTTCCGTCACCGCCACAGCTGCATGGTTTTCATTTCTCCCTGTAGCAAAAGCATTGGGTACATCTGTAGGAATCACATAAAGCCGCGGCATGGGCATATGGGCCTTCTCCGTCAGCTCCCGCACCAGCTGGTACAGCTCCGGCACGTCGGACTCCGACAAAGGCTGGGCATTGTAGGCCCGAAGGGCCATCTTGTCACAATTCCAGTAGGTATAAAAATTCATGGCGAAGGAAATCAGAAGCATGGTGAAAGCACCGCTCCTGCCGCCTACTACACCGCCGATTGCCATGAGAATCACGCTGAGCAGTGTCAGCAGCATCACCGATTTGACTCTGTTCAAAGGAAAGACCTCACTTTACGCAACAAATAGAATTTTATAAATATGTATAAATAAAAAAAGTGGTCGGAACGACATGATTCGAACATGCGACCTCTACCACCCCAAGGTAGCGCTCTACCAAACTGAGCTACGTCCCGACATCGGTTACAAGTAATAGGATACACAATGAGAGAAGATTTGTCAAGAGATTTTTTATTTTTCTTTTTGAAGGGGCTGCTATGGCCTGAGTTCAGTGGGTTGGGTAGAAAGATTCTTAAGTTTGACGGGCCCTTGGGTCCGAGGGTTGTGGTGGCGGCTTTGCCGCAGATTTTAGCCCCCTTCCTTTGGAAGGGGGTGTCGCCGCAGGCGACGGAGGATAGCAGGCCTTTCGCAGAAAGGCCGAGGCCCCAAAGGGGCCTAATGTGAATCTCCGTGAAAAGCCGCCTTCGGCGGCGCCTTTGCTTCGCAAAGGCCTATCCTCAGCCCTATCGGGCAGCTCCTTCCAAAGGAAGGAGCCTTACGTTACGGGATTACCCTTTGTGTCTCCAGCGCTGCGTGACGAAGAGCATTAGCCTTCTTCCTCTGGAAGAAGGTGGCGCCGTAGGCGCCGGATGATAGCAGACTTTTCAAAGAAAAGCCGAGGCCCCGCAGGGGCCTGATATGAGGAAACAGCATTTCATCGCATTTTCGGTGTTCCTCAGGGCTTCGCCCAGCTCCTTCCAGTGGAAGGAGCCTGCGTTACGTTCTACCCTCTTGTGTCACCTGTGCTGCATGACGTAGTGCTATAGCCTCCTGCCTTTGGAAGGCAGAAGCCCTGCAGCACTTCTGAGCCTGGCTGCTATGTGAATATAGCCGGCACAGAAAGTGAACGCCTTAAGGATACACTGATGAATTCATAGAGTCTGTTTTTATAAGAAATTTTACGCACTGCTTTGTCATGAGACTCCTTAAACAGCTCCCTATTCCCCTTTCCCATTCCCTGCATTCCATAAAGTTTTAAGAATAAAAGCAGACAGTGATTTAAACAGCGCTTCCGCAGGATCGAAATGACGATACGAGAGTCCTCCATCTCGATCTCAGGCAGACCTGGTGCCGGCCAAAAAACAATCTGTCTTTTATCTTCAAATTTCTATCGTCTTTACCATTCACCGACTCCAAAATATATACAGCCATAATAAAAAACTCCCCTAAGGGGAGTTTTTTATCAGTCAGATTATAAATCTTCGTAAAGCGGATATTTCCTGCAGAGGGCTGCTACTCTGTCTGCGCAGGCAGCTTTGATGGCAGCGTCTTCAGGGTTCTTGACCACGGTGGCGATGATGTCGGCTACTTCTTTGAAGTCGTCTTCTTTCAGGCCTCTGGTGGTCAGGGCCGGGGAGCCGAGGCGGATACCGCTGGTAACGAATGGGGAAAGTGTTTCGAAGGGGATGGTGTTTCTGTTGGCGGTGATGCCGATTTCATCCAGTACGTTCTGAGCCACTTTGCCGGTAATGCCGATGGCTTTCATGTCGGCCAGGAGGACGTGGGTGTCAGTGCCGCCGGAAACAACGCGGATGCCCTGTTTCTGCAGTTCATCGGAGAGGACTTTTTCATTCTTCTTGATCTGCTTTGCATACTGCTTGAAGTCGTCGGTGAGGTCTTCGCCGAAGGCTACGGCCTTGGCTGCAATGACGTGCATAAGGGGGCCGCCCTGCATGCCGGGGAATACGGCCTTGTCGATGGCTTTGGCGTATTTTTCACGGCACATGATGATACCGCCTCTGGGTCCGCGGAGGGTCTTGTGGGTGGTGGTGGTTACAATATCTGCATAGGGCACCGGGCTTGGATATTCACCGCCGGCTACGAGGCCTGCAAAGTGGGCCATGTCTACCATGAAGAGGGCTCCTACTTCGTGGGCAATGGCTGCCATTCTTTCGAAATCAATGATTCTGGAGTAGGCGCTGGTGCCGCCGATAATCAGTTTCGGCTGTACTTCTTTGGCTGTTTTTTCCATGGCTTCATAGTCCAGGAGTTCGTCGTCCTTACGAACGCCATAGGGAACTACGTTGAAATAGTTGCCGGAAATATTGACGGGGCTGCCGTGGGACAGGTGTCCTCCATCGGTGAGGTTCATGCCCATCATGGTGTCTCCCGGTTTGAGGAGACCGTAGTATACGGCAAAGTTGGCCTGGGAGCCGGAATGGGGCTGTACATTTACATGTTCAGCGCCGAAAAGTTCTTTGGCCCGGTCAATGGCCAGCTGTTCCACTTTATCTACAAATTCGCAGCCGCCGTAGTATCTTTTGCCCGGATAGCCTTCGGCGTACTTATTGGTAAGCACGCTGCCCTGGGCTTCCATCACTGCGTAGCTGACAATATTTTCGGAAGCAATCATTTCCAGTTTGTTTCTCTGTCTGTTCAGTTCTTCCTGAATGGCTTCATATACCGGCTTGTCATCTTTTAAATGGTTCATTGAATAAACTCCCTTCCTGCACAACCTGCCGTTTGCTGCGGCAAAATCCCAAATCTATAGATAACTGAAATTTTTTCAGGTATCAACAGCTTCATTGTACCATACCCCTGGCACTGTCATAAAAGAAGAAGAGGCTTAAAACAGGGACATATCTCCCCGCTTCAAACCTCTTCATTGAGTCTTTTACTGTCTTATGAAATTATATCAGAAAGCGCCCCGGTTGTCATCCTTTTTGTAGCGGGCTCTTTCTCCTCCGATCAAAGGCGGTCTGGTACGGGCGCCGGTAACGATGGCTTCCCCTACCCTGTTATGGGTCAGATGTACCGGCACTGCCACCCGCTTGAGGTGCATGCCGATCAACGTAAGACCGATGTCCAGTCCCCCATCGGCTCTGATTTCTTCTACTGCCACAGGATCTTTGAAATGGTAGTAGGCGTTGGTGGCAAAAGCGCCGCCGCCGTGAAGCCAGGGTACCACTGTCACTTCTTCATAGCCGAATTTTTCAGCCGTTTCTCTTTCCATAATCAGGGCACGGTTCAAATGCTCGCAGCACTGGAAGGCCAGGCGAAGGTGGTATTTCTTCGCTTCTTCCAGGAGGGTTTCCACCACTGCTGTCCCTACTTCGTAGGAACTATCCTTCCCGATGCGGCCGCCCCGGATTTCACTGGAGGAGCCGCCGATAACGATGAGGCTGCCTTCCCGGAAATGGGACTGGGCCACAAGCTCTTCGAAGGCCTCTTTTGCCTCTTTCTTCAAATCCTCATACATGGGACTCTTCCTCTTCTATTTTAGCAATCTTGCCGATTCTTCTGGCATGGCGGCCTCCCTCAAAGGGGGTCTTCAGGAATTCGTCAAGAATAAACTCTGCCAGCCCCGGTCCGATGACCCGGGCGCCCATGGTAATGACATTGGCATCATTGTGGGCTCTGGTGAAATGGGCGGAAAAAGTATCGCCGCAGAGGGCTGCTCGGATGCCTTTCATCTTATTAGCAGCAATGCACATACCGATGCCGGTACCACAGATGAGGCAGGCATAGGTCACTTCCCCCTTCTGCACCAGACGGCAGGCCTTTTCTGCAAAGTCCGGATAGTCACAGGATTCCGTAGAATCGGTGCCGCAGTCAATGTATTCGATTTTTTCTTCATCAAGATGCTTCTTCAAAGAAGCCTTCAGTTCAAATCCGCCATGATCACTGGCAATAGCAATCTTCATAGGGCTCATCCTTTCCATAAACAATGGAACTTCCATACGGACATATTGTACAGCAGAATTGACAGGGCTGTAAAGGAAACCAAATAGATTAGTAAGTGTATCCCACCTGCGGCATGAGTGTTCAGAGGGGGCACGGCTGACGCCGCAGGTTGTGTAGAAGGTTGTGTTGCAAGGGGCGGGGGAAAAGTTTATTCCCCCCATTTTATTGTCCCACCGCTATTCAGGGGGCAGAATAAACCGCTCTACGCTTTCCTGCAGAGTCATGTGGCACAATGCTGAGCGTCCATAGGGACACTGTGCACATCCTGCATAGGATGTGCAAGTCGGGCGAAGTAAGGCGCCTAGCCTGCCCATTAAGGCGCTTTCCTTTGGGCCGCCCGACCGAACTTAGCGGGGGAAAGGTGGTGGCGCAGCCACCAAAGGGGGTGCCGCTTTTCCATCGCCCGCCAGGGCAGTTGTATGTTTTTTACCAGCCCACCAGCTCACCGGCTGCAGTACATTTTCCGCTCTCCTACGGTCGAAATGATGAAGCGGAGCCTTCTCAGTTCTTTCCTTTCTTCTCTACCACAATATGGTACCCCGACGCTTTGGTAAGGCGGTTCATGATGGCGAGTCCCAGGCCTTTGGTGTCGGTGCCTTCTCCGATGATCTGGTCGACTGGATGTTTATTGAAGTAGAGAAGGCCGGAGAAAAGGTTATGGGCGAAGCTTTCCTGGCTGTCCCGGCTGCCCCATACGAAGACAGGAAGGTTTTTGTCCAGTTTGTCTGCGATTTCACGGCTTACGAAGAATCCGTAGGTTTTATCTTTTTTATGGGCAAAGGATAAGATTTCCTTTTCCACTTCTTCCCGATTTCCTGTATACACGGTGAGCGGCGATGAGGGGGCGTAGTGCCTGTACTTCATGCCCGGCGCTTTTGGATGGGCGCTGCCGGTGGTGAGAGCGCTGTCCACTCTGGCGGGAGCAAAGGTGGAGAGCATTTCCAGGGTAATGCCGCCGGGGCGGTAAATCACGATTTCTTCATTTTCAATGCCTATGACTGTGGATTCCACGCCGATGCGGCAGGGACCGTCGTCAATAATGGCGTCAATGCGTCCCTCCATGTCATGGTACACGTCTTCTGCAGTGGTAGGGCTGGGCCTGGTAGAAATGTTGGCGCTGGGGCCGGAGACAGGTACGCCGGCTGCGCGGATGAGGGCTCTGGCAGCCTCATTGGCAGGGCAGCGGATGGCAATGGTGTCAAGGCCGCCGGAAGTTTCCCTGGGGATAATGTCTTTCTTTGGAAATACGATGGTCAAAGGTCCCGGCCAGAAGGCATCCATAAGCTTTTCTTCCAGCGGTGTCACTTCTTTCACATACCGGGCCACTTCATCTTTATCTGCTACATGGACAATAAGGGGATTGTCTGAGGGCCTGCCTTTGGCTGCATAGGTTTTTCTGGCTGCTTCTGCGTCAAGTGCGTTGGCACCGAGGCCATAGACCGTTTCCGTGGGAAAAGAAACAAGTCCCCCTTCCCGGATGATTTTCCCCAGTTCAAAAACTTTTTCAGTGAAATAGTTTTCATCTACCGGTACGATTTCCGTCTTCATTCTTTTCCCTTCTTTCTGCAGTATACAGCTCTTTCAATACCGCCATAATCTTGTATCACTTCAAAGGAGTCAAATTCCCCGGATTCCTTCAGAAGGTTCACCACACTCTCTGCCTGATGAATGCCGAACTCCGCCGCCAGGAAGCCGCCGTCCTTCAGGTGGTCTGCCGCCGTTTCCGCCAGTTTCCTGTAGAAGTCAAGGCCGTCTTTCCCGCCGTTCAGGGCCAGCACAGGTTCATGACGCACTTCCTCTGCCAGTCTCCCTATGTCAGCGGAAGGGATGTAGGGCGGATTGGTCAGGATGCCGTCAAACATTTCCCCTTCTTCCAGGGCGGTGAGGTAGTCTCCTTTCCGGAAAACAACGCGGTCATCAAGCTTCAGATTCTTTCCGTTTTCTTCCGCCACTTTGAGGGCATCGGGAGAAATATCCACACCGACACCGGTATCTTCCTTGCAGTAATAGAGGAAGCTTAAAAGGATGGCTCCGCTGCCGGTACCGAGATCCGCCACTTTGAGACCCGGTTCATTTCTGTGGTACTGGATGACCTTTTCCAGCCAGGTTTCCGTATCGGGACGGGGAATAAGAACCTTTTCATTCACATGGAAGGTCAGTCCCATGAATTCCTTTTCTCCGATAATGGCGGCGGTGGAAATGCCGCTCACTCTTTTCCTGATATATTCCCTGTACTGAGCCAGTTCCGACGGTTCTACGATCAGGTCAAAGTCCGTGTATAAATAGATTCTCTGCTTATGAAGTACATGGGCCAGCAGGAGTTCCGCATCCAGCCGGGGAGAGTCCAGATGGTGCTGCTGGAAATAATGGGTGGTCCAGGTAAGCAGTTTTTTAATGGTCCAGATGGTATTACCGGCCATTGGCTTCCCCTTCTTTCATTCTTCTGGCCAGGTCTTCTTCCATGAGGCGGTCCAGGATGGGGTCCATGTTTCCGTTCATGAAATCGTCCAGCTGGTAAATACTCATGTTCACGCGGTGGTCCGTCACCCTTCCCTGGGGGTAATTATAGGTGCGGATGCGTTCAGACCGGTCACCGGATCCCACCTGGCTCTTCCTGTCTGCCGCTTCCTTGCTGATGGACGCACGGAGGGCCTGGTCGTAGAGCCGGGATTTCAGAATCTGCAGAGCCTTTTCCTTGTTCTGTCTCTGGCTTCTTTCGTTCTGGCAGGTGACCACCATACCTGTGGGTAGATGGGTAATGCGGATGGCAGAGGAAGTCTTATTGATATGCTGTCCGCCGGCGCCGGAGGAACGGTATACATCGATGCGAAGGTCTTCCCTCTTAATATCGATGTCCACATCTTCCGCTTCCGGAAGCACTGCCACGGTAACGGCTGAGGTATGAACCCGGCCCTGGCTTTCCGTCTCCGGAATACGCTGCACCCGGTGCACACCGCTTTCAAATTTCAGGATGGAATAGGCATTCTTTCCTTCGATGGTGCAGGTTACTTCCTTGAAACCGCCCAGGTCCGTTTCATTGGCATTGGCGATTTCCAGTTTCCAGCCTTTTCTTTCTGCAAACTTGATATACATCTTCAAAAGGTCTGCAGCAAAGAGAGCAGCCTCTTCCCCACCGGTACCGGCGCGGATTTCAAGGATAACATTCTTGCCGTCATTGGGGTCCTTGGGAATAAGCATTTTATGGATTTCCAGATCAAGCTCTTCCTTTTTCTTCTCATTTTCCTTCAGATCTTCCTTGGCCAGCTCGTGAAGATCAGCCTGGGATTTGTCTTCCAGAATGTCCTTTGCATCCTTCACCGCCTGATCTGCTTCCTTGTACTCTCTGTACTTGGCCACAATGTCCCCCAGCTCTGCATGCTCCTTGGACAGGGCCCGCCATTTATTCTGATCCGCAATGACAGAGGGGTCGCTGAGCTGGTCCTCCAAAGTCACATACCGGGCTTCCATGCCCTCCAGTTTACTCGTCTGCATCTGTTTGCTCCTTTATTTGAAAATTCCATTTATTATGTGTATATAGTTATAAGTATATCACAGGGTAAAAATGGGCAGTAAAAAACAGGGCCTTCGCCCTGTTTCTTAGTCGGATGTTTTTCCGTAACGTTTGTTGAACTTTTCGATACGGCCGCGAGCCTTTCCGAAACGCTGCTGTCCTGTATAGAACGGATGGGATTTGCTGCTGATATCAATATTGATCAGCGGATATTCATTGCCATCTTCCCATTTCACAGTCTGGTTGGAAGTAGCTGTAGAACGGGTCAGGAAAGAGTAGTCAGCACCGATGTCACGGAAAACGACTGGATGATAATCCGGATGGATTCCCTTCTTCACTTGTTGCACCTCATTTCAAATACATAGATAATTCTTTGCTATTATAACAAACAGGCGCCTCGAATGCAAGGGATATTTTAATAAAAAGTGAGTGTTATGAAAAGAGATTCTTCTACTTATAGTCCCGCTGTCTGCGGGGGGGGGAAGGTGGTGCATCAGTACCAAGAGAGGTAGGCTGAAGAGGCCGAGGGTTGTGGCTGAAAAGGTTCTTAGGTTTGACCGGCCTTTAGACACGCCTACGGCGTGAGGGTTCAAAAGGTTCTCAGGTTTGACGGCGGCTCCGCCTCCGAGGGTTGTGGATTGCCGCTACGCGGCAATGATTATGAAGTCAGCGTTACGGGACTTACTTTTGTGTCACCAGTGCTGCATGACGTAGTGCCAGAGCCCCCTTCCTTTGGAAGGGGGCTCTGAAAGCGCCGGAGGATAGCGGCCTTTCGCAGAAAGGCCGCGGCCCTGAAAGGG
>ERZ1034920.2554-NODE-2554-length-10132-cov-5.167014_pt1 | contig 10132 bp, 7 predicted proteins | sample MGYA00520688_ERZ1034920 | MGnify/ENA primary metagenome ERZ1034920 (study PRJEB33766, sample SAMN09781785) | gut metagenome | biome: gut microbiome | host: Homo sapiens | place: Madagascar | study: EMG produced TPA metagenomics assembly of the PRJNA485056 data...
CGTTAAAGCAATCGAAGAAGAATTCGGCGTAAGCGCTGCCGCTCCCGTTGCCGTTGCAGGCGCGGGTGCTGCCGCTGCCGCTCCCGCTGAAGAAGAAAAGACCGAATTCAACGTAGTTCTTAAAGAAATCGGCGGTAACAAGATTGCCGTCATCAAAGCGGTAAGAGAAATCACCGGTTTGGGTCTCGTTGACGCTAAGAACCTCGTTGAAAAACTCGGCACCGTTAAAGAAGCCGCTCCGAAGGAAGAGGCCGAAAAGATGGTTGCTTCTCTTAAAGCCGCCGGCGCTAACGCCGTTATGGAATAAGAGTAACGAAAATCAGACTTCAAAAGCCACGCTTGCAGGCTATCGCCCGCAAGCGTGGCTTTTTATGCAAAAAACGCGAATATTATTCAATTTGTATAATCTCGGCTTATATCTTTTATAAGAAAAACGTTTGTGTAGTGTTTGTGAAATGCCCGTCGGTAAAAATTTTATATTTGACTAAAAACGAGCAAAGTGATATAATGAAGTATATCTTAATAGTCGAATAGTGGCGTTATGACGTTTTTCGCACGGCGTTGCTGAAAAAAGGACGATGTATAGAGATGAAACGAATAAAAATTCTAATCGTTTCCGTTTTATGCATACTTGCGGCGGGTTGCCTGCTCGTGGGGTGCAAGGGGAAAAGCGCAAACAATAAAGTCGGCACGAAAGTCGTCTACTGTCTCGAAGGCGGAAGTTTTATGAACAGTACGAGCGACATCGTGGTGTATTATCAGTTCCCGAACGATAATTTGCGTAAGATACCCTATAAAGAAACGACAAATTACGAAACGGTGCCTAAACTCGACTCCAAACAAGCGGGCGAATTCGAAAAGTCCGGTTGTTACATCGAAGGCTGGTACAGGGTTAAAAACGAAGACGGAACTTACGAAGGCAAGTGGGATTTCGACGACCCCGTTCCCACCAAAGAGGAACTTGCCGAAACGAACGGCGAATTCAGACTTTACGCGAAGTGGGATAAGAACATAATCTATACTTACGATTTAGGTTATCTCGAAAACGACGAATTCAAGTCGGTGAAGACCGTCAGAGTCAAATGGGGGCTTACGTTCAGATATAATCGCGAGTCCATTCTGAAAGCCGCAGATAATTACGAAGGACATACCCCGACGGGTAACTTTACGGATCTCGACGGCAACCCGTTCGACGAGAACCATAAATTCGAAAAAGCGAAAACCGATCAGACGGTCAGAGTCGTCGTTGATTATATCGAAGGTGTTTACAAGATAATAAATACCAGAGAGGATATCGAGAGTTCAAACGGCGAATACGAAGACAGAGCGTTGTATCTCGTAAACGATATCGATTTCGGTACCGTCGACGGCGAAGAAATAACCAAAGCGGACTTTAACTTCTATTCGTTGTTTACGGTAAACGCGGAAGGCAAACCGAAGTATACGGGTATCGTCGGCGCGAACGGTGAAGTCAAGAAGATTAAAAACTTCAAAATGACGATAGATCAATACGCGATTGACGTCATAACGAAAGATCCGTCTAACGAAAAACTTATGACTTTCCAAGGCGGTATTTTCGGAAAGGACATTAAAGGTCTTACGTTTAAGGACGTTTCGATCGAAGGCGTTTCGGTAACGCTCGATCTCGGCGTTAATAACGATAAAGACGGTTCAATCGTAGGAGCGTACTTTGCGCCCGTCGCTTACTCGATTTCCGAGTGTTCGTTCGAAAACGTATCCGTTGCGATAGACGAATACGTATTTAAGTACGGTAGAAACAGTACGGTAAGAAATAACTACAACGAAAGTCTTGACGGATCCGTATGGAAAGCCTCTTTCGACGAGGTCTCGGTTTCAGGAGTAATCCTAAGCGTCGCCGAAAGGCAAACTGTAAGACAATGAAATCTATTGAATAAGTTAGGAGAGAATATATGACTAAATTTATGAAAAAAAGCGTAAAAGGAATAGTTTCTGCGGTTCTTTGCGCTACTATGATCGGTGGCAGCGTAATCGTTACCGGTTGTAAGAGTAAAGCGACCGCGAAGAGAACGTACGACAACGAAAACGATCCGCTCGTACTCGCTTCCGACCCGGTAGACAGAGTATTTAACCCCTTCTTTTCTACGACGGGCGCGGACGGCAGCGTAGTCGGTATGACTCAACTCGGTATGCTCGGCAACGATGCCGACGGAACTTATACCTGGGGCGACGACGAAGAGGTTATAACCAAAGATCTCGGCGTTATGTACGACGAAAAGAACGATACTACCACGTATTATTTCGTACTTAAAAACGATATCAAGTTTTCGAACGGTAGCGCGCTTACGATAAAAGACGTATTGTTCAACTACTACGTTTATCTCGATCCGTCTTATACGGGTTCGAGCACCATTTATTCTACCGATATCGTAGGTCTTAAAGCGTATAGAACGCAAAGCAACGACGAGAAAGAACAAGAAAATTTCGGAACGGCGTTCGAAACGTCCGCAACGAAACGCGTAACGAATTTGACGAAAGCGTATTACGATATCTGCGACCAGATTGAGGCTAAGGGTGATACGGTAGACGGATACGATATCGACGATTTCAGAGATTTGCTTTCAGATTATAAAACGAAACATCCGAGCGACGATTACAAATACGTCGTTGACGATTTCGACAGAATCGTAGGAACGGCGAAGGGTGGCGCCCGTGAAAACAGTTTGTTCTGGGACGAACTCGAATCCGACTACAACTCTTATATGGGTTCGTATTCCACTTTCGAACTCACCGACGAAAAGGGCAATAAAGTTACGAAAGATAAAGACGGAAGAAGCGTCAGATTTACAACCGACGCGCAGGTTTTCCTCTATAACTACGGTAAAATTACATGGAATAGAAAAACCCTTGAACTCAAAGTAAACGTAGGCTTATACGATACGCTTGCCGACGTGGCGAAAATAACGAGAGAACAAGCGTTAAAATACGTGTTTGACGATTACGTTCCCGGGCAACTCGACCAGGTAATCAATTATTCGGCTTCGGCAAATAAACTCTATCAGGTACTCGTTAATTCCGCAATGGAAGAATATTTCAAAGGTACTTCTTCGAGTAAAGCAGTTAAAAACATCAGCGGTATCAAATTCGCCAATAAAGACGGAGCGGTAACTTTTACCAACAAAAAGACAATTACGGGCAGCGACGGAAAAACCATGGTAACGGACGACAAAGAAGTTACCTATCCCAAGGCAGAATACGACGCCGACGGCAACGTAACGAATAACGAAGTTTTGTCCATAACCGTAAACGGCGTAGACCCCAAGGCTATCTGGAACTTCGGCATAGGCGTTGCCCCGATGTACTATTATTCGGACGCCGACCATATTGCGAAATTCGATTACGAAGAGAATTTCGGCGTTGAGTTCGCTTCGCAGACTTTCTATTCGAACGTGGTAAACAGTCCGAGTAAGATAGGTCTTCCGGTAGGCGCGGGCGCGTACATGGCGAGTAAGGCTTCGGGCGGAAGCGCGACCGGCGGAAGCCAGTTCTACGACAACGGCGTAATTTATTACGAACGCAATCCCTATTACAACCTCGGTAAGGCGACTACGACGGACGCAGACGGCAATACCGTTCCGTTCACTAAGGTTGCTTCCGACGGTAAAGAATATAAAGTAGCGAAGATTAAAAAAGTAAGATATAAAGTTGCGACCGCCGCGCGTATGCTCGACGACCTGTATTCGGGCTCTATAGACTACGCTACTCCCAACGCAACCGTTAAAATGCGTGATTCCGTAGATAACAAGAGCGGATTCGACGAAAAAGTCGTACGTACTTCTGGTTACGGATATATCGGTATCAACGCGGGTAAAATTTCAAGCGTTTACGTTCGCCGCGCCATTATGTACGCGGTTGACGTTGCGGACGGCGTAAAATCTTATTACGGCACGATGGCTGATCCTATCTACCGTCCGATGTCGAAAGAAAGTTGGGCGTATCCCACCGGCGCGGTGTCTTACTATCCGTACATCGGCGGAGCGGTTCCCGCAGGCGTAAACGACAATACGTACGCAGACGGTAAATTCGATCAGGATTACAGAGATTTCATCGTCAAGAAAGGAATTTCCGACGGACAAAAACTCACTCAGGCGCAACAAATCGAATTCATTCAGACGCTTCTCAAAAAGGACGGATTCTCGGCGGGTTCCGACGGTATTTACCGCAGGAGGAAAGACGGCAGAAGCGAAGTCTTGAAATATACCTTCACTATTGCGGGCGAGAGTCAGGATCACCCCGGCTGGAATATGCTTATGAACGCCGCGACCTTGCTCAATAAGTGCGGGTTCAACGTTGAAGTAAGAACTAACGCCAACGCTTTGAGCGCGCTCGCTACGGGCGGACTTACGGTCTGGGCGGCTGCATGGGGCTCGACTATCGACCCCGATATGTATCAGGTATATCATAAAGATTCCAAGGCAACTTCGGTTTACAACTGGGGATATCCGCAGATTAAGGCGGGCAGATCCACCTCGTTGTATAGGAATCAATGGGAAATCGTAAACAACTTGTCGACCGTAATCGAGCAGGCAAGAGAAACCGAAGACGTAGAAATACGTAAAGCGAGATATTCTGAAGCGCTCGACTACGTTATGGAACTTGCGGTCGAACTGCCGACCTATCAGAGAAACGACTTGTTCGCGTACAACAGCACGAAGATAGACGCTTCGACGTTCACGAAAAAGACTTCGGCTTATAAAGGGCTTATAAGCGACCTTACGTCTCTTTCTCTCAAAATAAAATAACGATATAAACGCTCCCGCGACGCTTCGAGGCGTTGCGGGGTCGCGTCGTTTTTAAGCCGCCCGATAAAGCGGCTATGCAAAGGTAAACTATGTTCAAGTATATTCTTAAACGAATCGGAATATCGTTCATTATTCTGTTCGGCGTGTCGATTATCATCTATACGCTCGTCAGAATGATGCCTAACGATTATATCGACAATAAGTATTCTTCCCAGTTAAGTCAAGGGACGATTACGCAGGACGATATCGACCGATTCAAATCTTTATACGGTCTTGCCGTCCCCGAATCTTATACTTCGGTCGGCGTAAAGTCGAACGTCAAGAGCGAAGACGAACAATATTCTCTCGGCGGCTCTTATACGAGAAACACGAAACAAAACGCTCACGATAACGCCGTACTTCTCGGCAGAACCGACGAAGATACTCTTTATACGTTCGTTGCGGGTACTTACAGAAGCAAAAAATATCGTCTCGTGCTTGAAAAACCCACCGAAATAAGAGAAGGTAGCGGCATTTACGTCAGAACCGCTCATTTTTATAAGGGTAAAGACAGAAAAACGGGCGTAACCGAAGAAGAAGCGATACTTACGGGAACGTATTCCGCAGAAGTCGATTCCAAAGGCAATATCGTTATATCGGTTTCCGTCGACGGTAACGTCATTTCAAGCGGTACGTCTTATCGTCTTGCCACCGGTTGGGAAAAATTCTCTTCCGTTTTAAGCGGTTATTTCACCTGGATAGGCAAACTTTTCAAGGGCGATTTAGGCGAATCTTTCCTCTATAAAAAACCCGTCGCAAGGGTTATCGGCGATAACATGTGGGTGTCGTTCGCGATTGCTTTAATCGCCACGATTTTGCAGTTCCTTATCGCGATACCGCTCGGAATTTCGAGCGCGACGCACCAATATTCCGTCCGCGACTATACCGTTACGGTATTCACGATGATAGGTATATCTCTCCCGACGTACTTCTTCGCGGCTATCGCGATTAAGGCGTTCGCGGTCGATATACCGATATTCCCGTCAAGCGGTCTGATTTCGCCTACGGCGAATTATACCAAAGACTTCGCGGGATTTATTCAGAAATTCGGGGATATTCTTCACCACCTTGCGCTTCCGATTTTCGTAAACGTAATTTTGTCTATCGGCGGGCTTATGCGCTATACGCGTACCAATACGCTCGAAGTTCTCAATTCCGATTATATAAGAACGGCAAGGGCGAAAGGTCTTTCCGAAAAGACGGTTATCTATAAACACGCTTTCAGAAACACCATGATTCCGCTCGCGACGTTGCTTGCGGGTATTTTGCCGTCGTTGTTCGGCGGTATGATGATTACCGAAGAGGTTTTCGCTATCGACGGTATAGGTCGTCTTGCTTATCAGGCTTTAAGACAAGCCGACGTTCCCTTCGTAATGGGATATAACATGTTTTTGGCTATACTTACCGTTATCGGCACGCTTTTCTCCGATATAATGTACTCGGTGGTAGATCCGAGAGTCAAGTTAGGAGGTTAATATGGACGAAAATAAATTAGAAACCATAATCGAAACCGAAAAACAGGAACAAACCTCCGAAACTTTGGAAAACACCGTCGAAAAAATCGAAGGCGAAGAAAAGCAGGAAGTTACCTATAAAGAAATGAGCCCCGCAAGACTCGTTTTCCGTAGGTTTTTCCGTTCGAAATTGTCGCTCGTCGGCATAATAATGATAGTTTTTCTGTTCGCGTTTTCTTTCCTCGGACCCGTCATCTACAACAAATGGGACGAATCCGAAGCCGATTACAGCGGTAAAGTGAGCGTGGAAGAAATCGATTGTTCGTATACGCAATACGACCCCGAACTGGGCGAAGAAATAACGATTAAGTCAACGATGTTCGTTACCGTTCATTCCGACCTTAATTCGCTTGCCAAACCGTCGAAAAATCATATACTCGGCACAGATAAAAACGGTTACGATATATTCGTCAGATTGATGTACGGCGGAAGAATTTCGCTTACGATCGGCTTTATAGTCGTATTTCTGGAAACTTTTTTAGGCGTATTGATAGGCGGTATTTCGGGTTATTTCGGCGGTTGGGTCGATCAGGTTATAATGCGTATAGTCGATATATTCAACTGTATACCCACGCTCCCGATTCTGCTTATCGCTTCGGCGGTTATAGACTCGTGGAACGTAGCGGCGGATCAGCGAATATACCTGTTGATGGCGATAATAACGCTGTTCGGGTGGAGCGGAACGGCAAGGCTCGTCCGCGGTCAGATTTTAGGCTTGCGCGAACAGGAATATATGACTGCCACCGAAGTTATGGGTATGCCTACCTGGCGCAGAATTTTCGTACACCTTCTGCCTAACGTAATGCCGCAACTTATCGTTTCGATGACGCTCGGACTCGGCGGCGTAATTTTGTACGAGTCGACTTTGAGTTATCTCGGTCTCGGCGTACAACCCCCGAAAGCGGCTTGGGGAACGATGATAGCGACGGCGAACGATACCGAAATTCTGACTTACTTTATGAATATGTGGTTGCCTGCGGGTATCATGATCGTTATAGCGGTACTCGGATTCAACTTCATAGGCGACGGCTTGCGCGACGCTATGGATCCCAAAGCGAGAAAATAAGGGTCTAAAAAGGACTTAAAGATGAAAGACAATAAAAAGACGTCGGATTATCTCACCATAAAAGAGAGCCGCGCGATAATTAAATATAACGTAAAGCAAATGAAGTACTACGAGGCGCAAAAGCGTCGTAAACTCGCCCCCGCCGAATACACGGCGGAGATGGACGACGAAAACAACGTAGTAGAAATAGACGATTTGCATACGAGTTTCTTTACCGACCGCGGAACAGTCAAATCCGTCAACGGCGTATCTTTCGCGATACCTAAAAATAAGATAGTTGGCGTGGTAGGCGAGTCCGGTTGCGGCAAAAGCGTTACTTCGCTTTCGATAATGCAACTCGTACAGGCTCCGCAAGGTCAGGTTACGGGCGGACAGATAAGATTCAACGTTGAAGAACTCGGATATTCCGAAAACGGCAAAAAATACGGCTACGACATAGCCAAAATGCCGACCGAAGCGATGCATAAAATTCGCGGCAAGGATATCACGATGATATTTCAAGAACCCATGACGAGTCTTAACCCCGTATTTACTATCGGCTACCAACTCGACGAGGTTTCGTTCCTGCACAAGCCCGAACTCAATAAAGAGCAGGTTAAGGAATATAGTATAGAAATGCTCAAAAAAGTCGGTATTTCTATGCCGGAAAGGTTTTATTCCGCCTATCCGCACGAATTGTCGGGCGGCATGCGCCAAAGGGTAATGATAGCGATGGCGCTTGCGGGTAACCCGAAACTTATCATAGCGGACGAACCGACGACCGCACTCGACGTTACCATTCAGGCGCAGATTCTCGAACTTCTAAGAGACCTGCAACGCTCGCAGGGGTGTTCGATAATGCTTATTACCCACGACCTCGGCGTTATAGCCGAAATGGCGGACGAAGTAGTCGTTATGTACGCGGGCAAGGTAATCGAAAGAGGAAGCGCGAAAGAAATATTCAAAAATCCTCTGCACCCGTATACTATGGGACTTCAGAAGAGTAAACCGCTCATTACGTCGAACGCCGACGAGCCGCTTTATTCTATCCCCGGTCAGGTGCCGAATCCTATAAACCTCCCGGATAACTGTTATTTCAAAAACAGATGTACGCGTTGCGTTTGCGCGTGCGACGGCGAATATCCGCAGGAAATAAAAATCAACGACGAGCATTACGTTTCCTGCCATTTATACGAGGGCAAAAAAGATGTTTAAGTTTAAGAAAAAAGAAGTCGAAACCGAAATCGGGCAGACGATCGAAGAAAATACGATCGAAACCGATTCCGACGAAGTCGCGACTTCGCCCGACGATATACTCGTAGTCGAAAATCTTAAAAAATATTTCCCGATAAAAACTTCCGTTTTCGGTAAGCCGCTCGTATATCTCAAAGCGGTCGATAACGTAAGTTTCAAGGTAAAACGCGGAACGACGATAGGTATAGTAGGCGAATCGGGTTGCGGTAAAACCACGCTCGGCAGAACCATACTTAAATTGTACGACTCCGACGGCGGAAAAATTTATTTCGACGGACACGACATAACCAAACTCAAAAAATCGGGTATGAGAAAATATCGCACCGATATGCAACTCATATTTCAGGATCCGTATTCCTCGCTGCCGCCGAGAATGACCGTCGGCAACATTATTTCGGAAGCGGTTAAAGTTCATAAAATCGTACCTAAAAACGAAGTGCACGATTACGTTATGGACGTAATGAAAAAATGCGGACTTCAACCGCAGTATTACGATCGTTACCCGCACGAATTTTCGGGCGGTCAACGTCAGAGAATCTGTATCGCAAGGGCGCTTGCGGTCAACCCTAAACTCGTAATCTGCGACGAACCCGTTTCCGCGCTCGATGTTTCCATTCAGGCGCAAATCATAAACTTGCTTAAAGACCTGCAAAACACTATGGGATTGACCTACGTGTTTATTTCGCACGATTTGTCGGTAGTCAAGTATATAACCGACCAGATTCTCGTTATGTACCTCGGCAATATGATGGAACTCGGCGAAACGGACGCTATTTTCGATAACCCCATGCACCCGTACACGAAGGCGTTGTTTTCCGCCGTACCCGTACCCGATCCCGAAGTCAAAATGAACAGGATTATACTCGCAGGCGATATTCCTTCGCCCGCAAATCCGCCGAAAGGCTGTAAGTTCCATACCCGCTGTTCGGAGTGTATGAACGTCTGTAAGTTCAAAGACCCCGCGTACAACGAAGTATCGGAAGGTCATTTCGTCGCCTGCCACCTTTACGATAAAGAGATCATGGCAAATCTTGCCGCTTACGACGAAGAATGGGAACGTATTCAGGAAGAAGAAAGAAGAATCGCCGAGGAAAAAGCGAACAAAAAGTTACGCAATAAGGCGAAAAACGCAATAAACGACAAAAAAGCCGACGGAGAGAACGAACACGATGCCGAAGACGAACCGAGAGCGTAAAAAGAAACCGAAAGTCGTTTATATCGAAGACGACGGCAGAACTCTTTACGATATGTCGGGGGTCGGTAACAACGTCGACAAGGTTAAAAAGGACGACGGCGTAAAACTTTCAAAAAAAGAAAAACGCGCCATGTTGAAGGCTGCGTTCCTGTATTATTTGCCGAAATATCTGATAATTATCGGGTGTTTCGCGGTTGCCGCCGTGCTTGCCTGGCTTTGGCTCAATAAGTATTAAGCGGGCTTAAAAATCAAAATGAAATGTTTGTGAAATAAGAAAGCCGTCCGAAGCGAACGAGATAAAAAG
>ERZ1034920.2558-NODE-2558-length-10114-cov-5.053484_pt1 | contig 10114 bp, 8 predicted proteins | sample MGYA00520688_ERZ1034920 | MGnify/ENA primary metagenome ERZ1034920 (study PRJEB33766, sample SAMN09781785) | gut metagenome | biome: gut microbiome | host: Homo sapiens | place: Madagascar | study: EMG produced TPA metagenomics assembly of the PRJNA485056 data...
CGGTGACGCCCATGCTACTTCTCCTCCACGATGATCGTGCACTCGTAGGTGCCTGCCTTCACCTGCGCGTCGATCGATTGGTATTCGCTCGGCGTGATGGGGGCGAACCGCAGGTAGTCGCCCGCCGAGTAGAGAATGGGCGGCGTGCGATCGGGGTCGTAGGGACGCACGGGCGTGCGGCCGATGATCTGCCATCCGCCGGGCGAGGGCAGCGGATAGACGCCCGTCTGCGCGCCGCCGATGCCGACCGATCCCGCTTCGAGCCGCGTGCGCGGCGTAGCGAGGCGCGGCGTGTGCAGGCGCTCATCGAGGCCGCCGAGGTAGGCGAAGCCCGGCAGGAAGCCGAGCATGTCGATCAGGTAGTCGTGGCCCGAGTGGACGCGGACCACCTCGTCTTCGGACATGTTCGCGTGCTCGGCGACGGTGGCGATGTCGGGGCCGAATTCCCCGCCGTAGCACACGGGAATCTCCACGATGCGCTTGACGGCGGTCGATTCCGCGGTGAGGTTGCGCAGCTTGCCGCGCACCTTCGCCGCCAGCTCGTCGAAAGTGATGACGCACGGATCGTACACCACCATGAGCGAGCAGAACGTGGGCACGAGTTCGATGACGCCCTTGATGGGGTCGGCGCGCAGGCCCTCCGCGGCCAGCCTGATCTTGGTGCTCGTTTCGGCCGAAATGGACGAGGCGAACTCAAGGTTGATCGCCGAATCGCCCGCAATGGTTATGGTAAATGCCGCCATGCCCGCTCTTCCTCGATAGGCTTCCGACCTCCGCAAAGCCCCTGCGGGCCGTGCGGCGATGGTGCTATGCTGATTAAGCTTTGTCCCAAAGCGCCAAGATGGTCGCGCACGGCCTGAGGCCTGATGCGATGCCCGAAGAAGCCGCGTCGATCTTCGCGCTCATGCGGTACGGATGCCGCGTTTCGCCGAGATGGCGAATGGAAACCGATATAGATGGGAATTTTACCATAGATGGAAAAAGCGCTGTTCGCAGGAGCCTTCTTCCTGGCCTACACCTTGCAGGCGATCACGGGTTTCGCAGGCAACATCTTCGCCATGCCCGTGGGCACGCACCTGATGGGCCTCAGCTCGTCGGTCGCCGTGCTCAACATCATGGGATTTTTCGCTTGCGGTCTGCTGGCGGTGCTCAACCTCAAGTCGATCCAGTGGCGCGAGCTCGGCAAGATCGTCGGCGTGATGACGCCGTTCGTGCTGCTCGGCATCTGGCTCGACACGCTGTTGCCCCTCGAGGTGCTGCTCAAGATCTTCGGCGTGGTGGTGATCGCCATCGGCGTGCGCAATCTCGTGCGCAAGAAGCAGAAGTTCATGCGCGAGTGGATGCTGTGGGTTGTGCTTGCGGGCGCGGGGCTCATCCAGGGCATGTTCGTGTCGGGCGGCGCTCTGCTTGTGATCTACGCGGTGCAGAAGATCAGCGACAAGGAGAAGTTCCGCGCGACGCTGTCGATGGTGTGGGCGATTCTCAACGGGCTGTACGCCGTGGTGGCGTACTTCCAGGGATCTTTCACGCATGATGTGATCGTGACGGTGGGCATCTGCATACCGCTCGCCGTGCTGGCGACGGTGATCGGCAGCGTATTGCAGAAGAAAATCAGCCAGGAGAAGTTTTTGAAGCTAACCTATGTGATGTTGGTTGCGATCGGCGTGGTTCTGCTGTTCTAGTAAGATGGCGGAAACGCGGTATCGCGCTGCGTCGGGTATGCGGTATACGCCGAGGTGCCCCTGCGCGGGTGGCCTGGGCTTGTCAGGAAGGAAGGTTCTGCTATGGCTCAGCTGTATCGTCGTATTTTCGCGGCCATCGACGGCTCATCGACCCAGGATGCGGTCATCGAGCGCGCCCTGGCTCTTGCGAGCGAGAACGGGGCGGAGCTTCTGTTCGGCCACGTGGTCGATACGCTCCCCTCTGACGTGGGCGGCACGAACTACCAGCTGCTCGCTGCCGAGGAGGAGTCGATTCTGCGCGAGCGTCTTGCTCCCGTGTTCGAGCGCGCCGAGGCCGATGCGAATATTCCGTCGTGCGACCTGCACGTCGGCGTGGGGCGCGTGGGCGACGTGCTTGTCGACGAGCTCATCAAGGAGAGCGAGCCCGACCTCGTGATCTGCGGCGAGCGCGGTTATTCCGACTTCAAGTACGCGTTCGTCGGCAGCGTGTCGAAGCACCTCATCCGCGAGGTGCGCTGCGACGTGCTCGTGGTCAAGCGCTAGGGGCTTTCGTCTCGGTGGGGCGCGGATCTGGCGAGGTTGGCAAGGCTTACGGCCCGCGCCCCGCGGCGCTGCGTCCAACGTTCGTAAATTCTGCCAATTTTTTGGCAAAAATGACGAAAGTTGGACATGTGGGGACCGTTTTAGGCGATCGGCGGGCCCTTTTGGGCTTCCGCAGTGCTTCTCCGCAGATTTCACTCTGCAAAACACCTGGTGAAATTTACTCTAAGTTAAGGATAATAAAGCTGGGTCGACGGACTCTTCTAAAAGAGGCGTCGGAACCTAGCTTTTCTGGCTAACAAACGTCATTTTTGCCACGAAATGGCAGAATTGACGTTTGTTTCCTTTTGAGCACCCGATGGCGTACGTTTTTAGGTACCCGATGGCGCACGTTTTATGGCGGCCGATAGCGCGCGTTTTGCGTGCGCCGTTTGCCGAAGTGTTACATTATCCGGCAGGCGATCTGCCGCCGGTGGATAATGATTCCTTCGTCGGTTCGAATGGGAAGAAGGCGTTTCATGATTAACGAGAGAATGTTTGAGCTGGGCGACGAGCCGAGCGCGATTCGCGAGCTGTTTGCGTACGGCATGGCGCGCAAGGCCGAGATCGGCGACGAGAACGTATTCGATTACAGCATCGGCAACCCGAGCGTTCCCGCTCCCGACAAGATTCGTCAAACCATCCTCAAGCTCATGGACGAGGATCCCGTGGCGCTCCACGGCTACACGCCCGCTGCGGGCGATCCCGCCGTACGCCAGGTGATCGCCGACCACATCCGCGCGAAATTCGGCGTTCCGGCTGACCCGCATCAGATCTACCTGACGGCAGGCGCTGCGGCGGGCATCGCCATCACATTGGCCGCCATCACCGATCCTGGCGACGAGGTCATCGTGATTTCGCCGTACTTCCCCGAGTATGCGGTGTGGATCGAGTCGTGCCGCTGCCGCTGCATCGAAGTGCCGGCGCAGGTGCCCAGCTTTCAGCTCGATGTACCTGCGATCGAGGCCGCCATCACGCCTAAGACGGCTGCGATCATCATCAACACGCCGAACAATCCGGTGGGCGCCGTGTACACGCGCGAGAACCTCGAGGAGCTCGCCGCCATGCTCGCGCGCAAGGAGCAGGAGGTCGGCCACAGCCTGTTCGTGATTAGCGATGAGCCGTATCGCGAGATCACCTACGGCAAGGAAGTGCCCTACGTGCCGTGTGTGTATCCGCGCACCATCGTGTGCTACTCGTACTCCAAGTCGCTTTCGCTGCCGGGCGAGCGCATCGGCTACATCTACGTGTCCGACTATATGGACGACGCCGCCGAGGTGTCCACGGCGGTGGCGGGCGCGGGACGCGCGCTCGGCTACATTTGCGCACCGGTGCTGCTGCAGCGCGTGATTGCGGAATGCGTCGACGAGCCGTCTGACGTGGAGGCGTACGCCACGAACCGCAAGATCCTCACCGAAGGGCTGTCGAAGCTCGGCTACGAATACGTGGAGCCTGACGGTGCGTTCTACCTGTGGGTGAAGGCGCTCGAGCCCGACGCACAGGCGTTCAGCGACCGCGCCAAGCAGTTCGAGCTGTTGCTTGTGCCGTCCGACAGCTTCGGCGTGGGCGGTTGGGTGCGCCTGTCGTACTGCATCGCGCGCGATGTGATCGAGCGTTCGATGCCCGCGTTCGCCAAGCTCATGGAGAGCTACCAGGCGTAAGGCGGTTTCGGGCAGGGAGCGCGCTTCACCAGGCGCGAGGCATGCTTTTGTGTCTAAGGAAGTTTGTCGAGCGCGAAGCGGTTGCTGGCGTTTCGGTTGCCGGATGCTCGGACTTTCGGGGCCCGTCCTGCGGGTCGCTCCGTTCGCGGAGCGGCCGTGCGGGGCGGGCCCTTTCGTTTGCCCGCTGCGGAGGGGCGGGTCCGTTATGCGGGGCTGGCTCGTTATGGGGTGCGGAATCTTAGGCGGGGCGCACACGTTATGCAGCGCGGGCTTGTTATGCGATGCCCGTTCGTTGTGCCGCGCGGGATCGTCGCCCCCAGCTTTGCGCAAAACGGCGAATTTGCTGCCTGTAGTTTGGAAGCGGAAGGCTCACGTGCTGCGCGCGCGTCGCGTGCAGACCGCGTGGCGGCTGCGTGTGGGCTTCCGCGCGGGCTGGGCCCACACGCAAGCCTGCGCGATGGGATGTGGGCCTTCTGCTGGGATTTCCGAACGATGAGGGGCGGTCGCTATGGACTGGTATTGGGCTGGAACGGTTTGCTACGTGTTTGCGGCGATATGCATGGGCGTGATCTACTATGCGTCGATCCGCTCTTCGATTCCCGATCGACCGGCGCGGCGCCTCTCGTGGACGCTTGCTCTGGCAGCAGCGGTGGCGCTCATGTTCGTCAAGGCCGTCATGCTGGAACCGGCGTTTTCTCCCGGCCCCTATCCATGGAGCGATTCCCTTTTCGATGTGATCGACGGGTGGTCGCTTGCTGTGGCGGCGGCGGTCTTTCTCGCCTGCGGTTACGTGCAGTGGTCCACGAGCATCGACTGCGGCGTTGAGTCGCGGGGCGAGCTGGCGTTGGCGGCGGCGATGGCCATGGTTCCGCTGTGCGCGGTTCCCGACAAGCTGGATCTCGGCGTTGCAGTGCCGATCATCGGCGCGTGCGCCGTTGCGGCGTTGGTGGTGACTCAGGTGCCAGAGCGCAACAGCGTTCTTTGCGACGATGAGGAAGGAGAATACGGGGAAGATGCGGAAGCCGGGGAATCCGCGCGTGAAGGCGAGTCCAGCGCTAAGTCGTCTCCCGCGCGGAATATTCTGCTTGCGAAGGCGGAGCAGGGGTCAGATGGCGATGAGCCTGTTCGCGTGACAACGCCCCTCATCGCGAAGGTGGCGACGTACGATGCGGAAGCGGCCTCCCGAGATGCTGCGGGAGACGGGGCAGGCGCCGAAACGAGTGGCGCGAATGCAGAGGCAGGCACCGAGGCAGACGGGGCGGCGAGCGTTGGAACGGCTGGCGCGGATGCGGAAGCGAACGGCGCGGGCGCAAGGGTAGGCGTCGAGATGGGTGGTGCGAGCGTAGAGGCAGCTGGCGCGGACGCGGAATCAGATTGGACGGCCGCTGGGACAAAAGGCGTCGCGGCGCGTTCTGTGCGCCGCTGGCCGCTCGCGCTCCTCGGCGTTGCGGTGCTCGCCTTCTTCGTGGCGATGATCATTTTCGCGAGCGATGCACTTTGGAAGGACCGCGCACCCCGTGTCAACCTGGACATCACGGATGTGCAGGAGCGCTTCAACGCGGAGACCGTTTCGTGCGAGGTGCCGTACGTGGTGATTGAGCGTGACGTGGAGCATTCGGGCGGGGAGGCTGTTTCCGCGACTTACTGGGTTGCCGTCGATGAGGGCGCTGCTGACATCATGCCGCTCGATTCGAGCCTGCGCGCGCAGCTCAAAGCGGAAGATGGTCTCGAGTCAGGCAGCAATGTGACGCTCAATATATGCGACGCTGATTGCCTGCCCGAGCTGTTCGACAGCCCTGTCGAAAGCACCGAAGCGCAGCGCATCCTCGACGATCACCTGCTGAGCACGAGCTTCTAACGTGCGGCGCGGGGCGCTCGCCCCTCCGACCGCTGGACGAATGTTTCACGTGAAACATTCGTTCGCTATAGATGCGCATGCTGATGGGTCGGGCTGGGGTTTGGAGCCTCGTTTGTGCCGCGTGTGTTCGCTGATGCCCTCGCGAGTATTTGCTCCCAGGCTGTTTCTAGCGCTCCCTTCCCAACGTGAATGTTTCACGTGAAACATTCGTTCGTGTTGATTGCGAGGCGCCTGCGGTTGAGCTGCAGGCGCCTCGCGGTGTTGGGGGGTCGTTGACTCGTCGGGGTTTGCGGCGAAATCGAGCTGTTCCGCCTGCAGTAGTGCTGTGCTGCCGTTCGTTTTGGCTGACGCAGGCGATCTAGCGGCGGAAACGCTTCTTCTCCGCGTTCTCATTTACATTATTCATGAATAATGTAAATATAATTATTGAACTGGTAAAACAATAGTTCAATGATAACTTTGTGAATTAATAAATGAAACCTCGACGGTCAACGTGAGGACGCCTATAGTGGACGAGCCGAAAAACAGAGACGAATCGAAGCGGCGTATTCGGAAAGAGGAGCGCCGCGCAAAGGAAAGAGGGAATCATGTCTACTGCTACTAAGACGCTCAAGCAGCTGCGTAAGGCGAGCAAGCTCACCAACCGTGCCTTCCACAAGAACGGCCCGAAGAGCTACAAGCAGGGTCAGGGCGCGCTCCTCAAGGTGCTCCATCGCAAGGGCGGCGAGGCCGTTTCGCGCGATCTGGTCGACGCGCTCGGCTTCGACCGCAGCGAGCTCAAGAACGTGGTGCGCAAGGCCCAGCGCAACGGCTTTGTTGCTATCGAGAACATCGAGGGCGAGCGCGCTTACACGGTGAAGCTTACCGACGAGGGCGAGAAGGTTGCCGAGAAGCGCTGCGCCGCTCATGCCGAGACCGCCGAGGCTATCCTCTCCGTGCTGTCCGAGGAGGAGATCGCCCAGCTCAACACGCTTACCGAGAAGATCATCGTCGCCTGCAAGGAGCAGGGCGCACACGGCAAGCGTCACGGCGGCAAGAAGTGCCACGGCCATCACGGTCATCGTCACGGCCACGGCAAGAAGTGCTGCCGTCGTTAAGCGCGCAGCGGCGTTCGACTCCAAACGCTGAATAACACGTGAACGAGGGCGTCCTGCGGAGGAGCGGGGCGCCCTCGTTGCGTGGTGGGCTCGGGCGCAGCGCTTCGGGTGACATCCGCCTGAGCCGACGCCGATCAATCCTTCGGGGCCCGCTTCGCGCAGCTGCGAGGCGGGCCTTCTCCTTCCTGGGGACGGGACATTCCGCAGCGCGCCCCGAATTGCGTGCAGCAAAGAGGCTTGACTGGAGGGTCTCGGCTGCGCTTGCAGCCTGCTTACGAGGCGTACTGCTGGATGTAGTCGAGGATCTCCTGACGCGAATGCAGGCCCGTCTTGATGTAGATGCGCTTCATGTGCGCATGCACGGTGCTCGGCGTGATGAACAGCTCCTCGGCCACCTTCTTCTGCGTGAGCCCGAGCGCGTAGAGCGCCAGCACGTCAACCTCGCGTTCGGATAGCAGAAACTGCTCGCCCATGATCTCGGCGGAATGACGCATGCTCGCCTGACGCAGGCTTGCCAGGTTCTCGCCCTCGTCGAGGCCCATGATGCGCACGATGGTCTGCTTCGTTTCGGATGCGGTTTCGCTTTCGCCCTGCGGGTTGGCCGACTTGCCCTCAACGTTGAGGAACATGGTGAGCGTCGCCTGGGTCGACATGACGATAAGCATCGCCGTAGCGGCAATGGCGAACGCCGAATTTCCCGTGAGACTGTCGTTCAGCGGGAACGCCATGCGCGTGCAGGCGCGCGCCCCCAGCCAGACGAACCAGCCCGCCATCGCGTAGTAGTACGGATCGCGCCAGCCGAAGCTCATGAACGCCACGATGATGTACCAGGCGAATCCGACCATGAGCGCGTTGAGCGTGGTGGTGAACACCGCGCCGATGTCGAGCGAGTCGGGGAACAGCGCGTAGAACAGCAGCGCCAGGCAGGCGAGCAGCTCGAGCAGGATGAAGATGCCGATCGGAAGCGCGCGCTTCCGCTTGCCCAGCGCAACGGCGATAATGCCGGCGGAAAGCGCAATGGTGAGCAAACTATAGGCGAGACGGGCGGCCGCAGAGAATGGGATGGCCTCGCCGTCGGGATAGCCGCGCAGAAAGCCCGTCACGATGGACAGCAGGCCGATGCCGACCGCCATGGTGATGAGCAGGCGCCTGTTCCCGAGCGTGGCGCCGTCGAATCCAGAGAACGAGTTCAGGCGCGTAAGCTGCTCCTTGCTGTAGGGGCTGGTTCGTCCGCGCGCCCACGTCATGCAGGGCAGTTGCAGAACGGCGAGCACGGCGGCCAGCGCCAGGCCTGCCGGGGGCGGAACGAGCAAGGTGGCGTACAGCTCGATCTCGCTGAGGATAAGCGCCGAGAAGACGAAGACGACGGAAGTCGTCGTTCCTGTTCCGCGCACGCGGCGCAGCCAGTAGTACATGGCGCCCGATGCAGTGAGCGTGCAGAGCGTGCTCAGCGCGAAACGAAGGAGGAAGTCGCCGATCCCAAGCTCGGTGACGGCGCCGATTGCGACGATGGAGGCGACTTCGGCGACGATGCAGATGCGCGCGATGCGGTTGACCCAGACTTTGGGGATGACGGATTTGCGTGCGGTGATGACGGCGAAGAACACGAGCAGGATGAGCAGGGTGAAGATCATCGGGCCGTCGGTGAAGATGTTCTCGTCGGTGTGCTTGTAGCTGCCGTAGCTCGCGGCAATGAGCCCCGCGCGGCCGAACGCAAGTCCGACGATGAGCGGCGCAAGCGCGACGATGGTCGTTTTGAGCCCGGCGAGACGGGAGCCTTCTGCCGTTTCAGGTACGGCGCCCTCTGTTCCGGCCGCTGGTTTCTCGGATGTCGAGATGTCGATCGTGTTGCTCGTCTCTGCCATATGCCTCCTCTGCGCTCGGCTCGCATCGTCGCGCGGCGGAAAAGCGCAGCGCAAGAGGACGCGGGCCCTCCATCTACGATAACGGCAGATGAACAGCAGCATTACCCCCAAAGAGGTGATGTTGGTCAAAGTATAGGCGAGACGATATACCGGTATTGCGAGAAACATATGACGAGGAGAATCTCATGGCGAATTCCGACGCGCTGCCGGGCGAGGACCGACAGGCGCTCATCCGAACGAGAGACGTGTACCAAACCGCCGTCGACGACGGGGTTGCGGGCTATTCCGACACGCTGCTCTCGGTGGTGGCCAATTTCAAGAACGCCGGCGCCCCCGAGGGCTTCAACGCGCAGAGCATGGTGGGCAAGTCGAAGCGCGGCGAAGTGGCGCTGCGGCTGTTCGCCGTGATCGACGAGGAGCGCGACGTGATCCTGAAGATGGGCTTCAAGGCGCGCGGCTGCCTGGCGATGACGGCGTGTGCGAGCATGATCTGCATGATGGCTGAGGGCAAGTCGCTCTCTGCGGCGCTCGCCATTGCGCCCGACGACCTGAAGCGGGCGCTCGACGGCGTGCCGTGGGACAAGGCCAACACGACGGTGTTCGCCGTCGAGGGCATGCGGGCGCTCGTGGGCGACTGGCTGATCCGCCGCGGCGCGACGCGCGCCGAGCTCGACCGCGATCTGCCCTGCGACGCCGATTCGGTCGAATGCCTCATGTGCGAGCACTGCTCGCTGCGCGATTCGCGGATCGACCTGCTCGTGGCGGAGGCGGTTTCGGGTGCGGAAAACGACGAGGCGACGGGGGAGGTTTCCTAGATGGAGCAAGACGATGTTCTTACAGACGGCGAGGCTGCGGTCGACGACGTGCAGGCCTCTGGCGCGGCGGCTGCTGCTGCGCTGGGCGCTGCGGAAGGCGTAGGCCGCCCCGGAGCAGGCGCTGCGGGCGATGATGCAGCGCGCGAGCTGGCCGAGCACAACGCGCTCGCCCGCGTGTTCGACGACGTGCGCGCGCAGTCGCGCGACGGCAGGCTCGTGACGCCCGACCGGTGGATCGAGCTGGGGCTCGTGCCCGACCACATGGGCGCCGAGGAGTTCGGGATGTTCGTGCACGCGTACTGGGAACTTGAGCAGGAGGCGGCGGGCGAAGGCGCATCCGCAGCGGCAGGCTCAGAGGCAGGCTCTGGCATTCGCGGGGATTCTCTGCACGTAGGCGGCGTGCACGCGGGTCTCGCGTCTTCGGGGGCCGTCTCGAGCGCCACGCGCGGCGTGGGCGTCCCGCCGTTCATGCGCAACGCGGGTGCTGCAGCTGCCAAGGGGGCGGTGCCGGGCCTGGGCGCGAACGGCGATGGGGGGTCTTCCGCTGATGCCGGGGT
>ERZ1034920.2559-NODE-2559-length-10106-cov-9.590687_pt1 | contig 10106 bp, 10 predicted proteins | sample MGYA00520688_ERZ1034920 | MGnify/ENA primary metagenome ERZ1034920 (study PRJEB33766, sample SAMN09781785) | gut metagenome | biome: gut microbiome | host: Homo sapiens | place: Madagascar | study: EMG produced TPA metagenomics assembly of the PRJNA485056 data...
CGATTTTAGCTTTGATGCTGTTCATCAAGCTCATCTGCACTCTGTCTTTATTCTTTAAGGCTAATATAACGTCCTCATCATGAGTTTGAGCCATGTATAGATGATGAATAATAACACCTTGCTTTTGACCTTGACGATAAAGTCTAGCATTAAACTGCTGATACAGCTCAAGCGACCAGGTTAAACCGAACCAAACGATTATATTACCTCCAGCTTGAAGGTTAAGACCGTGGCCAGCTGAAGCAGGATGAGCTAGCATAAGTTGAACTTTACCAGCATTCCAGTCTTGTATATCTTTAGCAGTTTTAAGCTCTCTAGGCTTATATTTGCTAAGATACTTCATAATTCGGTCTCTGTCAAATTGATAAGTCCATGCAACAAGAACTGGCTTTCCACACGCTTCTTCGACTATCTCTTCTAATGCTTCTAGCTTAGTATCATGAATCGGATATACGTTTTTATCTTCGTCATATATTGCACCATTTGCAAATTGGAGAAGTTTATTAGACAAACCAGCAGCATTTAAAGCTGTGATTTCAACTTCATTATCTATGTTTATAAGCTTCATAATACTATCTTTTTCAAACTTATGATATGCTGCTAATATGTCTTTAGGCATTTTTAGCTTAACATAATTGTTTGTAAGCATAGGCATATTAAGATAGTCCTGAGCTTGCATACTTATGCATATATCGCCTATTTTATCTCGTATTGCTTGTTCTGCACCTCCTTGCAAATTATAATTATAAACTACGTAGCCATTAGACCTGCCTGGAGTAAAGTATGTACTTCTATACTTAGTAATAGTTTTACCAAGTCTTTCACCTCTATCCATCAAATAAATCTGTGGCCACAAATCAATTAAGCCATTTGGAGCAGGCGTTCCAGTTAAACCAACTACTCGCTTTATCCACGGCCTAGCTAATCTTAATGCTTTGAATCTCTGTGACTGATGATTTTTAAAGCTACTAAGCTCATCAATCACAAGCATATCGTATGGCAAGTTTGAAGCACATATACCGCAGAGCCATGCTATATTGTCACGAGAAATTATATGAATATCAGCTTTCTTATGAAAAGCTTCTAATCTCTGTCTTTCTGTTCCAATAATCTTAGAAAATGTAAGATGTTGCAAATGCTCCCAATTTTGTGCCTCTTCTGCCCAAACAGTTTCAGCTACTCGTTTAGGAGCGATTACCAAAACTGAATTTACTTCAAGGTAGTCATACATTAACTTCTCTACTGCTGTTAAGGTTGAGACTGTTTTGCCTAGTCCCATTTCCAAAAATAAACCACAGTATTTATGGGTAATTATATGCTCAACTGCCTTTTTCTGATATTCGTGTAAATCTGTTTCTTTTAACATGTCATTATATCTTCTATTAAGTTGACAACCTGCTCTACAGTATCAATTACTTCAACTCTAAAGCCTAGTTCGCGAAGCTTGTCATGCATTGCTAATTGAAGCGGCCGCGGTTTTTGATTTGTGGTTTTAAGCTCTACAAATATAACTTTTGCAGGCTTGAATAAACACATTCTATCGGGCAATCCATTTATATGAAAACTTAATAGCTTTATGCACATGCCACCATTCAATTTGCAAAGCTCAACAAGCTTTCGCTCAACTACTTTTTCACTTTCTTTCATGGAATCCTGCACCTCCTACTGAAGAGCATTTTTCTTCTTCTACATAGTCCCACTCAATATCCTTGTCTGCATCAGGAGTATATAATCTATCTTTGAAAGACCTAAATATTGAATTTTTAAATTTTTCAAAAGTTAAGGACCCGTCAGCTCTTCCAACAATTGTATCAATTTTACCAAGCTTGTATGATACCCATTCGCCATTCTTAAAGTGCAGTTTCATACCTCTTATTATGCGATGTGTCTTCGTCTTGAGGTCGTTCTTGAATTTATACTTCTTATAGTTTGGTTTATCTGGGTCATCTTTTGCAGGACCAGCTTCAGCTTTTGCTTTTCTTATTTCCTGCACTCGCTTAGCTCGAGTTTCAGCAACACTGAATGCGCTTTTTAGCTTTCTTGCTAAATCCTTTTTAGTATTTTCATCCATAATCTTAATATAAATCTCCTAACATTGCTTTGATTTCATCATCGGTAGGCTTATCACCTAAAAGCTCTTCAAGTTCTTTCATAGCTTTTGCTACGGGGTCTTCTTGAACTAGCTTTATTCGTTTATAGTACTTCTGCTTACCATAAATCTTACCAAATGATTTTCTCTTAGAACCAACATATTCCCAACCTGGAAGGGTCTTCATTATGTTGTTTATCTCACGAGTGCTATAAGAATTAAAATTCTTACGTTCTTCACCTAAGCATTCACACCATATCTCGTAAGAGCAAACAAACTCTTTGTACTCTGTTCCCTTTTCAGCTAGTGGGTCATTCAACCACTGCTGACGCTCGAATAAATCTTTCTTATTCCAGCTAGAAGGAAACTTCATGTTGAGATATTCTTCAATTATTCCAGTTCTGTCATCAGTCACAGAGTGACTTTGCTGACTCTTCTTTGCAAGCTCGTTCTCTTCTTCTGAGAAATATAGTTTTTCGCCATTCTGATACATCTGAACGGCTTCAGCCCAAATTTGGTCTATAGTATCTTCAGTTAAGTCTTTTGCAACTATCTTTGTTGCAAATTTAGGACGAACTTCAATAGGATTGAATCGACGATTACCTGTAGAATCACGTAAAAACTCCATATCATTCGTAGTTCCAAAGAACACGCACTGACGTTTATAAGTCTCTACAGTTCTACCATAAGCAGGTCTAAACATATCTTCTGTTTTAGTTATAAACTGCTTTACAGTTTCAACTTCTGCTTTCTTTAAACCTGATAATTCAGCCATTTCAATAAGCCACGCACCTTGTAATTGCTCATAGGCTTCTTTACCTTGAAATGTGCTGAATGAATCACTGAACCAATCCTTGCCGAGTTTACGTATGAATGTAGATTTATACGTAGCCTGAGCTCCAACTAACACAAGAACCATATCGTATTTGGTTCCAGGATTGAATATCCTAGCTACTGCGGCACACAGAGCTTTACGAATAGTAGCTCTTGTGTATGTAGTATCTTCAGCGCCAAAATAATCAATAAGAAGTGTATCAATTCTGTTTATGCCGTCCCATGAAAGAGATTTCAGATAGTCTCTTACCGGATGGAATGACTTCTTTTGGGCTGCAAGCATCACGGCATCATCAATTTTTGATACAGATACCATGTTGTATACACACTCTATGTAATTACGAATGCCTGAGTAATCTACATTTTTTACAGGTTCTGGAGAATCTACCTTACGCCAAGGCATAGACCTCATGATATATGTTTTACTGTCAAACTCATTCAGTCTAAATGCACCTCTAAGGTATTTGTCATTCTGCAAAACGAGATTAAGATTGTTAGAGTCACTGTCATATTCGCCTTTCTTATTGGCTTTGAGTTGTGAAAGCCATGAATCATCATAAGAATCATCGTCAGCTCTCTCCTCATTAGCAGCATCTAAGCCATCAAAATCTAATTTTGCATGCTCTAAATTCTCCTCAGCTATTTTCTTTTTAACCTCAGCACAAGTTGTAGCAAATTCTTCCATCTTTTGCTGAGAAACCTTTGAATCAGGTCCAGAGTCAAGATGGCCAAATTTATGTATTCTCACCAGGTCAAATGCGTTGCACAGTCTTCCACTCGCTGGGTCTGTTCCGTGATGTGAAAAAGCGAATTTATCATTGTAAATGATAAGACCTCCAGTTGTAGAACCTAATTTATAGGTATATCGGTCTTCGCCTGCTTCTTCATATACATCACTAAGAAAAGTGCTAATAGCATCTTGAATTGAGTATGTTCTACAGAATGTTCCAATTATACCTGACTTTTCTTCTGGGTCTTCTTGCTTTTTAATATCAGATAATAAGCCCTCTGATATTTTACTACTAGATGGCCATTCAGATGTATTCCTCCAGTCATCGTATGTTTCAAGAACTGCATCAGCATCAAGCCATTCTCCATCTTGATATTCGAAATAATATTCTATATCAGATGATACGCTCGGCCAAAACATAAGTCTTTCCGGCTCAAACGTAGATTGGTCAAACAATTCTATATTTAAGTTACCAGCTATACGTCTGGATATAGCCTGATATTCGTCAACAGATACCTCTCTATTAATAGGGATAAGCAGTCTGTGGCGAGGTTTACTCTGTGTAGATTTATGTGTTGAATATATAGCAGCTGCGCAGCCATATTGCAACGTAAAATCCCACCAAAAATCAGCATAAGAAAAGTCTATATCAAGACAAATTAATTGTCTGTATGATACAGACGCTTTCTTACGTATACCCTTATCAAGATAGCCACCAACAAAGCCTCCAACATCTTTGATTTTAGATTGGTCGGCTTTGTTAGCAGCCATGAATTGAGCATGGGTTTCATTGGTAACTACAGGCTTAGAAAGTTTGTCGACTAATTTACTCCACTTTACTTTCTTGTTTTTCCACTTTTTTGTAGAAGCACTTAAGCCTGTAGCTATATCTATTATGCCATCATGAATCATGGTCCTCTATTTTCCAAGTTATAAGTATCGATAGTACACTACTAATAGGCTGAACTCTGCTGTTACAAGTTATGAAACTAGTATCTACTAATTGCCATTGAACTAACTCATAACCTTTCTTTCCCATTCTGTTCAAATATTCTTGAAAGGCTTCTATACCTGAGAAGTTTCCACTATCAATTACATATTTATATTTAAGCATTTTTCTATTTTAAAAGTTCGACAATTTCAAGTACACCATTAACAGCTGCTTGCCTATCTTCAATTCTATCTAGGTATAAAGTTCTAGTTGGACCGTAGTGCCAGGCAGTATCTGCGTCATACTCGAATAAAAGTCCACTTGTGAGCATCATATCAAAGCAGTGTTCACACAGAACTGTATCATCTACCTCTGTGGTTCTATTAGATATAGAACCACAGATTGTGCAATGAATTTTATTTCTCGCTATAGGCATATTAATCTTTTTTATAATAATCAGTTATATATCCATCAGCACGAAGAGGTAAATCTGAGGCCCAGTCTGGAGGAGTTGACATGATACGTACCATAAGGTCATATCTATCTTGTTCGTTTCCATCTTTAGGAATTTCTGCTATCATCTCGTCGTGTACATGGAAGTCTACTTTAAATCCAGCTTTCTCTACTTGCATAAGAGAATATCCAAGTAAATCTCGAGCTATAGCTTGCACTACATTTTCACAAAGCTTTCCGCCATAAGTATCTATTTCACCCCATTGACTTGTAGTCTGAATCATTCCTTCATACATAAGAACCTGAACTGGACGAGTAGAACGGCCGATAGTCTTATTTTTAAAATGAGGATGAACATAAAACAGTTGTCTGCCGGATGGTAATCTCACTGTAAGATATTCTCCATCACAATTGAAAATAATATTGCGACAAGTACATCTAACCGGTCTTTGATATTTAACTGCTTCGTGAGCTGCTTTTTCAAGTTCATGCCAGAGAGCAACAATCTTAGGATTTGCAGCTCTCCACTTCTTAACCATATCCATCATTTCTGAATCTGCGAGTCCCATCTTTTCACCGCCCATTCTTTTAAGAGCACCAAGTGCACCACCATATCCTAATGCCAATTCAGATATTTTACTTTTGTCACGCAAAATGGAACCTTTAGTAATAGCTGAGATTGGTATACCAAACATCTTGGAACCAGTGGCTTCATAAATCTTGCCATCACCATGGAATACATCCAATCGCCATTTCTCATTAGCAAGCCATGAAATTACTCGAGCCTCAATTGCTGAGAAGTCTGCCACTGAGAATGTACATCCTTCTGGAGCTATAAGCGCTGTACGAACTAACTGTGATAAAACATCAGCTACGTCACCATATATTACATCGCAAGCTTCCCAATCTCGCTTACGAATAAGTTCACGAGGCGTATCAAGGTCATCAAAGTGGTTCTTACTGAGGTTTTGCAACTGTAAAAGTCTACCAGCCCAACGGCCTGTTCTATTTGCTCCATAAAACTGAAAGGTACCACGAACACGGTCATCTGGTGTAGCACAAGAAATCATCTTGTAATATTTCTTTACAGACGTCTTATTTAACTTCTGATAAATATCAAGAGCTTTAAGTACATCAGGATAGTCTTTAACTTTTTCAAGAACTGCAGGCATTTCTACTTTTGTGAGTGACTCCACAATAACATCTGTTCTTGCCTTTATCCACTTTTTAATCTGAAGAGGTGATTTCGGATTTTCAAGATGAGTTATGCTTCTAGCCTGTTCTGTAAGATACTTAGAATATTCCAAGTCACAATAAATTGCAGAACTTGCTAACTCTCTATCAATCATAATACCTCTATCATTGATATTTTGGTCTGTAACATACAGCTGGCGCTCTATTTCTGGAATCTCAAACTTCTCTAATATACGGTATATCTCTCTTTCTGAGAGCACATCATAAATATTGTAGAGTTTGTATTCAGACCATTTAGCTGGAGCATCTTCAGGCATATTGCGAGTACGACCGCCATTAATCTTAGTAGGCTTACATGGACAACTGAAGTACTTAATAAGAGCTTTACCAGTCTCAAGTTTCTTGTCTTGAAGATTAAGCTGCTTAGATACAGCATCCAATGATAATGGTAAGCCACAATAAGCTGATTTAACTAACGTGCAATACCACTCATCTGTTTCAGTATGAAGTCCTACTCTGTTAAAAGCTGTACGTTCGAATACAGCATTATGAGCAATCTTAAGGCATTTAAGGTCTTTAAGTGCTTCAAGGAGTTCCTCTGGCCACTTATCACCTGATGCTAAGTCTACTATAACTACATCATCATCGCCGAAAGCATAACCACAAATCAATATTTCAAAGTCTGGAGATGCTATATACTTATAGGCTCCACATTCTTTAATATCAACTGATGAGTATGTTTCTATATCGATAAATAATTCTCTATCAAATTCTTTCATCGCAAAGTAGCAAATTCGTTATTTGACTTAATAATATAATCTCTACACTCTTCGACAGTTCCCTGAAATAAGACCTGCCCAGAATTTTTGTCTATAACTTCTTGTGCCATATTCTTACAACTTTAAAATTAATAATAGAAGGTAGCAGAGGAATCGAACCTCTGCTGACACAGCGCCCAGGTATCAAGGACCTATGTTCTATACCATATACCTTTCCGTTTGATAAGAATATAAAAGTGTAAGACTACATCAAGTCATCGTCCCAAGCATTGTCGCCGCCGAAATCCTCGTTAGCAGTAGAACCACCCGCAAGCATCTCACCGTCTTCAAGCTTCTGCAAGTTCTGAAGACCAGCCGCAATGCCTTTATTACCAGAAGTGTTGAATGCAAACATGTTAAGAGAGATACGGCCATACACACCAGAGTAGAACTCGTCCTTATCCATGATAGGGTCAAGATTACGGTCTACAATAGTAGGCTTGCGATTAGAAGTAGCATTGAGGAAGTAAGAATCCGCAAATGCATCGTCATCTGAACGCTCTTCATCACCATCACGAAGTGGCAACTTGATAGTTGAAGGAATCTTGCCATTCTTGTCAGCAAGCTTAGACTTGCCAACAGCCTTAGCAGCCTCAACAGCCTTCTTAATCTTCTCGATAGTCTGAGTATCACTCTTAGGAATGATTACACAAACTGAGTACTTAGCTGACTCTTCTGGCTGACCCTCCATTGCTGCAGGTTCAAATACATGGCAAAAACAAAAACGAACTTTGCCTGTTACTACTTTAGTTGAATTTTCCATACTATAATATGCTTTAAAAATTAATATTACTTATTTTTTCTATTAAGACAAACTGTACAACTTTCCGGAGATTCATAAGGACAACCGCCATCACAATCATAGTCAGGAAATCTTTTAGGAAATTTAAATTTGTGCTTGCTTGCCATAATCGTTATTACTTAAAATCCTTTATTGCATCTTCAGTTCCAAGAGCTGGTCTCTTGTCATCTTCGGATACTAATGTTGGTTTACCTGCTGGCTTTATGATAACATCTGATAGTGCTTCAGCAACTGCCTTTTTGCCAAATTGCTTCTCAATAGAAGTAATAGGCTTAAGCTTCATATCAAACAAATCATCTTCAGTTGCGGTCGGGAATTTCTCATAAATAACATTGCAGATTTTATCCTCATCGTCAATCCATTTACGTCTAGATACTCCTTCTACAACCTTAAAGCCTGGCCAATGTTTATTCTCATTCACTGCAAGGTCTAACGCGTAGGCCTTTACAGAATCAGCCCATTCTACAAGCTGTGGAATTCTTGAAAGAACATCTGCAATTTGCTCGTCTGTCAACAATTCAGGAGAAGCAAAATCATACTTTGCCAACTCTAATTGCTTATCATAGAGTGCTTTACATCTGTTCTTAACTGCACAGAATCTACACCATCCACCTGATGAAAGTTCTCCTTCACCATTAAAGGCCATTTTAGCTTTTGGCTTGAGCTCGTTATTCGCCCAATCCATAAGGTCTTTTACAGAGATATTCCAAGATGATATGTTATTCAAGCGAGGCTGAACAATAGTGAGCTTTACGGTTTCAATATCATACAGCATATCAAACTTAGTCAACATACCTAATGCATAAAGCATTTCCTGTACATTCCATTCAGCCGATACTGGAATTCCCTTACCGTACTTGAGGTCAACTACCTCCATAACTGAATCATTAACGATAGTGCAGTCTGCAGAACCAAAGCTTTCCGGTACATACTCTGAAATATCAAGTTTAGACTCGATAAACATTTCTGCAGATGGATTTGAAGCCTTAGCAGCTTTATATTCTTCTGTACAATAATCAGTATAAATTGGAACCATATCAAGCATCTCTTCGTTGAAGAGTTTATTGCTCATTATGACTTCATATTTATCTGAGAATTCGTCATCAGATAGTGTACATAAAGTATCATGGCAAATAAATAACTCTGCCAATTCATGGGCCAATGTACCTTCTTCAGCATAAACTGAAGTCGGTTTTGGCGGCATTTTTTCCTCCAAACGAGCAGATGGTGTACAATTCAACCATCTGTGAGCTCCTGAAGGCGAGAGAAGCGCATGGCTTCTCTCGTGATGGTCTTGTCCGTTATTTACTTCCATGCTCTTCTGCATCTAAGATTGCGTGACTCTATATGCATAGGAATACGCGTTACTCCACCTGCATTAGTTTTTGGTAAACCGAAATAATAAAAATAATTTCGTCTAAAGCGTTCTGAGGCTGCCAATAGACGCTTTTTCTGTGACCTACCCATTAGGCAAGAGTATTAAGGTAATCAACCAATGCCTGGTATTTACCAGGGTCAAGTGTAGTAACATTCTTAGCACCAAGCTCTGTGAGCTTAGCCTTAACCTCGTCACGATGAGCAGCAGCCTTAGAAGCAACTACCTTGCGCACATCATCGATTGTAAGCGTCTGAGCTGCTGGAGCTGCTGGAGCTGCTGGAGCCTGAGCTGCTGGAGCCTGAGCTGCTGGAGCTTTAACTACACCAGGCATAATGCTCTTTACCAAATCCAAAATAAAACCTTCTGTTTTCTCTGAGAGATGTACATTAACATCTACTGAAATCTTAATATTGTCCATAATTTAAAAAATTTATTTGTTTAACAATTCTTGTTCGTGGTCTCTAATAATATCATCAATTCGTTTAAGAAATTTACTAACTTCCATAAAACCTATAGAGACTGTTGAGTTATAGAAATTATCATTCTTATGCCAAATAGATACTGTAAATAAGTCTCTTCCGATTATAACCTTGTAGTCACCTTTCGTGAAGATAGTTCGTCTATCTTTAGAGATAGCATGCCAGTCAGTTTCTTCAACAGTGAAGAGTTCTGAAACTGGTACTTGCAAATAATTTGCCAAGGCACATATCTGAGCAGAATCGAGATAAGTTTCACCTCTTAATACTCGCTTAAAACCAAGCTCAGGATATTTTACCATCGGCCATAAGAGATTTGCAACCTCTTGCTCCTGTAAGCCATATTGGCTCATAATTTTATTTATGTTAAATTTTTCCATGTAAAATATGAAGTTATGTTC